>MDTB01241786.1_pt1 | contig 23979 bp, 19 predicted proteins | sample 811161 | NCBI WGS metagenome assembly MDTB01 (sample SAMN05326650, study PRJNA326480) | marine metagenome | isolation source: seawater | place: Mediterranean Sea | collected 2009
TATGCTCCAAGGATTAAGTATTTCTACTCAGGCCTCATATGGGGAAATAAAAGGACATCTCTAATTGATGGCGAATCAGTTAGCAACATGACCAGTCGATCAATACCAATACCCTCGCCTGCTGTAGGCGGCATGCCATACTCTAGGGCGCGAATATAGTCTGCATCAAAATGCATAGCTTCGTCATCCCCAGCATCCTTTTCTGCTACCTGCTGTTTAAACCGCGCCGCTTGATCCTCTGCATCATTAAGCTCTGAAAAGCCATTGGCAATCTCGCGGCCACCGACAAAAAACTCAAAGCGGTCGGTTACAAAAGGGTCCTGGTCATTGCGTCTTGCCAGGGGCGAAACCTCGGTTGGATAACGTGTAATAAAGGTCGGCTGTTCAAGTCTATGTTCAACGGTTTTTTCGAAGATTTCAATTTGTACCTTTCCTAAACCCCACAGGTCTTTGAGGGGAATACCTATATCTGCAGCAATTTTTCTAGCATTCTTTTCATCACTTAGGTCTTCAGCTTTAATCTCTGGGTTATAGGCCAAAATTGAATCAAATACGGATAAGCGAGTGAAAGGCTTGGCAAAGTCAAAGGCGATTTCAGACTCAACCTCTCCATCGGAATTTTTGACTGTGTTGGTTATTTTTGTAGTACCCAATACCTGCTGTGAGAGCTTGCGTAGCATATCTTCGGTAAGATCCATCAAGTCATTGAAGTCTGCATATGCCTGATAAAACTCCAACATAGTAAATTCTGGATTATGTCGCGTTGATAGGCCTTCATTTCTGAAGTTTCTGTTAATCTCATACACTCTTTCTAAGCCGCCAACCACTAATCTTTTAAGATAAAGCTCTGGCGCTATACGCATATACATTTCTATGTCTAGGGCATTGTGATGAGTCACAAAAGGACGAGCAACCGCACCCCCTGGAATAGTTTGTAACATAGGTGTCTCTACTTCAAGATAACCAGAACCATTGAGATAACTACGAATAAAGTCGACTACCCTTGAGCGAGTAATAAATGTCTCTCGTACTTTTGGATTCACGATCAAATCAACATAGCGTTGTCGGTAACGCATTTCTTGATCAGCTAGCCCATGAAATTTATCCGGTAAGGGACGTAGCGCCTTGGTCAATAATTGATAATCATCCATTTGAACATAAAGATCGCCCTTGCCTGACTTATGAAGGACCCCGCTAATTCCGAGTATATCTCCAAGATCTAATGATTTTGCGAAGGAACGAGCCTCTTTGGTGACATAAAGCTGAATCGTTCCACTACTGTCTTGAATAACGATAAAAGCACCACGATTGCGAATAACCCGACCCGCTATGCTGGTCGGTCGCGCTAGTTGCTCAAGCTCTTCTTTGGTTTTTTTACCAAAGTTAGCTTGTAGATCACCCGCTGTATCGGCTGGACGAAATGAGTTAGGAAAAGCAACACCACCCTGCTCTCGCAAACTATCTAGCTTGGCTCTGCGCTCGACTATTAGCTTATTTTCATCTAACTTATTTTCGTCTATCTTCTTTTCGCCTTGTTGATCGGTCATAGGATTTTTCACTGTTATAAATTAATAACTACAGCCCCGCTTTAAGCGAAGCAACAATAAATTGATCTAGCTTACCATCCAATACTGCTTGAGTATTTCTGGTTTCTACACTGGTGCGTAGGTCTTTAATTCGGGCATCATCTAAAACATAGGAGCGTATCTGACTGCCCCAGCCAATGTCCGACTTACCATCCTCAGTTACCTGCGCTTCTTCCTGAAGTTTGCGTAATTCTAACTCATAGAGCCGCGCACGTAACATTTGCCAGCATTTATCACGATTTTGATGTTGCGATCGCTGATTTTGACATTGTACAACGATACCGCTCGGTTCATGGGTTAATCGCACCGCAGAATCTGTTTTATTTACATGCTGACCACCCGCCCCAGAAGCTCGGTAGGTATCTGTTCGGACATCAGCAGGGTTTATCTCAATATCTATATTGTCGTCAATTTCAGGCGAGGCATAGACCGCTGCAAAGGAAGTGTGCCTGCGATTACTCGAGTCAAAAGGCGACTTCCGCACTAGTCTATGAACACCTATTTCCGTCCGCAACCAGCCAAAAGCATAGTTACCAGTAATCTGGATAGTTGCGCTTTTTATACCTGCAACTTCACCCGCCGAACATTCTACTAGCTCTGCTTTAAAGCCTTTGTCATCTGCCCATCTTAGGTACATACGTAAAAGCATTTCTGCCCAATCCTGCGCTTCGGTTCCACCGGAACCAGATTGAATATCAAGAAAGGCTGAATTTTCGTCCATTTCACCAGAGAACATTCTTCGAAACTCTAATGTTGCCAATTGGGCTTCCATTGAATCAATTTCTGACTGTACATCAGTTAGCATATCAGCGTCATTTTCCTCGACTGCCATATCTAATATTTCTCCGGTGTCGGCAATGCCACTATCCATATCTTCGATAGTTTTAACCACGGATTCTAGAGAGGATCTTTCGCGCCCTAACTCCTGCGCACGATCGGGATCATTCCACACATCCGATTCTGCTAGCTCTAGCTCAACTTCCGCTAGACGCTCTTTGCGACCAACATAGTCAAAGATACCCCCGAAGTAACTCGGTGCGAGCTTTCAGGTCATCTAGACTAGTGTAAAAAGGATTTACTTCCATAGCGGTTAATCTGTGCCTTTATGTAAAGCGTGAGTAATGCGTGCATTCTACCTTAGCACTGAGTTCACACCAAGAAAAAACAGGCTTGATTAACCAACTGTTAGGCTTCAAGATGATAGAATATCTAAAGCTATAAAGTGATTTCTAAAAAATATTAGATAATTGATAATAAGGATAGAATTGAAGTTCAATGAACAATAAATCCGTTCAACAACGGCTTGAATGCCATTTTTATAACTACTTCAATGCCTCCGATAGCACCTTTTTTAGTGCAGTTTCGCCACAACCCGTGGATAGCCCATTTTGGGTAAGCACCAATATCGATTTAGCTGAAATGCTAGGTATTTCAGCTAAAGAGTTAAACAGTGATACATGCCTGCAACTTTTGAGTGGCGGTTTAAATCATGATGATATTGATTCGTTCTCTGTAGTTTATTCAGGCCATCAGTTTGGCGTTTGGGCAGGCCAACTAGGGGATGGTCGAGCCATAACCTTGGGTGAAATTGCGGTTGGGAACAACAATGAACTTTGGGATCTTCAGTTAAAAGGAGCAGGTACTACTCCCTATTCGAGATTTGGTGATGGGCGCGCAGTATTGCGCTCTAGTATTCGCGAGTATCTTTGCTCTGAGGTAATGCATGGATTGGGTATAGGTACAACCAGAGCCCTGAGCTTGAGTACTGGAAAAACAACCGCAGTTCGCGAGCAAATAGAACCAGTGGCCGTTTTATGTAGAGTAGCACGCAGTCATGTTAGATTTGGCAATTTTGAGCATTTTCACTATGACAATAATCCAAAAGCCGTTAAGGAACTGGCTGATTATCTAATTGAACGTCACTTTTCTGATTGGGCTAATGATCCCAAACGCTACTATCTACTGTTGCAAAATTGTGTACTTAAAACCGCAAAAACAATTGCACAGTGGCAATCGGTCGGCTTTTGTCATGGTGTTATGAATACAGATAATATGTCGATACTCGGAGATACCATCGACTATGGTCCCTTCGGGTTTTTAGACACCTATAATCCAGATTATATTTGCAATCATTCAGACCATCAGGGGCGCTATTCATTTAGAAACCAACCCTCTATTGGCCTGTGGAACCTCAATGCTTTGGCCACCTGTTTTAGCTCACTATTGGAAACTTCTGAGATAACTGAATGTCTTAAGCACTACGAAACTGAGTTTTTGCGGAATTACAGACAAATTATGGCATCAAAAATCGGCTTACTGGATTATCAACCTGAAGATGAATTATTAATTAATCGACTGCTCAATATGATGGCAACGGATCAGGTAGATTACACATTGCTGTTTCGCAAGCTATGTGATTTTTCAAAAAACAATCAAACCGTTCGTGACTACTTTCGTGATCGCGATGAATTTGATAGCTGGTCTTTTGATTATTTGCAACGACTGGAGTCGCAAGAAACCAACGATAAACAAAGACGCGAATCCATGATGAAAATTAATCCGCTTTATGTGTTGCGAAATTATATGGCTCAAACGGCAATTGAGGCTGCTGAAGCGGGTGATTATAGTGAAGTTGAATTGTTACTTAGCCTTCTAAGTAACCCTTATACCCCTCACCCCGATGGTGAAAAATATGAAGGGCTTCCACCAGATTGGGCCAGCACCATTAGTATTAGCTGTTCATCGTGAAAACAACGGTTAACTTAAGCCATGCTTTTACTGTAAACACTTAGTCTCTTGGTTATAATGAAGCGCAACGGATAAACCACTGGGAGTGGATACATTGAAGTTAAAGTATTTCCTTTTTAGTTTGCTATTAATTGTTTTCTGCCAATTTGCCTATGCAGATATCTTTTGGTTATTTCGAGAAGCTGACGGCTCTACCAACTGGCAATATGTTGCCAACTTTGTCGGCAATATTCTTATTATTGCTCTGGCTGTTTTAACTGTCAGATTGTACTTCACTCGCCGTCAGGCACGTCGTTACAATAATGAACTAGAGGATATTCGATCACAGTTAGAACTGAGAGTTATTGAGCGCACTAAAACCCTTGATAAGTCGAATAAACTGCTTAAAACCGAAGTGTCCGATCACAAAAAAACCACTCAACAGCTGCAGAAATCTGAGGCTTATATTAATAGTATTCTTCAATCTCTGCCGATGATTCTTATTGGGCTTAATCAAAAAAATCAGATTACCCAATGGAATAATCGGGCTGAAATAGTCAGTGGTGTTAGCTTTAAAGATGCTCAGGGTGAGGACCTATGGAAAACCTTTCCTGCCATTACAGTAACGCCAGATCAGGTCAAGCAAGCTCAGTATGACAATAAAATTATTACTGTGAAATACAGTCAACGCGGCCAGTATCAATTTGATATTACTATCTACCCGCTCCAGCCTGAAAAAGACACAGGGGTAGTTATCCTTCTCGATGATGTTACTCAGCGCGCTAAAAATGAAAATATGCTGATCCAACGGGACAAAATGTCTGCAATGGGCGAGATGGCGGCGGTTATGGCACAGGATATTAATACGCCTCTTACAGCAATAATCAAAGATGTAAAAACAGTTCGGCAAAGCGTAGTGGACGAAAATTTAGATACCGAAGGGCTGAATGAGCTTTTAGAAGAAACTATTATTCGGGGCCAACAAGCAAGCTCAGTTATAACCAATTTACTTAACTTTTCGGCCAGTGGCGGTGGAGAAAAAGCTCATAACAGCATTATTTCCGTTATAGAAAATAGTTTGGAATTGGCGAGCGATGTTTTATCAATTACTGATAATTTACGCTTTAGCGCTGTAAATATTCATACTAAATTTGACGACGATTTACCTGAGATCCCGTGCTATATCACTGAACTACAGCAAGCGTTACTAAGTATTTTTCGCTGTTCATGCTATGCCTTGGATAATATCGAAGATTTAGATCATAAGCCTGAAATAAGCGTTGATGTTTCTATGGCCTTTGATGATCTATGGATACGAATACAACACAATGGGACCGGGATTAGTCTAGAAGAGCAGAAAAGTCTTTTTGAACCCTTTAACCAAAGTGATTCTGCTGGAAAAGGAATAGACAGTGCAATGCATCTATCATTCTGTCACTTTATTATTACTGAACAGCATCAGGGTCAGATTGCGGTCACTTGTAACGAACAAGATGGTACAACCTTTCATATTCAACTTCCGAGTAAGTAGCTCCCTTCAGGGCCCAATTCTAAATAACTTTCCCAATTCGGGAAGTCTAATTATAGAGGCTCCATATATTGAATGATCATCTGGAGACTTTCCCTGCCTCGAAATTCATTAATATCTAAACGATAGACACAGCGGACCCTAGTCCGAGTCGTTGGCCATTGCTCACTGTCAATATTGAAGTAAATTCCATCCATCGCTGTGTCATTGGCAGTATCTGGTGATAGTGTGACTTTTAAATGATTTTCACCAACAATACGCTGAGATATAAGATTAAATTCACCCTGAAAACAGGGCTCAGGAAATGCCTGCCCCCAAGGGCCTGCATCGCGCAATAAGGTGGCTGTGTGCATGCTAAATTGCTCGATATTCAACTGGCCATCTGTTTGCAATGTAGCTTCTAAATCCTGTGGATTTATAGTGCTTTCAACTTGCTGTTGCAACGCCTGCTCAAATTGATCAAAGAATGATTCTTCAAGGCTTAATCCAGCGGCCATTGCATGACCACCAAACTTATTAATTAAGCCAGGATTTTTTGTCGCCACTGCATCTAGTGCATCACGAATATGTAATCCCGATATCGACCGAACTGATCCTTTCAGCATACCGTTATCATCTCTTGCAAAAACTGCCACTGGCCGATGAAATTTCTCTTTAATTCTAGAGGCTAATAAGCCGACAACACCCTGATGCCAATCGGCCTGATAAAGACATAAAGCGGCTGGCAATTCATCTTGATCAGCCAACACCAAGTCCTCAACAATCTTTAGGGCTTCTGTCTGCATTTCTTGCTCAATGGTTTTGCGGTCCTGATTAAATTGTTCCAACTCTTGAGCATGCTTTAGCGCAATCACTGCATCATCTGTCAGCAAACACTGAATACCATAGGAAATATCATCTAAGCGCCCTGCTGCGTTCAATCTTGGCGCCACCGCAAACCCCATATCAGAGGCTACTAATTGGGCGGGGTTTTTACCCGCTATTTTTAATAATGCATTAATACCAGGGCGCCCGTAACCGGCTCTTATCCTTAATAATCCCTGATGTACCAGTGCTCTATTGACCTGATCTAGGGGCACAACATCAGCCACAGTCCCCAGAGCGACTAAATCTAAATAATGTGCCATATTTGGCTCTGGAATGGAGTTTTTTTCAAACCAATTCAGCTGACGTAGTTTAGCGCGCAATGCACTGAGTACATAAAAGGCAACCGCCACACCGGCAAGATTTTTACAGGGGAATTGGCAGTCTGGCTGATTAGGGTTAATTATTGCTGCAGCATTGGGCAGTTGCGAACCGGGTAAATGGTGATCAGTAACAATGACTTTAATACCGAGCTTATTGGCAAAATCAACACCTTCGATACTGGAAATACCATTATCTACAGTGATAATTAACTGAGGTTTTTTTTGCTGTGCTAACTCAACGATTTCGGGTGTTAGACCATACCCATAGTCAAATCGGTTGGGCACTAAAAATTCTACTGATTCAAAACCCATGGCAGTGAGCGCCAACACCATTAAAGCTGAACTTGTAGCACCATCTGCGTCAAAGTCGCCGACTATTACTATTCGTTGGTTAGCCTTCAAAACCTCGACTAGATGCTCTACTGCAGTATCAATTCCCAGCATTAAATCTGGACTGGGTAAATTTGATAAATTAAGACTCAAGTCGGCGTCAGAATTTAACCCTCTAGACTGATATATTCTTTGAAGAAGCGGGGCTGTTGCCGCAGAAAATGTAGCCTTATCAAGATCGCAACTTCGATTAACGATGCGCATCAATTAAGCCCCTAATGACTTATAAAAATCCAGCATGCTGTCCAATATACCAACTAATACCACCTAAAATAGCTACAACACTCCAAATAATACCTAACAGAACTAGGCCTCTAAATGGTTTGCGATCAGTCACATTAAAGCCACTGTTAAGGTAGTTTTTTACTCGCTTCAAATCTTCTTTAGATAAATTATCTTGCTCGCTCATATTGTCTCTTACCATCAATCCGGAATAGTTAAATGGGCCGCAACCTGTTGTGGCGATATATCTGTTAATCTAGGTATAACTCCTAAACAGGGTTCAATTAACATCTGTTTAAGTGTATCAATATTCTCATCAATGCGAAGCATTTCTGTATCCAATATATTGGCAACCCATCCCGCTATCTTTAAACCATCTAAACGAATAGCTTGAGCAGTTAATAAGGCATGATTAATACAACCCAACCTTATACCTACGACTAAAATAACCTCAGCGTTCAATTGTTTAGGAATATCGGCCATTGTTTCGCGCTTATTAATGGGGACTCGCCAACCGCCAGCACCTTCTATTACTAAAAAATCCATGGGCAACATGGTCACACCACGACAAAAGCCGGTAAGTCTATCCGCAGTAAGGGACTTACGTTGTTCTTGGGCCGCAATATGTGGCGCCATGGGCTCATCAAGAGCCACAGGATTAACTTGCTGATAGCTTAGCTCAACACTGGCAAGAGATTGGAGTTTAAGTGCGTCATCATTTTGTGGGCCATCGCCATTATTTTGACAACCAGCGGCAACGGGCTTTATGGCGGCAGTACGCAAACCTTTCTTATTAGCCGCCACTAGAAGACCTGCAGCTACTTCGGTTTTACCTATATCGGTATCTGTTCCTGTAATAAAAAAGACTTTTTTCGCCATTTATTTCACCGCACGACCAAAAATAATATCCCAAGATACGGGAAAAGTACCTTGACTAGTTTTAAACTTCTCATAGGCTTCACACAACCTTTTAATTTGTTTTTTACCTGTAAGATGCTTGCTTTTGCCACTGTTATGATTAGTTGCACCCACGGTTTTTAAATTCCACAACAGATCTCTCACACTGCCATGATGCTCAATTTTTATGGTATTTTTTAACGCTATGCTTGTAAATCCAGCAGTCTCTAAGGCAGTCTGCCACTGATATGATGATAAAAATCGATTAATATGAATACTCTGATCAACCTGCCCCCATACCTGTCGCAACTCCCACAATGTCTTTGGCCCCGGAATGGCAAAATAAAACTGCCCTCCAGTATTTAACACTCTATAAATTTCACCGAGGCTTGGGTTTATATCATTGCACCATTGCAAGGCGAAATTTGAAAAAATTAGGTCCTCGGATTGATCATCTAACGCAAGATTTTCAGTATCACAACACAGCCATTTAATGCTTGAATCCACATGATTAGTCTTTGCATAAGCCAACATTTGCGCAGAAAAATCTACGCCAGTCAAAGAGGCTTTAGGAAACTTGTTTTTTAATAGAGCAACCTGTGTACCCGTTCCACAACCCAAGTCAGCAATTGACTGCGGATCTCCCACTTTACTCAAACCGTCTAATAATTGATTACCAGACCATTTTTGTATGTTTGCAGCACTGTCATAGGTTGGTGCTGCACGACCAAAAGACATTGCAATTCGCTCTTTATCTAATTGATATTTAGATTTACTTATAAAGGTAAAAATATGCTCCAAAACCGATGTTTGAGCGCTCAAATGAGGTAAATGTGCCGCATCTCTAACAACAACAGTCTCGAAGGATTCAGGCAGTTTATTTGCAGAATTAACTGGGACAAGGCAATCTTTTTCGCCAAAAATTGCCAAAGATGGGCAATTAATTCTTGTTATCTGATGAGTTCCATCCATTCTAGCTAGAAGATTGAGCATTTCTCTACCTGCCCCAGACTCAATAATGGAATTCATAGTGCGCAATTGACGTATCAATTGTCGTTGCTGTGAATCTCCCTGCGCCTGAAGACCGGAAAATCTATTGAGACAAGCTGATGGATTCTGATCCCAGATAGCACTAAACAACTCAAAATCAGAACTGGGCATTGCATCTGGATACTGACTATCCGCCACAAATTTAAGGTTTGTGCTTATGGTGATAAGGCCAATTACTTTATTAGGGTATTGTGCGGTAAAAGAACGACATAACATGCCCCCCAGAGACAGACCGATCAAATAACAGGTTTGGGGTAATTGACCGTATAACCAATCGTTCAATGATTGTTCGGTATATTCTTCAATTGCAGGTGATTCGCCAAATCCAGGTAGATCTATGGTATATACATCGGCATATTCACTCAGCTTTTCAGGAAGCGATTGCCAAATTTCACTGTTAGCACCCCACCCATGAACCAAAACAATGGGATCACTGTGCAATTTCATAGGTCCAGCCGGATAAAAGGTCAGTGATTTATTATCTGACAATAAATTATGGCATTCTGGCGTTATGTTGTGGTCTGCTAGCATCTATCTAAGGCATCCAAAAGCGCATCAACCTGTTGTTCACTGTGACTGGCAGAAAGAGTAATCCTCAGCCGTCCAGTTCCCTTAGGAACTGTAGGTGGACGAATAGCACCCACCATAAAGCCACATTCCAATAATTTATTATTGGTTTCTAATAACTGTGTATCAGATTCCATTAATACCGGCTGAATGGGTGTATTAGAATGCATTAAACTCAGGCCAATTTGCTCTGCCCCAGCACGAAATCGTACAATTAACTGTTTGAGTTTATCTCTTCTCCACTGCTCTTTCTTGACCAGTTCAAGACTTGCACTAGTGGCAATTGCTACTGCTGGTGGCGGCGCTGTTGTATAAATATAACTTCTAGAAAACTGAACCAAGGTCTCAATAAGCGTCTTAGTTCCAGCCACAAATGCACCATAGGTCCCAAAGGCTTTACCCAATGTACCCATTAAGATGGGCACCTGATCAACACCAAGACCAAGCTCTTCGACTAATCCTGCACCGGTATTACCAAGAACTCCAAAGCCATGAGCATCATCGACCATTAACCAAGCATTAGTGTTTTGACATACGTTAGCCAGCTCTACAACCGGGGCTACATCACCATCCATACTAAAGACGCCATCAGTTACTACCAATTTTCGGGCACTGCACGAAGCATTCAATTTTGCCTCTAAGTCTATACAATTTTTATGCTTATACCGTTGAAACTTAGCGCGACTTAAAAGACCACCATCTAAAAGCGAAGCATGATTAACATAATCCTCTAGAACAGTATCACCGCGCCCTGCTAGAGCAGCAATAACGCCCATATTAGCCATGTAGCCAGAGGAGAATAACAAAGCTTTGGGACGGCCGATAAATTCAGCCAGTTGCTGTTCTAAATCACAATGAGCTTTTGAATGTCCGCTAATAAGATGGGATGCACCACTGCCAGTGCCATAGTCATCAATACCTTTCTTAAAGGCATTGGCAATAACCGTATTATTGGCTAAACCTAGATAATCATTACTGCAAAAATTATGTACTAACTTGCCATCGACACTCAACTGATCAGAGCAGGCAGAATCAACTCTTACCCTTGTTCGATAAAGGTGTTGAAGTCGACGTTTATCAAGATCTTCTTGAAGTAGCCTATCCATCGAATTCGACATAAGACAGGTAATTAGCCGGCTCGATAAAAAAGATGATCTGTTTGTTGCTCAGCTATTGCCTGATGTAAATCGGCTTCTTGTTGCTGATTATCTTTTTCAACCGAACTCTTTTCCGGGCTAATACCCAAGCGATTTAATAACTGCATATCACTATTGGCCTTAGGATTTGGCGTAGTGAGCAATTTATCGCAATAGAAGATTGAGTTAGCGCCCGCCATAAATGCCATAGCCTGCATTTGCTCATTCATCTCTTCACGACCAGCAGACAGACGTACATAGGATTTTGGCATTAGAATTCGAGCCACTGCGATAGTGCGAATAAACTCAAAAGGGTCTAAATCTTCTTCTGCTTCCATGGGCGTGCCCGCGACTTTAACCAACATATTAATAGGCACAGAATCAGGATGTTTGGGTAAATTAGCTAAACCCATTAACAAACCAGCACGATCTTTTTGCTCCTCACCCATGCCCACGATGCCACCAGAACAAACTTTCATTCCTGATTTTCGCACATTAGAAAGGGTATCCAATCGATCTTGATAAGTCCTGGTAGTAATAATATCGCCGTAAAACTCTTTAGAGGTATCCAGGTTATGATTGTAATAATCCAACCCAGCTTCAGATAGCTTTTCTGCTTGAGTTTCGCTTAACATGCCCAGAGTCATACAGGTTTCCAAACCAAGGTCTCTAACCTCTCGAATCATGGCTTCGATCGCTGGAATATCCCTATCATGGGGAGAACGCCAAGCAGCGCCCATACAAAAACGACTTGAGCCACTGGCTTTAGCGGCTTTAGCCGCCTCAACTACCTTTTCGATCTGCAGTAGCTTTTCTTTTGGCAGACCTGTGTCATATCTAGCACTTTGGGGACAGTACTTACAATCCTCTGGGCAAGCGCCCGTTTTGATTGAAAGTAAGGTACTTAACTGTACTTCATTAGGGTTAAAATTTTGTCGATGAACGGTTTGTGCCTGAAATAGCAAATCATTAAATGGAAGATCAAATAGACCTAGGATCTCGTCACGAGACCAATTATTTCTTAGGTTTTGCGTCTGATTAGCTAACATTCTGGCAGTCCTCAGGGATAACAAATATAAAGATAGCTATGATAGACCTTGGCAATGCCCTGTCAACCAAAATTACTCCTTATGGTTAACAAGTCGATCCATACACAGTTGTTAGTAAAAATTATTGACTGAATTGTTTTTACTAGCACGCTGGCATTAGATAAATAATGGTCTAGTCTTAGATGCGAGGAGCAGCGAAACTCTCACAAGGATTCACCCATCATTAAGGTGGGGGGTCCTTCCAAATACAATACTCGCTTGCTAGAAATAGGGAGGGCAGTGTCTTGTGGCTGTTTCGATTACTCCCCACCACCATATGAATGGAATCGAAAAATTACAGGGATGTACACCATAATGGATGAGTGGAAGAATGGTAATAATGAGAAACTTAATAGCAATCAAATTAAACAAACTTAATATGAAGGAGTGCTCTAGTAAAAGAGTGCATTCCTATATATTACTTAACAAGCACTAAATTATCTCGGTGGATTAACTCGTCATCCTCGCAGTAACCAAGAATAGTAATTATTTCTTCGGTACTTTTGCCTTGAATAAGCTGTGTTTCATCTGAATTATAGTTAACAAGTCCACGAGCAACCTCAATGCCACTTGAATCTTCGCAACTCACTAACTCACCTCGAGTAAAGCGACCTTTTACTGCGGTAACTCCAACAGCTAGTAGACTACTACCCTGTTGACGAAGAACTCTTGATGCACCCTCATCAAGCACCAAAGCTCCCTTAACCTGAAGTTGACCGGCTAACCATTGCTTTCGCGCAGCAAGAGGTGTTTTATTCGCCGACAAGAAAGTGCCGACAGTTTCGCCCGAACAGATGCGCATCAGGATATTCTGATTGCGACCACCAGCTATCACCGTATTACAACCTGATCTGGAAGCTAAACGAGCCGCTTCAAGTTTAGTCTGCATGCCACCACGACCCAATGCACCGTTGCTAGTCCCCGCCTGAGTATCAAGTGAACTATCCGAGGCATGGGCCTGTGAAATCAATTTAGCATTGCTATCGATATCAGGGTTGGCATCATACATGCCATCTTTATCAGTCAAGATAATCAAGGCATCTGCATCGATTAGATTAGCCACCAACGCCGCTAAACGATCATTGTCACCAAATCTGATTTCATCAGTTACCACTGTATCGTTTTCATTAACAATAGGCACAACATTAAGGTCCATTAATGTTTGCATGACACCACGAGCATTAAGGTAGCGTTCACGATTGGCCATATCATCATGATCTAACAAAATTTGTGCCGTTTGACGCTCAAATCTTCGAAAGCTAGTCTCATAGGTTTGAATCAAGCCCATTTGACCTACAGCAGCGGCAGATTGCAGCATATGGATACTTTGTGGGCGAGATCCGATACCGAGACGAGCAAGACCCTCTGCCACAGCGCCCGAGGATACTAGAACCACCTCTTTGCCCTCAGATAAAAGCTTAGCAATTTGCTCTACCCAGGCGTCAATCGACTGACGATCGATCCCTGCGCCATCATTAGTAAGTAGTGCACTACCCACCTTAATAACCAAGCGTTTTGCATTATTAAAAATCTGTCTATCCATACTATTTACTCTGCGTAGACTACTTCTACGTCAAAATCATCGTCATCATCGTCGTTATCAATTTCTTCTTTCTGTGCTTGGCGAGCCTGTTTTCTCGACTCTGCAAGCTCTTCAATTCGCTGGCGTGCCTCAAGTTGCATTTGGTTGCGACGAACATCCTCGGCAACCACTAACTCAGCATCCTCTCGCTCTCGACCACGTAATTCATCAATATGATCCATAATGGCTGCACATAAATCTTTGGTGCCATTAGAGGTTAAGCCAGAAATTCGAAATACTGGGCCCTGCCAATTTAACTGATCAATAACGGCCTGACAGCGCTCTTCAATTTCATCTTCAGGCAACAAATCTAGCTTATTAAGCACTAACCATCTTTCACCAGAGGCCATAGTTGGACTGAATTTCAATAATTCATCTTCAATAATCTGCGCATTACCAGCCGCTGAATCCCCTTGATAGGGAAACATATCGACAAGATGTAACAACAGCCGGGTGCGAGTTAAGTGTTTTAAAAATCGTATCCCCAAGCCAGCGCCATCAGAAGCGCCCTCGATTAACCCTGGAATATCTGCAACCACAAAACTCTTATCGGCACTTAAGCCCACTACCCCTAAATTAGGGATTAATGTAGTGAAAGGATAATCCGCAACCTTTGGTCTCGCCGCAGAAACCGAACGAATAAAGGTTGATTTACCGGCATTTGGCAATCCTAAAAGCCCCACATCGGCTAAAACTTTTAACTCTAATTTTAGTTCTCGCAACTCCCCATCCTGACCCGGAGATGTTTGACGTGGCGCTCTATTGGTACTTGATTTGTATCTGGTATTACCCAATCCATGAAAGCCGCCCTGAGCTACCTTAAGCTTTTGCCCCAGCTCAGTAAGATCCCCCAATACATCCCCAGTCTCGTCATCCAAAACAGTAGTTCCTAAAGGAACATTGAGAATTAAGTCCTCACCACCGCGACCCGTGCACTCAGCACTACTTCCCTGCTGGCCACTTTCTGCTCGAAAGTTGCGGGTATAACGGTAATCAATCAGCGTATTTAAACCTTCAACAGCCTCAAGAAATATACTGCCACCATCGCCACCATCGCCACCATCGGGACCACCTCTGGGAATATATTTTTCACGTCGAAAGCTAAGGCAGCCATTGCCACCTTTACCCGCTTGAACCTTAATTTTTGCTTCGTCTACAAATTTCATTGTGCTAGTGTACCGCTGCTAGGTAGTGTCTGTCATTTCGGCAAAAATAGTCACCCATAAAAAAAGCCCCGCAATGGGGCTTTTAATGTCAGGATGTAAATCTTATGCGGAAACAACCTGAGCATATTTTCTGTTTTTTGGCCCTTTTTGGACAAACTCAACAACACCGTTTGCTTTAGCAAAAAGCGTATGATCTTTACCCATACCAACATTTTCGCCGGCGTGAAGCTTAGTGCCTCGCTGACGAACAATAATGCTGCCTGCGTTAATTTTTTCGCCGCCAAACACTTTTACGCCGAGTCTTTTACTCTCTGAATCGCGACCGTTACGAGTACTACCACCAGCTTTTTTATGAGCCATTTCTATCTCCTCTCAGAATTACCCAACAGCAATGCCGGTAATTTTAACTTCTGTATACCACTGTCTGTGGCCTTGTTGAGTGCGCGAGTGCTTACGACGACGGAATTTGATAATTTTAACTTTTTCGCCTCTGCCATGTGCCATTACTTCAGCAGTCACTTTACCACCCTTCACATTAGGTGTGCCGATTTTAACTTTGGCGCCTTCGCCAACCATCAACACATCTTCAAAATCGATGCTATCACCAGTGGCTACATCCAATTTCTCAAGACGTAGAGTTTCGCCCTCTACTACTCGATGTTGTTTTCCACCACTTTTGATCACTGCGTACATGTCTAACTCCAATATCGCTGGGTCTTATAGACCTTATCAACTAATTTCCAGTTGCAGGCTGTTCAGCCCGCTTTAAAGGGCGGCAATTCTAATGGAACAACGTGCGCTTAGCAAGCATTAATAGCGGCAATTACGCCAATCAAATAGTTTAATTATTGAGAGTCCGGTTTTAGCCATATCAAAGAAGCATTTCTTCCACAATCTTTATCCCTGCGATACGAATAAAATTGCTCGGACTGGCCATAGCTGCAAAAGTCACCGCCATAGATTTGATTAACGCCATTTTGCTTTAGCTCTACCCTCGCCAAAGCATACAAATCGGCCAAATACCGATCATTTTCTGATTGAGTAAACGCTTTTTCTAACAAATGCTCTTGCTCTCTATCAATAGCCTTTGACAAAAAACTTTCACGTACTTCTTGGCCAACCTCAAAGTGCAAAGGGCTAATAGCGGGGCCTAAGTAGGCAAGGACCGAATCATTTGCGCCAAATTGGTTAAGCGCATTAGTAATAATTCCACCACAGAGTCCACGCCATCCAGCATGGACTGCGGCCACTTTTGTCCCCTGTTGATTACACAATAAAACCGGTAAACAATCCGCCGTCAAAACTACACAGCAATCACCTACTCTGTCGCTAAAGCAACCATCAGCATCGGGCAAACAGCCACTATTAAAGCTAGCCACCACCTCGTTACCATGTATCTGATTAAGCCATAACGGCGGACAGTTAAGATCAAGTTGCTGTATCAATTGCTGTCGATTTAACGCAACCTGCTGTGGATCATCACCAACATGAGTAGCAAGATTAAAATTATCATAGGGAGCACAGCTCTCTCCCCTGGAACGCAAGGTAATAGCTGCCTGAACATTATCAGGAGCTGGCCATTCGGGTGTTAGATAATCAAATGTTGCTTTGTTCATTGTTTAATTGGGTCAGTAGCGCCTGAAAATCTTCCGGAAGCGGTGAAGTCCAACTTATATCCTCCCCAGTGGCAGGATGCACCAATGCTAACTCCGCAGCATGAAGTGCTTGACGCCCAAAGTTGCGCAGATAGTCAATAAATTCAGCTGAAGCTCCCTTATGAATCTTAAACCGTCCCGAATAGAGGCTATCGCCCACTAGGGGATAACCCAAATGTGCCATATGCACCCTAATTTGGTGAGTACGGCCAGTTTCTAATTTTAATTGCAGATGGCTATGGCCTTGAAACCGGTCTAGAACAGAATAATGAGTCCGGGCCTCTTTACCATCTGAGACAACCGCCATTTTAATTCTTTGGCGAGGATGACGGCCTACTGGCTGATCAATCATTCCACCCCCAGTAACTAGACCATTGACCACAGCCTGATAAACCCGCTTAACCGACCGCGCCTGCAACTGAGCCACTAAACTCGTATGGGCCTCCAATGTTTTAGCCACCACCATTAATCCAGTGGTATCCTTATCGAGACGGTGAACAATGCCTGCCCTAGGAATCAAATTCAAAGAGGGACAGTGATGCAATAAAGCATTAAGAACAGTACCACTGAAGTTACCTGCTGCCGGATGAACCACAAAGTTGGCTGTTTTATCTAAGACTAAAAGGTGATCGTCCTCAAAAACTATATTAAGGGGTATCTCCTCCGCCACCCATTCGCCCTCAGCCTCCAAAGACGCACAAATATCCAGTCTTTCTCCTCCCAGAACCTTGCGCTTAGATACCCATATAGCGCCATCAACCGTCAATAGTCCCTCTTTAATCCACTGCTGTAATCTGGAGCGGGAAAACTCTGGAAATAGCTTTGAGGCCACCTGATCTATTCTTCGGCCACAATCGTCAAGAGAAATCTCTGCAGTTTTAACAATCTGCTTTGAGGTTTTCTCTGAATTTTCAATATTTATGGTATTTGACTGTTCCATGATTTTCTTATTTAAAACAACAATATAATGATTATTTGACTTATTGAATGAACTTTACCAGCTTTTGCCTACTCTTAAATAAGAATAAAGCAGATTGGCTTGCTGTTTGCACTATGTTTAAATACTCAGCCATTGCATTTTGTCATTAAACACCTCTCGCAGGGAATATTACATGAAAAACATAACGCGTATTGGTTTGATTTTAACCATGGCTCTTCTAGCAAACTGTTCTTGGTTAAATCCAAATGATAAAGAAAAGTCAGAAACCGAAGAAGATGGTTATACAGAACGTGGTTTTCACGACAAAATTCAAAGTAATTTAAAATCTAAAAATTGGCAGGTGGCTATTGGCAACTTGCAACTTTTAGAATCACAATTTCCATTTGGTAAATATGCTGAACAGTCACAGCTAGAACTTATTTATGCACAATATATGTCCAGTGATCATAGTTCCAGTATTGCCTCCGCTGAACGATTTATCCGTTTACACCCACAACACCCCAATGTGGACTATGCAATCTATGTAAAAGGTCTAAGTGAAATCAATCAAAATGCCCGGCTTTTTGATGGTTTTTTTGCATTGGACTCTAGCAAACGGGATATTGGTACTGCCCGCCAAGCCTTCGCTTCATTGGGTGAACTAATCGAAAAATATCCCAATAGCCCTTATGCACCGGACGCGCGCCACCGCCTTATCAGCCTTCGCAATCAACTGGCTCGTTCAGAGATCAATGTAGCCAACTACTATTTTTCACGGGGAGCCCTAGTGGCAGCCGCCAATCGTGGCCAATTTGTGGTAGAAAATTTTCAAAAAACTCCAGCCGTTGCCGATGGTCTAGCTGTTATGGCTCAGGCGTATCATATGATGGGAAAAGATGAATTAGCAGATAATGCAATCAAAGTTTTAGAAACCAATTTTCCAGACTATCCTCAATTAAATGATGATGGTTTTGATTTTGACAGCAGAACACTTTTTCCAAGTAACTGGTTTTTACGTAAAATTAAAACTAATTTTACAGCCCAAGTGATTCCACCGGCTTTTGATACGCGCAGACAATATAATAATCTGCCTAAGTAACTAAAGCTTGCTTCAAAAAAGGTTGGATTAAATTCAAAAGATCAAGTGATAGTCTATTCTTAGGCATATCCATCACAAAATGTAGGACAAATAAGTAAATGATTAGGCAAGCTATTATTGAAGAAATGCGCGTTTTACCCACTATTGATGCCAGTACTGAAATAGAGCGCCGAGTAGACTTTATCAAGCAAAAAATTCAAGCATCTGGCTGTAAAAGCTTGGTGCTTGGTATCAGTGGTGGCGTCGATTCATTGACTTGTGGTCGATTAGCTCAACTGGCAGTAGAGCAACTCAGAGCAGAAACTAATAGTGATGACTATCAGTTTTTTGCTGTTCGTCTGCCCTACGCAGCGCAGAAAGATGAACAGGATGCACAAATTTCCCTGAATACTATTGCCCCAGACAATACCCTGACGGTCAATATACAAGCCGCCACAGATGCAGTAAATCAACAAGTGTGTGAAACGCTTGAGCAATCAAATAACCCCCTATCCAAAGAAGCCATCGACTTTGCCAAAGGCAATGTAAAAGCAAGGGTCCGCATGACGAGCCAATATCAAATTGCCGGACTGGTTAATGGTCTTGTGTTAGGTACCGATCATTCGGCAGAAAATATCACTGGATTTTATACCAAACATGGCGATGGCGCCTGTGATCTAGCGCCATTATTTGGCCTCAGTAAGCGCCAAGTTCGACTACTGGCCAAAACCATGGGTGCACCAGACTCAATCGTTAATAAAACCCCTACCGCAGACCTCGAATGCCTTAGCCCGCAAAAAGATGATGAAGCGGTTTTGGGCCTTCCCTATGATGTAATTGACGACTTTTTGGAAGGTAAAGAAATTTCCAAAGAAAATGAAAAGCACCTAATTGAGATTTATAACAAAACCCAGCATAAGCGTCTGCCCATTGCGACTATTTACGACGAATAATCTTCTGACGCTGATACCACCAAAAGCGATAAACTAGAAAAAATCATTAATGTCACCAACAACTCTACCAAAGTAAAACCTGATAATTTTTTGCGATTAATCATTACCCTCTAACTCTTAAAATTATTTTCATTGTCATAAGTGAAGCAGAAAAAATAGAGACTAATAGAAAAAATGATGGTTTTTGTGATGAGCATCACGCTATTGGTAGTTACTACGTGCGATTTTTTTATTCGAACTCCCTATTTAAACCAAATAAGTTCTAATTCATGCACAAGAACGCCCTGATTCAATAAGTGTTATTAAATAACCCTAATTAAAGCGTTTAGAATTAAAGATCCGGAGTTGACACCCAAGATTGGGTATATTTTTGCTTTCCGGGAGTGAAATTTAGAACAACAACGCTTAAAATTGTGCACTTTTTAAAATTAGAATAAATACTTCACCGAGGGACTTATGCGAAATACCCTAATTGCCATTGCGGCATTTATAACCATTGCCATTGTTATTCAATTTAATAATTCTCAAACCATTGATGACAAAGTTGAAACTCTTTTAGCTGAGATGACGCTGGAAGAAAAAGCGGGACAGCTTAATCAATATAGCGGTTATGAGATTATTACTGGTGACATTGACGAGTCTAAAATTAGCCAGCGTAATTTACTGGTTAAAAAAGGCCTAGTGGGCTCGGTATTAAATGTTCTAGGTACCGAAGATGTAGAAAAAGCTCAACGCTATGCGGTTGAGGAAACTCGCCTTGGTATTCCACTTATGTTTGCATTTGATGTTATACATGGATACCGCACTATATTTCCTATTCCCTTAGCCGAATCTGCTAGCTGGGATCTAAAAGCTATTGAAAACGCAGCGCGAATTGCCGCTATTGAAGCCTCTGCCGCTGGCCAAAACTGGACCTTTGCGCCAATGGTAGATATTTCCCAAGATCCAAGATGGGGCCGGGTTATGGAAGGAGCGGGTGAAGACTCTTATCTCGGATCTCAAATCGCTAAAGCACGGGTAAGAGGGTTTCAAGGTGATGATTTAAGTCAATTTAATCCCATCGCCGCCACAGCAAAACATTTTGCTGCCTATGGCGAAGTGATTGCAGGTCGTGATTACAATAATGTAGATATCTCAAGACGCAAACTCTGGGAAACCCATTTGTCGCCGTTTAAAGCGGCTTTAGATGAGGGTGTTCGCTCGTTTATGAATGCCTTTAACGAATTTGAGGGTGTCCCTTCCTCCGCTAATACCTACCTTATAACCGATGTTCTGAGGGGTCAGTGGGGCTTTGATGGCGTGTTAGTTTCAGATTGGGATTCATTTGGCGCCATGGTCACCTCAGGCGTTGCGGCAGACGATGCAGAAGCCGCGGAAATGTCCCTTGAAGCCGGAAGTGATATCGATATGGAAAGTGATGTTTTTGTTAATTTCCTTCCTCAATTAGTACGTGATGGTCGGGTTGATGAAGCCCAAGTTGATGAAGCAGTCCGCAGAGTTCTGCGCCTTAAATATGATTTAGGTCTCTTTGATAATCCCTACAAATATATCGATGCTGAACGTGAAAAAAATCTTATTTTAGCGCCTGAACATCGTGCTGCTGCAAGAGATATGGCCAGCAAATCTATTATTCTGCTAAAAAATGATAATCAACTACTACCTCTTGATAAAACCATTAAAAATATCGCTGTTATTGGTCCCTTGGGTGATAATCAGTTCCATATGAATGGTTTTTGGCGTGGTAAAGGCCAAGCAGAAGATGTTGTGACTCTCCTGGATGGTGTTAAATCTGCGGTATCTGAAACCACTAATGTCCGCTATGCCGAAGGTTCGGGATTAGAATCAGTGGATCAATCAAAATTAGAGAAAGCCATTAAACTGGCTGAACAATCTGATGTGGTTATTCTTGCAGTGGGTGAAGATGCCAACAAAACAGGTGAATCTGCAAGTCGAACTAATATTGAGCTTTACCCTGCACAACAAAAACTTGTAAAAGCTATCCATAAAACGGGTACGCCGGTAGTTTTGGTTGTTATGAATGGTCGCCCTTTGGCAATTGAATGGTCTGCAGAGAATATTCCTAGTATTCTTAATGCATGGCTTTTAGGTTCTGAGGCTGGTAATGCCATAGCGGATGTTATATTTGGTGACTATAACCCTTCAGCAAAATTAACTATGACAGTGCCTCGTAACACAGGTCAAATTCCAATTTTTTATAACACCAAACGTGTGAGCAGACCACTGGATAATACGCGCTATACCAGTAAGTATATTGATAGCCCCATTGAGCCACTTTATCCCTTTGGTTATGGTCTTAGCTACACCGAATTTAGCTACTCTCCAATTACGTTAAGCACAGAAAGTATTAGCTTTGATGAGGTTTTAACAGCTAGCGTTACTGTCACCAATAGCGGCGAGCGTTTTGGAGAAGAAGTGGTTCAACTCTACATACAGGACTTAGTAGGTTCAGTAGTTCGCCCTGTTAAGGAACTAAAGGGCTTTGAGAAAATTGCGCTTAAACCAGGGCAAAGTCAAAAAGTTACTTTTACGATTGGCGTTGATGACCTAGCGTTTTATACCCGAGATATGAGCTTTAAAGCTGAGTCTGGTGAGTTTAGGCTGTTTGTCGGCTCAAGCTCCGAAGATTTGCAAGCGGTAAGCTTCAAACTCACAGCTAAATAATCACTGAGGGCGATTGTAGATTATCGCCTGATATTCCTAGGCTAATAAATGAAAAGACGCCCTTTTTATTGAAAGCACAATTTTGTCCTCTTTTTATACCCTTTAAGCGTAATTACCTTTATTTACTGGTGTTTATCAATACCATAAGGGTAAAACTTTTGTGGAGTTAATTCCATGCTATCAAAACCGATATTCCAATTTTCAGCTTTCAAAGCAAAAGCCACTGCTTTATCTGGCTTAGTTGCTTTCTTTAGCTTGGTGATCACGGGTATAAGTTCACAGAGTGTTGCTGTAGAAAGTTCTTCAGAGCAACAAAAATTGCAGGTTATGCATCAAAAATCAATGGCTCCTGCCAGTTGGGATATGGATGGCAATGGTAAAGTTGATGCCCTATCTGATGGATTAATTATTTTAAGATACGCTTTTGGTATGACGGGCGAAAATCTGGTTGATAGTGCAATAGCAACCGATTCACCGCTTCAGCCAGTTGAGGTAATTTCTAAGGTGGAATCAAGCATTGCCATCGCTGATGTTGACGGTAATGGTAGTCTTGATGCCTTGAGCGATGGTCTTCTTATCCTTAGGTATATGTTTCAATTGCGAGGAGATGATTTAATTGATGGCGCTCTTGCACAAGACGGCACAAGAAATACGGCACTACAGATCGAAAACTACATCGATAGTTACTACCCTGGGAATAGCGCCAACCCCAGCAACTCGCCTCTTTCAGCGGTGGATGACAGCTTTACTACCAATCAGGGAGTGAGTGTAAGCGGTAATTTACAAACTAACGACCAAGGGCTGGTCAACACGCCAGTTATTTACAATTTGACCCGTGCCGGTAACCATGGTGCTGTCAATATTGCTGATAATGGCACCATTAGCTATACCCCAACTTCGGGTTTCAGTGGTTTTGATTCTTTTGATTACAGCGTCACTGATTCACAGGGAAATCAGTCCTCAGCCACGGCAACAATCAGCGTCTTTTCATCCTCGTGGGAAGCGGTTAACAGCGTCGTTACAGAGAATGTAGAAAGTGCTGTAGCCACTCTTTTGGCTTCTATGACTACAGCAGAAAAGGTCGGTCAAATGGTTCAAGCTGAAATCAGCGCAGTTACACCTAATGATGTACGCCAGTGGAACCTTGGTTCCGTACTTAATGGCGGCGGGAGCTGGCCCAATGGTAAAAATTCAACCATTGCTGATTGGGTAAATCTAGCGGATGATTTGTACGAAGCCAGTACAGATACCAGTGATGGCGGCGTGGGTATTCCTATTATCTGGGGAACGGACGCCGTGCATGGGCACAACAATGTGATTGGCGCGACTATTTTTCCACACAATATTGGTTTGGGCGCTGCTAATAACCCTGAATTGATGCGTGAAATTGGCAAAATTACCGCCTTAGAAGTCGCTGCAACTGGTATTGACTGGGTATTTGCGCCAACCCTTGCTGTTGTGCGCAATGATACCTGGGGGAGAACCTATGAGGGCTATTCAGAGGACCCCGAGATTGTTAGAGCCTACGCCGGTGAGATTGTCAAAGGTCTTCAAGGTGAAGGGGGA
>MDTB01155719.1_pt1 | contig 23972 bp, 24 predicted proteins | sample 811161 | NCBI WGS metagenome assembly MDTB01 (sample SAMN05326650, study PRJNA326480) | marine metagenome | isolation source: seawater | place: Mediterranean Sea | collected 2009
ATACTTGATGCATTAGATGGAAGAATTGCCCGCTTAATAAAAGGAACTTCAGAATTTGGAAAAGAACTGGACTCTCTTACTGATTTTGTAAGTTTCGGAATAGCACCAGTTTTTATTCTATATTTTTGGGAATTAAATAATTATGGTAAATTAGGTTGGGCGATAACATTAATTTATTCAGTGTGTTGTGTTTTAAGGTTAGCAAGATTTAATCTAACTAAAGTTGATAATAAACAACTTTGGAAAAGTAACTATTTTGAAGGAGTTCCTTCACCAGCAGGCGGGATACTTATTTTAATGCCTTTATTTTTTGAACTTTCAGATTTAAATTTAGGTTTTAATATAAAAATCTTAACTCCATATTTTACAGTTTTAATGGCTATCTTATTGGTAAGTAAAATTCCAACTTTATCTTTAAAAAAAATATCGATTTCACCAAAAGCAACAATTTTTATTTTGTTAGGTATTGGTATAATTTTTATTTCTTTATTAAATAATCCATTTGAAACACTTTTAGCTCTTAGTTTGGTTTATCTAATTTCTATACCTATTAGTTTTATTATGTATAAAAACAAAGATAGAAAAGGAAATTTAGAAACATCAGAAGATGAGCACGAAGATGTTTTATAATGAAAAGATCAAAAAAGAAAAAAAAAAGCAATACGTGGAAGATCAAACAACATAGAGATCAATTTTTTAAAAAATCAAAAATTTTAGGCTATCGTTCACGCTCTGCATTCAAATTAATTGAATTAAATAAAAAGTATAAATTCATCAAGAAAAATTCTAAATTATTAGATATAGGAGCATATCCAGGTGGATGGGCGCAAGTTACAAGCAAAATTATTACCACAGGAAAAATATTATCTTTAGATATTAAAAAGATGGATGAACTGAAAAATGTTTCTTTTTTGCAAACTGATTTTCTTGAAGAAAAAACACAAGATAAAATATTTAATTTCTTTAAAGATAAATTAGACGTAGTTATTTCTGACATGGCAGCCAATACAACTGGTAATAAATCTTTAGATTCTATTAGAACTAATCAGTTATGTGCTGAAGTTGTTAGATTTTCAACTAAAATTCTTAAGCCAAATGGGGTGTTGGTGTCTAAATTATTTATGGGTGACGACTTTGTAGAAGTTAAAGAATTGGCAAAATCTAGGTTTAAAAAAGTAGAGTTTTTTAAACCAGAGGCAAGCAGAAATGAATCAAAAGAAACTTATTTACACTGTGTGACATTAAGGACTTTATAATTTATAAAAATTGTATATAAGTGTATATGGAAGCAATTAAAGAAGCATTAACTTTTGATGATGTATTGCTATTACCGCGTTATTCAAACATTTTACCTTCAGAAACTGACATCTCTTTAAATTTAACAAAAAATATTAAACTAAAAATACCCTTCTTATCTTCCGCCATGGATACAGTAACCGAGTCCTCTATGGCTATTGCAATGGCAAAATCAGGTGGAATTGGAATTATACACAGAAATTTGGATATACAAAAACAGAGAAAAGAAGTTGAAAAAGTCAAAAGAAAAAAATTATTTGTCGGAGCAGCTATTGGAACAAACACAGATGATTTAAAAAGAGCTAAATTACTTATAGATAGTGGTGTAGATTTAATTGTAATTGATACAGCTCATGGTCACAGTGAAAAAGTTTTAAAAATTTTATCTAAAGTAAAAAAAAATAATAAGATACCAATTTGTGTAGGCAATATTGCAACAGCTGAGGCTGCAAAAAGATTATTTAATTCTGGAGCAGATGTAATTAAAGTGGGTATTGGACCAGGATCTATTTGCACAACGCGTATGGTTGCAGGTATAGGAGTTCCTCAGATCTCAGCAATAAGAGAAGTTCGAAACGCTTTAAAAGGAAAAAAAATAAAAATAATTTCAGATGGAGGTATAAAGTTCTCAGGAGATATTGCTAAAGCAATAGCTGCTGGTGCAGATGCAATTATGATGGGTTCTATATTCGCAGGAACTGAAGAGAGTCCAGGAAAAAAATTTAAAATAAAAAACAAATTTTACAAACAATATAGAGGGATGGGATCAATTGGAGCTATGTCTGCAGGATCATCTAATAGATATTTTCAAAAAAATTATAAGGATAAGTCAAAATTTGTGCCAGAGGGAGTTGATGGAAGAGTAGAGTACAAAGGTAATGTTTCTAAAATTATATATCAGCTAAAGGGAGGTTTAAAATCCTCTATGGGCTATATTGGTGCGAAAAAACTTAAAGACATTCAAAAAAATGCAAAATTTATTAAGATTACTAAAGCTGGATTTTATGAAAGCATGGTACATAGTGTAGAAATGATCGAGCCAACCTTGAACTACAAATTATGAAAAACAAATTTTCGAATACAACTTTATTTCTATTTCTGCTTCTATTTAATGGGCAGTTATCAGCAAGTAATGAATATTTCAATGAAGGTATAAATTTTTATAAACAAAAAGAATTTGAAAAAGCGAAATTTAAATTTGAACAAGACATTGTTTATAATCCAAAAAATGAAAACTCATACCTTTATTTATCAAAAATATTTCGTGAACAGAAAGAAAAAGAATTAGAAGAAAAAAATTTAAATACCGTAATTATGCTTAATCCTAAAAATGAGGAGGCAAATTATAATCTCGCAAAATTAAAACTAGAACAATCAGATTTTAAAAAAAGTAAAAAATTAATTGATCAATTAATAGTCTTTTGTAAAACTTTTTGTCAGAAAAGTGAAAAACTAAAAGTTGAAATTGAAAAATCTTTAAAAAAATAAATGCTTATCCAAAATCGTAAGGAAAAAATTTTAATTATAGATTTTGGTTCTCAGGTAACAAAACTTATAGCTAGAAGAGTAAGAGATCTTGGAGTTTTTTCTGAAATTATAACAATTAAAGAACTTTTAAAAATCAGAGATTATAGTCAAATAAAAGGTATTATCTTGTCTGGTGGTCCATCAACTGTAATAAAAAAAAAAAATTTAGGTATACCGAAATCTTTATTTCAAAAAAAAATTCCTGTTCTAGGAATTTGTTATGGTTTACAATTAATCACTAAATTATTTGGGGGTACTATAAAATCTAATAAAAAGAAAAGGGAATTTGGGAGAGCTATTCTTTATAAAAAAAATGTATCATTGTTAACCAAAAATTTTTTTGGGTCTAAAAATAAATTTGTTTGGATGAGCCATCAAGATGCAGTAACAAAATTACCTAAAGGTTTTAAAACCATTGCCTCAACAAAAGACTCTAAACTCACTATTATAGAGGAATCTAAAAAAAAAATATACGGTGTGCAGTTTCATCCAGAAGTTACTCATACTGAAAGTGGAAAAGAAATTTTCAGAAATTTTTTGTTTTCAATATGTAAAATAAAAAAAAAATGGCTAATATCTTCTGAAAAAAATAGGTTAATCAATGATATTAAAAAAATTGTACAAAACGATAAAGTTATTTGTGCTTTGTCTGGTGGAGTTGACAGTAGTGTTGTGGCATTATTAGTAAATAAAGCTATTAAAAAAAATCTAATTTGTGTGATGGTAGACACTGGCTTGATGAGAAAGAATGAATTTAAATATACTTATAATCAGTTTAAAAAAAAATATAAATTGAATGTGAAATTAGTTAACGCATCCAAACTTTATCAAAAAAAATTGATCAATGTTTACAATCCTGAAAAAAAAAGAAAAATTATTGGAAATTTATTTATTAAAATTTTTGAAAAAGTTTCAAAGAAATATAAAAGTATAAAATATCTTGCACAAGGAACCTTATATCCAGATATAATCGAAAGCAGATCTGCTACTGGAAGTCAGTCTTCTAAAATTAAATCTCATCATAATGTAGGTGGTCTTCCAAAAAAAATGAATTTAAAATTATTAGAACCTCTTAAAGAATTCTTTAAGGATGAAGTAAGAATTCTAGGCAAATCCTTGGGTTTAGAAAATCAAATTAGAAATAAACATCCTTTTCCTGGACCAGGTTTAGCAATTAGAATAATAGGAAATATAACTCCAAAAAAAATAAAAATTCTTCAAGAAGCAGATGACATTTTTATTAAGGAATTAGTTAATCACAAACTTTATAATAAGATATGGCAAGCATATGCTGCATTACTACCTATGAAAACTGTAGGAGTTATGGGTGACTCAAGGACTTATGAGTACACTTGCTTATTAAGAGCTGTTGTGTCAGAGGACGGGATGACTGCAGATTATTATAATTTACCTAAGAGTTTTTTAGATAAAATTTCAAATAAAATTATTAATGGAGTTCCAGGCATCAATAGAGTGGTATATGATATAACGTCTAAACCACCAAGCACTATTGAATTAGAATAATGTCAAAAAAAATTAAAAGGTTATTGTCAAAAAAAGGAAAAAGTAAAATTGTTAGTTTAACCGCTTATTCTAAAAGTTTTGCAAAAATTTTAGATAAATATTGTGATATAATTTTAGTAGGTGACTCTATGGCAAATGTTTTATATGGAATGAAAAATACTCATCAAATAACTTTAGAGAATATTATTCAACATAGTATAAGTGTTAGGGAGGGTGTTAAAAAATCTCTATTAGTTGTTGATATGCCAAAAGGTTCATATAAAAATTCTAATCAAGCTCGAAAAAATGCAAAACTAATAAAAAAGAAAACTAAATGCGATGCTGTAAAAATAGAAAGTAACAATAAAAACTTTAAAATAATTAGAGAAATTAGTAAGGCGAAAATACCTGTAATGGGCCACATAGGATTTACCCCTCAATTCAAAAAAAAATTTAAAATACAAGGAGGGAATGCAAAAGAAGTAAAAAGATTAATTAAAGAAGCAATATCAATTCAAAACGCAGGTGCTTTTTCAATTGTTTTAGAATGTATTACGCCTATGGCTGCTAAATTGATTACAAATTTATTAAGAATTCCAACTATCGGAATTGGATCTTCAATAAATTGTGATGGTCAAATTTTAGTAACAGATGATATGATTGGTTTAAGTGGCTTTTATCCAAAATTTGTAAAAAAGTATATTAACTTAAATACAGTAATTGAAAAAGCTGTAAAAAAATATAGTAAAGAGGTTAAAAACAAACGATTCCCCAGAGGTAGAAATTTTTTAAATGGAAAATAAAATTGAAAAGAAAATAAATTTAATTGAAAACTTAAAACAAATATTTGAAAAAAAAAAGAAAATTTTTATTACGTTAATTATTTCTTTTATTATTATATTAATTGGAGTAAATTTTTCTGGCTATAATAAAAAAATTCAGAATGAAAAAATTTCTGAAAAATATATAAAAGCTGGTATTTATTTATCCTCAAAAGATTTAAAGAAATCAAAAAAAATTTACGAAGAAATAGTAAATAGCAAAAATAAATTTTACTCTTCTTTAGCTTTAAATAATATTATAGAAAATGAACTAGAAGAAGACAGTGAAAAAATATTAAAATTGTTTAAGGTTATCGAAAATATAAAAGGAACTAAAGAGCAAAAAGATTTAATAAAATTAAAAAAAGCTTTATTTTTAATAAAAATAAACAAAGAAAATGAAGGTAGAAAAATACTTGAAGAAATTGTTTCAGACAATTCTATATGGAAAGAAACTGCAGAAGATATTCTACAATAAAAGATTTAACTAATTTAAAATAAATTCATGTTTAGATTTATACCATTATTGATTTTATTTCTAATCTTAGGTTGTTCCTTCGACAATAAAACAGGAATTTGGGAAAATAGTAATAGCCCAAAAAACATAAAAAAAAAAGATAGATTTGAAGACTTTAAAAAACTTTATACTGAAGAAGAGTCATTTAATAAAATTATAGCACCACCAAAAGATTTAAAAATTTTAAGTGGAAAAATTAAAAAAAATTCAAATTGGAGTGATGAGTTTTATGCAAACTCTAATAATTATGAGAATTTTAGTTACAACAATTTAAACAAAGTTATTTTCAGAAGTAAAAAACTTACAAAATATGAAATAAATGAAAGAATTCTTTTTGATGGCAAAAGAGTCATTATAAATGATGAAAAAGGAAATATAGTTATATATTCTGTAGATGAAAAAAAAATTATTTACAAATACAATTTCTATAAAAAAAGATTTAAAAAATTAAAAAAACAACTCAATATTGTTGTTGAAAGTGACTTTATTTATGTAATAGATAATATTGGTTATTTTTATAAATTAAACTTTATTAAAAATAAACTAGTGTGGGCTAAAAACTTTAAAACTCCGTTCAGATCTAATATCAAAATACATGAAAATAAAATTTTAGCTGCAGACTTAAATAATAAACTTTATATTTTAGATAAATTTAGTGGTAATAGGCTCCGAATTATACCAACAGAAAATAGTAGTTTGAAAAATGAGTTTAAAAATTCTTTAGCTTTATCAGGTGACTCCATTTTCTTTCTAAATACTTATGGTTCTTTATACTCAGTTAACAGCAATAATCAAAAAATTCAGTGGTTTAATAATTTTAATCAATCTTTAGATTTAAATTCTGGTAATCTTTTTTATTCAAATCCAATTGTGACTTATAAAAATAAAGTGCTGGTATCTACAGACCCTTATTTTTATACTTTAGATTTAACTAGTGGATTAATGTTATCAAAAACCTCTATAACTTCTGTAGTAAAACCTATAATTTCCGAAGGAGGTATTTTTTTAATTACTAAAGATAATTTGCTTGTCTATAAACAATTAAATTCCGAAAAAGTAATTTATTCTATTAATATAGATCAAGAAATTGCTAAATTTTTAAGTACAAAAAAAAAGTCAATTAGCGTTCAATCTTTATTTATTGTTAATAATGATTTATTTGTATTTCTCGACAATTCTTATTTAATAAAATTTAATAAAAAAGGTAAAATAAAAAGTATCGACAAATTACCTGCTAAGATAGGCACTTATCCAATATTTATAAGTAGTTCAATTTTATATTTAAATAAAAAAAATCAACTTGTCATTTTAGATTAATTATTTGATTTTCCACTTAATAACGATAATTGAGTTATTTTAGACTCTCCTAAATTATCAGAAGGCTTAACCGGATAGTCTCCAGTAAAGTAATGATCACTAAATTGGGGATAAATATTATTCCTTTTTCCTTTTTCAAGAGCAATATATAAGCCATCTAAACTTAAAAACTTAAGAGATTTGGCTTTAATATGTTCACACATCTCTTCATTTGTTTTTTCGTAAGCCAAAAGTTCCTTTTTAGTTGGCATATCAACTCCATAAAAATCAGGAAATTTTATCTCAGGACAAGCAATTCTTACATGAACTTCTTTAGCCCCAGCTTCATAAAGCATTTTTACTATTTTGTGACAGGTCGTCCCACGAACTAAAGAGTCATCTATTAAAATTATAGACTTATTTTTAACAATACTTTTTGTAGTACTTAACTTTAACTTCACTCCCAAGCTTCTTATATTTTGGGTAGGTTCAATAAAAGTTCTTCCAACATAATGATTTCTAATTAGTCCTAATTCAAATCTTTTTTTTGAATATTCTGCAAAACCTAAGGCTGCTGGAACTCCAGAGTCAGGAACTGGCACAACTAAATCTGCAATAACATCATTTTCTTTTGCAAGTTGCATGCCCATTTTTTTACGGTATTCGTAAGCACACTTTCCATCAATAAGACTGTCAGGTCTCGCAAAATAAATATATTCAAAAATACATGGTCTTGGTTTTTGTTTTGGAAAAGGCTTAATACTCAATAATTTGTTATTTTCTACTGCTACTATTTCTCCATTTTCTACTTCTCTAACAAATGATGCTCCTACAATATCTAAAGCACATGTTTCAGAGGCTAAAATAAATGAGTCTTTTAACTTTCCAATTATCAAAGGTCTTATTCCAAAAGGATCTCTAACACCTATTAGCTTTTTGTTAGTCATAATAACTAATGCATAACCTCCCTTTATTTGAAACAGTGAATCTATAAGTTTATCAAGTATTTTATCTCTTTTAGATTTTGCTATTAATTGAACTATTGTTTCCGTGTCACTTGTAGTTCTAAAAATTGCACCTTCTTTCACTAAAGTCTCTCTTAAAGCTAGAGCATTAGTCAGATTACCATTATGAGCTATACTCAAGCCTCCCATATGAAGATCAGCAAAAAAAGGCTGGATATTTCTCAAAGAGGTTTCGCCAGTTGTAGAATATCTGTTATGTCCTATAGCAAATTTTCCTGGAAGTTTTTTTATTACATCCCCTTTAGTAAAATGATCACCTACTAAACCTTGTCTTTTTTCAGAATGATAGTTTTTTCCATCATATGATACTATTCCACAACCTTCTTGACCACGATGTTGTAATGCATGTAAACCTAAAGCAACTAAAGCCGAGGAGTCATCGTGGTTGGAAATTCCAAAAATACCACACTCTTCTTTTAATTTATCTAATTTAAATTTTTTCAATTTTGTCTTTTGTATCTATGAAATCTTCATTTGAAGGAAATTCTTCAATAAGAATTTCACTGCCTTTTTTTATGATATCAAACGAAATTGCATCCTCAGCTGATATACCCCAATTTTGATATGGATAAAACCAATTTAATAAAGAAAATAAACATACAGTAACAACATAACCTTTAAAAAAACCAAATAATAAGCCAAAAGTTTTATCAACAGATCCAACTCCAGTCCAAGTAACCGCTCTACTTAAAGATTTTCCTATAACTATAGTTGTAAAGATAGTGCAGAAAAATATAGCGATTCCAATACCATAATTATTTATAAACTCAGACTCTATATAGTCATTAACCCATGGCTGAAATTTTGGAACTAAAATAATTGTTACAACTAAAGCAAAAACCCACTTCATAAAAGATATAAAACTAAGTGTAAAACCTTTTAAAAAACTTTGAACTATAAAATAAATCATTAATATCAAAAAAATAATATCAAAAATATTTATACCAAATAAAATTTTAAAAAAATCTTGCATTCTTTAAGATAATTTTTCATCTCCAAAAGGCTTAAAAACCAGGAGTAATTTTGGTAGCAAAGTTAAAACTGAGATTAATGCTAAGAGCATTGCTATTCCAGTAAAAACTCCAAAATATATTGTAGGAATAAAATTAGACAAAACTAATATCGAAAAACCAAAAACTATTGTTATTGAGGTATTTAAAATTGCTATTCCAACAGTGCTATGACATCTGTCTAAAGTTTTTTCATAATTATTTATTTTTTTAAATTCCTCTTTGAAGCGGTAAATGTAATGAATGCTATTATCTACTGCTATACCAATTGTGATAGCAGCAATGGTTATGGTCATCATATCTAGTGGTATTTCCATTAACCCAATTATTCCTAATATAAAAAATGCTGCTATAAAATTTGGAACTACACCTATGAAAGCTAAAACAATATTTCTAAAAAGAATAAAAAACATAGTTGAAATACCCAACATTACAATCCCTAGAGTTAAAATTTGTGATTTAAAAAGACTTTGCAACAAGTTATTAAACAAAATTAATACACCAGCAAGCTTATATTCATTTTTTTCAAAACCTAATTTAGTATTTATTTCAGTATTAATTTTTTTAATTAAATCGTTTCTTCTTAAATCTTTCAAAGAATCTTTAATTCTAACGCTTATCCTAGCTTCATCCTTATCTACTGAAATGTAGGGAGATATGACTTCTTTTTTTATTTCGTCAGGTATCTTACTATATAATACTGCAATTTCTAAACTTTGTAGCTCTTTTTTATTTAAGTCTTCCGCTACTCTTAAAATAGATCCAAAAGATAAAACTTTTCCAATTTCAGGAAGAGAGTCTAAATAGTCATGCACTAGTATAATCTTGTCCATTTTATCTCTAGTAAACCAATACTGCGCTTTATCTTCATTGCTATCAGTTTCTTCATCCCATTCAGAAAATTCATCTATCTCTTCTTTTTGACTATTTTCTTTCACTGGAAATTTAATTATTACATTTAAAGGAGTTGTTCCTCCAAGATCATCATCTATCTTTTTCATTCCCTTATAAATTTCTGTTTCTTTGTCAAAGTAATTTATAAAACTGTTTTCTACTTCTAGTTTTGATATCCCAATTATACTTAATATTAATACGATTATTGCAGATCCAAAAATAAGTATCTTACTTTTTTTTGCAAAGTTACCAAGAGCATATGTAACTTTTGACTTTTCAGTATCTTTTACATCTATATCTTCATTTGATGAAAAAAGAGTTAGAAGGGAGGGTAATAAAAAAAAAGTAACTAAAATTGAAACTGTTAAACCCATCGTCATCATCCATCCAAAATCAATTATTGGTTTTATGCCACTAAATATTAAAGATAAAAATGCACAAATCGTTGTAAGAACTGTATAAAGGATTGGCAAAAACATTTTTTTACTTGTCTCTAATACAGCTTCAGTTTTGGATAAATTATTAAATTCTTTTTTTAATTGAAGAAATCTGACTGTAACATGTATATTCATTGCCATATTTAGTATAAGCATAAGTGCAATAAAGTTTGATGATATAACTGTTACTTTCCAGCCGATAAGACCCAGTAACCCAATCATAATTATTACTGAAGTTGCGCAACCAAGCAGAGGCATAATTACCCATTTGATATTTCTAAACACTACCCAAAGAGTAAAAATTATAAAAATGAAGACTCCTATTCCGAATACAACTATATCACTTTTTATGTAGCTCATCATATCATTGGCAATCATAGGAATTCCACCTAAGTGAATTTTAGCATTTTCACCGTATTTGCTAATCACATCTCTTATTTCTGCAATATTTTGATGATTTCTTACATTATACAAATTTTTATATTCTTCATATTCTTTTAAAAATTTTTTGTAGTTGATTTCCTCTGCTTTGGTAAGATTTCCTTCTAAAGATTGATTATAAAACTTATCTTTAACCTGAATATATTCTGCAAGCCTTTTATCCTTTTTTAAATAAACAACAACACCAGAAGTTTTTCCATCTTCACTAATGACATAATTTTTATATATCGGACTATTTACGATTTCTTCAAATCCTCTTTTTCTATCAATTTCTGGATGAGCTAAAGTTTTATAATTTTTTAACCTTTCCATTAGACCTTCATCAGTACTTTTCAGAAGCGGGACATCTATTATAGTAATAACACTATCTACCCATGACAATTTCTCAATTTTAGATTTAAGTAATTGTAAATTTAAAACTGTTTCTTTTTCTTCAAAACTAGAAACAGGAGAATAAGTGAGGAATAAAAAATCTTTTGATCCATATCTATCATTTATTTCTCGTAGATACTTTAAATCTTTATCTCCTTCTAAAATTAAAGCATCTGAAGAAGCATCTAAATTAAAATTTTTTGCATGAAAAAGTGAAAATGCTAATAATATGAATATTAAAGAAAGTGTGAACTTTGGAAAATCAATAACTAATTTTTTGTAAATATTAGAAAACATAGAACTATTTCAGATATATCTTAAATTTATGATAACAAAAGATAAAATTTAGACTTAATTTTTGCCCAAATCTTTGAATTTCGTATATATTCCTTCAAATTCAACTTTAACAACTCCTGTTGGACCATGTCTTTGTTTGCCTAAGATAATATCGGCAAGTCCGTTAACATCATTCATTTTTGACTGCCATTCTGCATGTTCAATAGAGCCTAATTTAGGTTGTTTTCTCTCAAGATAATAAGCCTCTCTATACACAAACATTACTACATCTGCATCTTGTTCAATTGATCCTGATTCTCTCAAATCAGCTAGTTGAGGTTGTTTATCATCTCTTTGCTCTACCGCTCTAGAAAGTTGAGATAAAGCTAAAACAGGCACACTAAGTTCTTTAGCTAGTGCTTTTAGACCTTGAGTAATTTCAGAAATTTCTTGAACTCTACTATCATTTCTATTTGAATTACTTGCTCTCATTAATTGAATATAATCCACCACAATTAAATTTAACCCAAATAATCTTTTAATTCGTCTGGCTCTATTACTTAAAGTAGCTATCGTAATAGCAGGGGTTTCATCAATAAATAGAGGAAGATTATATATATTTCTTGATGTTTCTATATACCTATTTATTTCTTCTTCAGTGACTTTACCACGTCTAATATCATCTGATTTAATTCTTGCTTGTTCAGATAATATCCTTGTAGACAATTGTTCAGATGACATTTCTAAAGAAAAAAAAGCAACGGATGATTTTTCTTGTCTACTCATAAGTGTTTGAGCAGCATGGTAAGCAACATTAGTTGCTAAAGCCGTTTTACCCATTGAGGGTCTTCCTGCTAATATTATCAAATCTGATTTATGTAAACCTCCTAATTTTTCATCTAAATCTGTTAGTCCCGTCGGCACTCCTACTATTCCTTTATCATTTTTCATTGCTAAAGTGGCCATTTCAATAGTTTGATCTAATGCTTGATTGAATTTTAGAAATGACTGAGAAAAACTACCACGTTCTGCTAAATCAAATAATGACTTTTCAGTATTTTCAATAATTTTCTCTGCACTTTGTTCTTTAGATCCTAAGGTTTCAGATGATAAATTATCAGAAATTAGAACTAATTCTCTTCTTAAATACATTTCATGAATAACTTTTGAATAATCAATTGCTTGTTTAGTTGAGCCAGAGAATCTAGTTAATTTTACTAAATATTCAGTTCCTCCAACTTCATTCAACATATTGTCTTTTTCAAAAAAATTTTTAAGAGTTATGGGATTAGCTATCATTCCTTTGTTATTTAAAGTTTCAATAACTTCATAAATTTTAGTATGCGCTGGATCATAAAAACTTAGTGGATTAATAATATTAGATATTTCATCAATTATATCATTGTTCACCAAAATTGATCCTAATAAGGCTTGTTCTGCCTCTAGATTTGAGGGCTGCTTTTTTTCTATATTAGTATTTGAGAGTTTTATTTTTTCCACTCATTAATAATAAATGTGAGAATTATTATTTAAAGATAAAAGTTACACACTTTTTAAACCTACCTGTGGAAAAGTTATCTTGATTGGATCTTATCTATTTTAACTGATATTTGAGCTGAAACTTCAGAATGAAAATTAATATCTACTTTGTAATTTCCAACTTTATTTAATTCATTTTTTAAAACTATTTGTGAAGGTTTAACTTCTACTTTCATTTTTTCAAAAATCAATGTAGATATTTCCTTGGGTTTTATCGAACCGTATAATTCACCATTTTCTTTACTCTCTTTATTAAAAATTAAAGATTTATTATTAATTATTTTAGCTGTTTCTTTCAGCTTTTTTTTAAGTTCTAAATTTTTTCTGTTTAGTTCATCTTTTTTTTTAGAAATATACTCTAGATTTTCTTTGTTAAATCTTAAAGCTTTACCAGTTTTAAGAAGATAATTTCTCCCATACCCAGGTTTAACTACAACTTTATCCCCTATGTTGCCGAGGTTCATGATATTTTCTAAAAGTATTACTTCCATAACTATAATAGACCTAAAATTTTTGCTTTTTTAATTTCTTTAGTTAATTTTTTTTGCTTACCACTTGATACAGATGTAATTTTAGATGAGAGAATTTTTTTATTTTCAGAAATATATTTTTTTAACAAACTAATATTTTTATAGTCAATTATTGGAGCATTTTTTATTGATAAAGGGCAGGTTCTACTAAATCTACCTTCATTTTTTTGAAATAAACTTAGTTTACTTAACGAACTTGAAGATCTTTTATTAGATTTTCTTCCTTTTCGTTTCATTTATTTTTCCTTTTTAAAGTATTCATTTTTTGTATCTAAATTTTTATATTTCACAATTAGATGCCTAATTACTAGATCATCAATCTTAATCTTTTTATTTATTTCAGTTAAAGTCTCTTTATTTCCCTCAAATTTGTAATGGATATAAAATCCTTTATTATATTTTTTAATCTTTCTAGCAAGATTTAATAAACCCCATTCCTCAATTTTGACAACTTTGCCAGAGTTTTTATTTATAAGATCACTGTATTTTTCCTTAATCTTTTCTAAATCAGATTTAGGCAAGTCTTGTCTAGTTATTAAAGTATTCTCGTAAAAAGACATAAAAAGATTATTGTTAATTAGTTTGCTTTAAAGTAAACATTATAAAAAAAGCTTTATACAATAATAGATATTTATATCAACAATAATTATCATTAATTAAATGCTTAAAATATGAATGCTATACTCTTTCCAGGCCAAGGTTCCCAGGTTGTAGGCATGGGCTTGGAATTTTATAATAACTTTGAAATAGTTAAAAACATCTTTAAAGAGGCTGACGAAAAGTTGAGTTTTAAACTGTCTAAAATGATTTTGGAAGGGCCAGAGGATGAATTAAAGTTAACTCAAAATACTCAACCAGCAATTTTAACAGTTAGTTACGCAATTTTTTCCGTTTTAAAAAAAGAATTTAATTTTGACTTTAAAAATTCAAAATTTTTTGCTGGACATTCATTAGGAGAATATAGTGCATTGGTATGCTCCGAGTCCTTATCTTTTAATGATGCATTGTTTCTTTTATTCGAAAGGGGAAAGTCCATGCAAGAAGCTGTACCTGTAGGCAAAGGTAGTATGATAGCTGTTTTAGGCTCAAAGCTAGACGAAGTAAAAATTTTTTTAGACAAAATAAAACAAAAAGGTGTTTGTGAAATTGCTAATGATAATGCTGATGGTCAGATTATTATCAGTGGTGATACTGAAAGTATAAGATTAATTCAAAATATTTTAAAGGATAATAAAAAAAAATTCATTCCTTTAAATGTAAGCGCTCCTTTTCATTGCTCAATGATGAAACCTGCAGCTGATAAAATGAAAGATAAAATAAATTCAATTAATTTCCAGAAACCTATATTTGATATTGTTTGTAATGTAACTTCACAACCAGAAAATAATCCAGAAAATATCAAAAAATTACTAGTAGATCAGATTTTTTCCACTGTTAGATGGAGAGAAAGCATAATTAATATGTATAATCAAAAAGTTAATAATTTTATTGAAATAGGGCCAGGAAAAGTTTTGTCCGGAATGGTTAAGCGAACAGTTAAGAATATTAATTCCTTTAGTATCAATTCAATAAATGATATGAAAAAAACAGTCAATGAGTCTAAAAAATAAAAAAGTAATTATTACAGGTGCAACAGGTGGTATAGGAAGTAGCTTGGTAAAAAAATTTATTGATAGTGGTTCCCTAGTTTTAGCCACAGGCACTAAAGAAGATAAGCTAAGTAATCTTAAAAGTGAATTTAACAATATTCTGACGGAAAAATTTAATTTAAGTGATCATAAAAATGTAGAGATGTTTATAGAAAATGCGAGCAATAAGTTAGGAGGTTTAGATATTTTAATTAATAATGCAGGCATAACTTTAGACAACATATCTATTCGTTTGACAGAAGAAAATTGGAAAAAAGTTTTAGATATCAATTTGACTTCTACTTTTTTGATGTGCAAATTTGCAATTAAAAAAATGCTTAAAAATAAATCAGGTAAGATTATTAATATAACTTCAATTGTTGGTCACACTGGAAATTTGGGACAAGCAAATTATTCTGCATCTAAAGCAGGTATAGTTGCTTTTTCTAAAAGCCTTGCACTTGAATATGCCAAAAAAAATATAAATATTAATTGTGTTTCACCCGGATTTATCAAAACTGAAATGACAGACAAAATTAATGAAGAATTTAAAAAAATGTTGATAAGCAAAATTCCATCAGGTGACTTAGGAACAGGAGAGGATGTTTCAAATTGTGTAGCATTTTTAGCTTCAGATATGGCAAATTATATTAATGGTGAAACCATTCATGTTAATGGCGGAATGTATATGTCTTGACAATTCTATTTAATATACTATTAAGAAATTATCATTAACATAACAAAGGTAATTAATGTCAAACGATGTAAAAGGAAAGATTAAAAAGATAGTAGCAGATCATTTGGGTATAGAAGAAGAAAAAGTTACTGAAGAAGCAAGTTTTATAGATGATTTAGGCGCAGATAGTTTAGATACTGTTGAGTTAGTAATGGCTTTCGAAGAAGAATTTGGTTCAGAAATATCTGATAGCGAAGCAGAGAAAATTTTAACAGTAGGAGATGCTATAAAATTTGTTGAAAACAAAACAAGTCAATAAAATATTATTTTAAAGAATGAATCATGATGAAAATAATATCATGGTAATTTTGTCTTCACCTTCAGGCGCAGGCAAAACAACTATTACGAAAAAAATTCAGCAAAAATATAGAACTTTCAAGATATCAGTTTCCCATACAACGCGTAAACCACGTTCTAACGAAGTAGACGGTGTCGATTACCATTTTGTTTCTCATGAAAAATTTAAAAAATTTATAGATGAGGGGAAATTTTATGAATATGCAAAAATTTTTGATAATTTTTATGGTACCTCAAAAGAAAGTGTAGACGAAACAATAAAAAAAAATGATATCATATTTGATATAGATTGGCAGGGAACTAAGCAGTTATCAAAATTTAAAAATTTGAAGTTGATTAAAATTTATTTAATTCCACCTAATAAAGACGAATTAAAACAAAGATTAATAAAAAGAAATCAAAACTCTCCTCAAGAAGTTGAAAAAAGATTTAAAGCATTTGATGAAGATATAAAACACTGGGAAGACTATGATTACGTTATAATTAACAAAAATCTTGAAAATTGTTATAAACAAATTGAAAATATTATTTCAATAAATAAAAAAAAATCAATTAATTTTTTTCAAACAATTGAGTAATTTCATAATATTTTTCAGGACTTATATCAGAAGGTCTTAACTTTAGATTAAAGTTTTTCAATAAATCTAATTTTTTTTTATTGAAAATTTTTTTTAAATTTTTGTTAATCATTTTTCTTTTATTTGAAAAAAGTATATTAGTTACTTTTTCTAAATTTTTAATATCTTGAATTTTGTAAGTGATTTTCTGAATCGGCTTAAGATACAAAACAGTTGAATTTACTTTAGGTTTAGGTCTGAAGCAATTAGGAGAAACATCAAATTTACTAGCCAGCTTCAATCTATAATTTGCTAGTATGGATAATCTTCCATATTTAGAAGTATTAAACTTTCCTATAATTTTTTCAGCGAGTTCTTTTTGAAACATGAGAATTAAATCAGAATATTTTGGAGGCCATTTTTTAAACTTAATTATTTTAGCTAGGACTTGAGAAGAAATATTATAAGGGAGGTTCCCAAATATAATAGTTTTATCTTTTATCTTGTTTTCGAAATTAAATTTAAGAATATCTTTGTTAAATATAACTACATTTCTAATATTTTGATATTTTTTTTTTAATTCTTGATACAACAAATAATCCTTTTCAATTAAAATAAGAGATTTAGGTTTGTTTTTTAATATCTGATCTGTAAGAGCTCCTTTACCAGGACCTATCTCTAAAATATTTTTATCAAAAGTTTTTGATAAATCTACTATTTTGTTAATTATATTTAGATCAATTAAATAATTTTGTCCCAGAGATTTTTTTGCATACTTCATTATTTTAAATTATTAATAAAATTAATACACTGAAGAAGGCTTAAATAATTTGACTTATTTTTTTTAATCAAGTCAAGAGCTGGACCGTGGTCTGGTGACACTCTAATATATTTTAATCCAAGAGTTATATTAATCGCATCAAAATGAAATAAAGATTTAAAGGGAGACAACACTTGATCATGATACATACCTACTATTATATTAAATCTTTTGTAATTATTTACAAAAGTTGTATCTGCCACCAAGGGTCCTTTAATATTTATTCCAATTTTTTTTAATTTTAAAATTGCTGGCAATATTTTCTTAACTTCTTCCGAGTCTTTAATTAATTCAGCATTATGAGGATTCAATCCTAGAATTCCTATTTTAGGTTTCTTTTTGAACAATTTTTTAAATTGTTTTTCTAAAGTATTAACCTTTTTTATTATTAAATTTGTAGTTATAGCCTTAGAAACATCTCTTACTTTAATGTGTGTCGTAAGCGGAACAACAGATAATCTATTATTATAAATCATCATTACTTCTGAATTATCTGTAATTTTGCATTTAGAAGCCAAGTATTCAGTTACTCCTATTTTTTTTGATGATTGAATATTTCTTTTATTAATTGGACAATTTATGAGACCTTTAATTTTATTGCTACTTACGATTTTATGAGCAAAATTTAAACTATTAATTATATATTTTGAAGAACTCTTTAACGAAACATTAAACGGATCTTTAAAAGCTAAAGGTACATCAATTATTTTTAAACTATTTGTTAAAGATTTTTGATTGATGTTTTCGACTTTTAAAACTTTTATTTTGTATTTAAGTTTTTTTAGTTGTTTAAAAATTAACTTATAATTAGCTATAAGATAAATCCTATCTTTTACTTTATTATTTAATTTTTTCCAAGATTTGTAAATAATTTCAGAATTAATACTATTAGGATCACCAGCAATTATAACAATTTTATTTTTCATTTAGTTTTTAAAACTTATAAAAGCATCATTTTTCAATTTTGACAAATGACTATTAGAGTAAAGATTAAATAAATCATTCTTCATTCCGCTGATTATTGTTTCTCTAAGTTTTTCTTGATCAATATTATCAGAGTCTATATTTCTTTTTTCTAAAACTTTAAAAAACATTGCAGAATTTGATTGTATTAGAGGTTTAGATATTTCACCTATCTTTAGATCATTTATTAGATTTTTTATATTACTTGATAAAGCGTTCAGATTTACCCAACCAATTTCACCTCCATCTAATGCGGAGGGGGAAGTACTGAATTTTATAGCTGCATTTTCAAATCCTAAAATCTTTATTTGATTAAGCAATTCGTTAACTCTATCTGTATCCTTTGAATCTGACTCTAGTATAATTTCAATTTCCGCTAACTTGATTTCTTCAATATTTTTTTGATTTTGGATGATTTCATTTAACTCTTTATTCACAGCATTATCATCAATATCAATTTTATCATTATATAATTTAAAAATTAGTGATTGCCACGATAATTCAGTTCTTATTTCATCCAAATAAAAATCAATATTAAGTCCTTGATTTTCAAAAATTTTTTTAAACCCTGAAGAGTCAGTCTGAAATTTATCATAAATATTTTCTAATTGATTGTTTACTGCGTTTTCACTGGCTGAAATTTTAAATTTTATCAATTCTTCTTTTTTTATTTTATAATTTATTAAATTTTTAATAGCTGAATTCTTAGTCATATTAATATTTTGTTGATTTAGTTCTTGATTACTTAAAAATAAAATTAATTTTATTTTATTTTTTAGTTCATATGAAGTAATGATTTGGTTTTGAACTTTTACGACTATTTTATTTTGTGAAGAGCCATAAACATTACTCGACAGTAAAGTAATGTAGATTATTAGAATCTTAAAAATAATATTCAACATTAAATTTATTGGTTAAATAAAGGTGAATTTATATTGGCTAAAGGAACAAGAGTAATTTTAAACATTAAAGAGTTTTCAGCTTCCAATTCAGAGTCTTCATAAAATTCTCTTCTATAAACTATACCAGCTTTTAAACAATCGTTAATATATTCATAGCTTAAGTTATAATATTCAGCAGAATTAGTTATTAAATTTCTTTTTGTTTCTGCAGTAAAAAGTGCATTATTTCCTTTTACAAACGTTAAGCTACTTTTAACATATTCTTGATTCCCAATATGTTTTTTTTCTTGTAACCAACTAAAGTCTAGATTTACAGGTTCAAAATTTAAACTTGTTCCAACTTCATTATAATTTAGTTCATTATAGTTTTGATCTAATGCAAAATCATATTTTAGATTTAATTTATCATTAATTTTTAGTTCGGAGTGTCCAACTAAATCAGATAATTTTTCATCCATACTTGAACTAGAAGGCATTTTATTATTTTCATTTTGATTAATTACCTGCCCTGCAGATAGAATAAACTCATTAATTTGATTTTTAAAGCTATAATCGAAACCAAGTGTCAGGCTTTTTCCTGTTTCAAAGTTATTGTAAGTATTAAGTCTATCTATATCAAAAATATTACTATATTTGAGTCTTGTGTTAGTTTTTTCATCTCTCATACTGCCAGGAGAGTATCTAAATAAAGCTTTTGGGGTTAAATAATGTTTAGAATTATTTTTTAAATCTTTATATAGGTCTAATTTTGTAAGAAAACCCATAGCTCCAAATAATTCATTTGTAGGTTCATCTTTATAATTAGTCACATTTTTTGTCTCATAATTTACGTTTTTTAATTTTCCTAAGACTTCACCTGAAAATCCATTATTAAAATTAATATTTTTGTACTTCCAATTAAAATCATTGACTAAAAATTTTGTAAATTTATTTGTATCATAATTATGAATTTTTAAGTTTGACTGCAAATCTAAAGTACCAAAAATATCATTTCTAAATAAATTTTTATCTAAAGTAATGTCCGGAAGAATATACTCATATTTGTCGTTATAACCTTCTTTTAATGTTTCATAAGAACTTGCTTTGATACCTAAAAATAAGTCATCGTTTTCATGAGAAAAATCTATACTGTTTTCAAGTGTATCAGTATTGTAATCAACTAAAGCTGATTTAATTTTATATAATTTCATATATTTATCATTAGAAACATCCTGAACTGATAGCTGAAAATTATTTTCTGAGTCATTTTTTCCTTTAAAGTTTTTAACGAATTTTGAAAAAAAATGAGATTTTTGACCAGATTTTTTAATGGAACTTGTTTTTTTATAACCATCAGTATAACCAAAATCTAAAATCAAGTTTGATTGTTTAAAAGATTGTCGATATTCGCCTGTAAATAACGGATTTTCACTAGAGAACAATTTGGTTGTTAACGTAAAATCTTTATCTCTGTCTATATTCCAAAAATAAGGAACTCCTAAACCTGGGCCTAAGTTTTTAGAATCTGAAAATGATGGAGGTAAAAGACCTGATCTACGATCTACAGTTGGATCTGGATGTGAAAATCTAGGTGTATAAAAGACAGGAAAATCATAAATCTTAATTACAGCATTATCGTAATAAATTGTCTTCTTCTTCTTGTCATGAGTCATATTTCCTGCTTGAAGAGACCAAGGAGGGCACTTATCTTTTTCTCTATAATTACACAAAGTAAAATTACTTTTTGTAAATTGAGTAAAGTTATTATCTAGCTTAACTGTATTTGAAAACACACGAGGTTTATTATTCTTATTAGCTTTAAAATCATCTTGATTTAAAAAAGCTTTTATATCGGTACCTACTATTTCTTTTTTATTTTCATCAATATAAATTTGAGAAAAATTATAAGAATTATCCTTGGAATCAACAACTTTTATATTTCCAGTAGACCTAAAAAAATTTTTTTCTGTTGAATACTCAAATTTTTCTAAATAAATAAGATTATTTTCTAAATCTTTTAAAATGGCAGGAAAATTAGATTTAATAACATTATTTTTATTATCAAAAATTATGTTTTCACCCTCAATATCATATTTTTTTGATGTTAAAATTTTAGTTTTGCCTTTACTTGTCAAAAGTTGAAGTTCTTTGGAATATTCAGCATATTCAGTAGAAAAAGAATTGTTCTTGTTATCAGTAGCTTTAACATTGTCTTTAAAAATAGTTAATTTAGACTTTTTATCTATCGATATGTTTGTTGATTGAATATTTAAATTTTCAGCCAATAAAGGTTGAAAAGAAAGAAATAATATTAAAAAAAAAAATTTATTTTTCATTAATTTGTAAAATACCAATTGAACCAAATAGTCCTAAAGTTAATACTGGAACCCAAGCTGCTAATGATAGAGAAATCCTATTAGTTTGTCCAAGTGCCAAGGATAGATCTTTAAAATAGTATATAGCCACACATGTTATAATGCCAATTACAATAAATTTAAAATTGTTCGTTTTTTTAAGTTTATTCATAGTTAAAATTGAAGCTATAGCAGTCATTATAAATAAAAAGAATGGCAAGGCTAACATTGAATTTAAATTAAGATCTAAGTAGGATTTATTGTAGCCTTGTTCTTGTAAATTTTTGTAGTTAAGCACTAATTCTAAAAAAGACATAGTATCGAAGTTTTTAAACAAGCTCAAAATTTTTTCATGATCGTAATTAGAAAAAATTGAATAAGTTTGAAGATTACTTTTTTCAACAATACCTTCTTTAAATGAAATTATTGAAACATTTTTCAAAACCCAATTTTTTTTTGAAATATAAGCTTTTTCAGAAGAAATTTTTTCTATTAAATTATAATTTTCATCAATATTAAAGATTTGAACATTTTTCAAAATGTCATCTTTCGTTTCATCTGAAGAAATAATTCTATGGCCGGAGTCAATATTCTCTTTAATCCAAAGGCCATTTTTGTTGACGACCACTAAATGATCAATATCTCTAGAAAATTCTGATTTACTCTTTTCATAATATTTCATCATTGCAGAAGTAATTGGATTGATTGCAAACAAAACTATCCATCCGATTAAAAAAGATGTTGTAGATAAAATTAAAAAAATTTTAAAGTTTGAATACCCAAAAACTTTTAGATTTAAAAGATCTCTATTATTCCTTAAACGCAAGATTAACCACATACTTGAAATAAAAATTATAAATGGAAGTAATTTAATTATCATACTTGGGATATATAAAGTAGTAAGAGTTATTGGCAATAATAAGCTAACATTTTCATTTTTAAAAAACTCTATTTCTTCAAATAGATTTAGAATAATTCCAAAACAATAAAAGATTAAAATTACATTTAGAATAATCTTTAAATAAGAAGATAACAAATATTTGTATAAAATTTTATTCATTTAGATAGACTCTTTTGAAAGTTTAAACATTAAAAAAAAATAAAAAAGTGGTATTAAAATAAATGGTGAAATTACAAATAATAAAGATAATATTTTTGATACACCCGTGTATCTAATTATCAACTCTGAATAAACTAAGACGATAAAGCTATAAATAAAAATACTATTTTTATTTATTAAAATACTTTTATTTTTAGAATTTATTAATAAAAAAGAACATAAAAGAGAAACAATTGGAATATAAAAAGGTAAAACAAATCTTCTATTAATTACAGTCGTGATTTCTTCTTTAGCACTATTTGGGCAAAACTCAGTTTCTTCATCATCAGGCATCATCAAACATTTTATAAGAGCTATAGAAGTTTGTTCTTGTAACTTTGGTACTTTTATAGTGTCAGTCTCAAGATTTTTTAAATCAACATTTAACTGTTTAAATTTTATTATATCATTTTTAGATGGTTCATCTTTTGAAGTTAAAATTTCACCATTAAATAATATCATTCTTTTTTCTTCAACTATTCCTTCTTTCGCCACTATAGTTGTAGAATTTTTTTTAGTCTGATCGGAAGTAATATTCTTCAAAATATTGGAACTGTCGTGAATAAAAATATTTTTAATTTCATTATCAACTTTATCTTCAACTAAAAAAGTAAATCCTGTAAAAGAGTCACTAAATTGTTGAATTCTTATAGTAGGTAAAAATGAATTAAAACCATCTTTACTAAGGAGATGTCTAGATTTATTTAAGGCTAGTGGTGTTAAAAAAGTTGAAAAAAGCAAGTAGAAAAAAAGTATAATTATAGAAATTATGAAAAAAAGATTTATAACTTTTAATTTTTTTACTCCCGATGTCCAAAGAATTATAAATTCATTTTCTTGAATTTGTTTGGAAATAAATATTGTTAAGGCTATTAAAAAGGACAAGGGTATTAACTTAGGTAGTATGCTTAATATATTCAAAATTGAATATTGAAAATATATTGGGACAGAATAACCACTTTCTACAATCAAATCTAAGAAGTTCACAGCTCTCACAGTCCAAGCAATTATTGATAAGCCAAATAATATAACTAAAAATGTTTTTAGTATTTCTATGGTAAAATTTTGATAAATTTTGTTTTGTAGCATTGTAATTTGATGTATTAAAATAATGTAACTTTAATCAAAACTCAACCTATGATAGTACACTATA
>MDTB01196476.1_pt1 | contig 23963 bp, 27 predicted proteins | sample 811161 | NCBI WGS metagenome assembly MDTB01 (sample SAMN05326650, study PRJNA326480) | marine metagenome | isolation source: seawater | place: Mediterranean Sea | collected 2009
TAATTTGCAAGAGTTATAACTGAAGGGCCAAGAGTTTCAATACCCTTTTTTGATAGGTTTATATATGAAATTCTTTTATAAAAGTCGTTAACAGATACTCCGCTTGAAAATCTTGCAGATGAGTTAGTTGGTAAAATATGATTTGAACCAACGTTATAATCTGTCATTGCCATAACTGAGTATTTTCCTAAACAAATTGAACCAGCATTTGTTATTTTTTCAGAAATTTTTTTATAATTTCTTATATTTAACTCTAAATGTTCTGGTGCAATTTTATTTACAATTTTAACTATATCTTTATCACTATTTATTTTTATTAATATTCCATTAGTTGAAAGGCTTTTTTTTGCAGTTTTAAATCTGGGTAAATCTTTTAGTTGTGTAACAAGACATTTACTAACTCTTTGTAAGATAGTATTACTTTTTGTGATTAAAATACATTGCGCAAGCTCATCATGTTCTGCTTGTCCAATTAAATCACTAGCAACCCAATCAGGTTTTGAATATTTATCTGCAACAACTGTTACTTCTGACGGTCCTGCTATCATACCTTCAATTCCAACTTCACCAAATACTTCTTTTTTAGCCGAGGAAACATAAATATTTCCAGGTCCTACAATTTTATCTACTTTTTTTATTTTTTTTGTACCATATGCCAATCCAGCTATAGCAGCTGGTCCTCCTATAGAATAAATTTCAGAAATCTTACATTTTTTTGCTGCGTATAAAACTGCTGGATCAAGCATTCCATTTTTTCCCGGATTTACCATTACTATTCTTTTAACTCCAGCTACTATTGCAGGGATTGCATTCATTAATACAGTAGAAGGATAAGATACGTTTGATCCAGGAACATAAATTCCAACAGAATTAATTGGAAGATATTTATATTTTAATTTATTTTTTAATTTATCTTGGTACGAAATATTATTGAATTTTTGCAATGAGTGAAATTTTAAAATTCTTTCATAAGCTAAATCAATAGCTTTTTTAACTTTTTTATCAAGATTTAAAATATTTTTAATATTAATTTTTTTATTTGGAGTAATTGAATTATTTTTATTAAATTTTTTTTCATATTTTAAAATAGATTTATCTCCATTTTTTTTTACATCTTGAATAATTTTTTTTACAGATATATCACTGTTTTGAATTCTATTTTTTCTATTACTTAACAATTCATCAAAAATTTTTACAAAATTTCTATTTTTAATGTTTAGTGTTTTAATCATTAATTTTGTCCTCTAAAGTGACTTCAATTACTTCTGTAGTCAAAGTTATATATGCATTATTAGAAAAAATTAAGCTTATCTCAAAATTTTTTTCCTTTTTATAAATATCAATTGTGACTAAATTTATTAAGAATTCTTGATTTTTTTGATCTATATTTTTTGATCTTACACTGTCTATAAATTCAAATTTACAAATACTTTCAATATATTGATTTTTATCGTTTTTTTCATTTTTTGGTCTTTTAAGTGATGCTAACAAAATATGATTATCTTTAAGATACTTAATATTTTCGATTTTAATTTTTGAATTATGACAACAAGCAGAAATTAAGTTAAGCCCCTCAATATCTTTAGCAATAATTTTTGAGAGAAATTTTTTTTCCATCAATTAGGATACTTTTCTAATATTTGATCCTACTTTTCTTAATTTTTTTTCAAGGTCCTCATAACCTCTCTCTAGGTGGTAAATTCTATTAATTTTAGATTTACCATTGGCACATAAAGCTGCAAGAACTAATGAAACTGACGCTCGTAAATCTGTAGCCATCAGTTCTGCTGATTTAAATTTAATATTTCCATTAATCATAGCTTTATTGCCTTTTATTTTTATTTTAGCACCCATTCTATTTAACTCAGGTGCGTGCATAAATCTATTTTCGAAAATTGTCTCAGTTATAGATGAATTTCCTTTTGCAGTACACAGTAGTACCATTATTTGCGCTTGTAAGTCAGTGGGAAAACCAGGGTACGGTGAAGTTTTGAGATTTAAACTTCTTAAGTTTTTTTTGCTTGAGACTATAGCCTCATTTTTCTTAAATTTTATATTTACTCCAATCTTTTTTAAAACATTTATCTCTGTCATTATTGTTTTCGTATTTATATTTTTGATATGAAGACGACCATTTGTCAAAGCACCAGCTATTAAATATGTGCCAGCTTCAATACGATCTGGCATTACAAAATGGCTTAGGTTTTTTGTATTTTGAGATCCTACTATAATTAAAGTTCTTTTATCTTTCCACTTAATACTAAAACCCATTTTTTTTAAAAATAAAATTAAATCGTCAATTTCTGGCTCAACTGCACAGTTTTTCAAAGTTGTTTGCCCCTTGGCAAAACAAGCAGCAATAATAATATTTTCTGTCGCACCTACAGAAATCTTAGGAAAAATAATTTTATTTCCCTTTAAACCTTCTGGTGCGGTTGCGTATATATAACCATCCTTGATCGTATATTTTGCACCCAATTTAGATAAAGACTTTAGATGAATATCAACAGGTCTTGCACCTATTGCACAACCTCCTGGAAGAGATACTTTTGCTTTTTTAAATCTTGCAAGTAGTGGTCCTAAAACTAAAATTCCTGCTCTCATGGTTTTCATCAATTTATAAGATGCGAAAGTTTTAATTTTATGAGAACTTTTTATTTCAATAGATTTTTTATTTCTAAAAAGTTTTATTTTACAACCCAAAGAATTTAAGAGTGAAATCATTGTTTCGATGTCTTTAACTTTAGGTAGATTTAAAATTTTTGTAGTTTTATTAGATAAAATTGATGCTGCTAATATAGGTAATGAAGCATTTTTTGATCCAGATACTTTTATTATTCCCTCAAGTTTTCTTTTACCGGAAACTTCAAGTTTTTTCATTATAATTATACTTTTGGCAATGTAACGCCTGTTTGGCCCATGTACTTACCTTTTCTATCTGAATAAGAAACCTCAGGATTTTCATTGCCTTCTAAAAAAATAAATTGAGCCACCCCTTCGTTTGCATAAATTTTTGCAGGTAAAGGAGTTGTGTTGGAAAATTCAAGAGTTACATGACCTTCCCATCCTGGCTCTAAAGGAGTTACATTCACAATTATTCCACATCTTGCATAGGTAGATTTTCCAAGACATATGACCAGAACATTTTTTGGTATTTTAAAATATTCTATAGTGCTTGCTAAAACAAATGAATTAGGAGGTACAATGCACTCTTCAACATTCTTTGTTATAAAATTACTTGGTTTAAATTTTTTTGGATCAACAATTTCTGAATTGACATTAGTAAAAATTTTAAACTCATTTGAAACTCTTGCATCATATCCAAATGAAGAAAGGCCATAAGATATATTTCCTTCCCTTACTTGCTTTTCCTTAAAAGGATTTATCATATCATAATCAAGAGCCATCTTCTTAATCCACTTGTCTGATAAAACTGGCATAAATTTATTTTTTTTTCATTTTTCTTTGAAAAATTTTTCTTTTTCTTAAGTTTTTTTTTAGAGCTTCTTCTAAATTTTTTCTTTTATTTTTTTTATCCATTAATAATTATTTCATTTCTTGTTTGGATTAGTTAAATCTTCAAGAGTAATCGGTTTTTCTAAATCAATGCTTTTATTTTCAATTACTAAATCTTTACCCTCTTTTGCTGCTTTTTTGGCTTTTTTTTCAGCAAGTTTTCTTTCTCTCTTTGCTTGCTTCTCCATCGCTTTCATGCCTCTTGTAGATTTATAATCGTAATGAATGCCCAAAACTTGCTCCTTATTAAAAAAAATATAATAACCTAGAATAAATCATATTAAATAAAAAATTAAGGCAATAATTTGAAAATATACAATTTATACATTAAAATTAATCATATTTGCCTTTATAGTTAAATGGTATAACACGTCCATGGTAAGGATGAATTCCAAGTTCAATTCTTGGTGGAGGCAAGTAATTGTTATTTAATAAATTTTTTTCTTAAAATAAAACCTACACCAAATATAAAAATCATAGAAATTATCGGTAAAAAAATTCCTGGTGAAAATAATATATCAGAAATTTCTGGTGTAGTTTCGTTGTCCTCAATAATCTTTTCTAATCCACTACCTAATGATACTACAACAAATGCTTGTGGCAAAATACCAAGAAAAGTACCAAAGAAATAATTTTTCAAACTTACATTAAAAAGTGCTGGCAGTAAATTTTGTATAGCGAATGGTATTGATCCTACAAATCTATATATTAGAAAAAAAACAAATTCATTTTTTTTAAATTTTTCCTCTAAATTTCTAAATTTATTAAGAAAATTTTTTCTAATAAAATCTCTAAAAAATAAATTACCTAAAGTATATAATAATGTTGAGCCTAAAGTTAGGGATATCACAACTACTATAGTTCCAATCCATTTGCCAAAAATAAACCCTCCAATAATGCAAATTGGACTTCCAAAACCCAAAAGCAAGACCCAAATTATTGTAAAAAATGTAAACGAAAAAATTAATATTAAAAGGTTACGATCTTTTATTGTTATAAAGAATTCTCTATTATCTCTAATAAAATTATAATTTCCTATTTCTTCAAATGTAAAATTTGAAAGAACAAAATATAAAAAAATAAACAGAATTAAAATGTATGAAAAAGCTAATAAAAATTTATATTTATTTGATGTTTCCATTGAGAATACATTATACAAATATTTCTGTACATTTATATATACTTTACTTATAAATACCCAAAATTTTAAAATATAACTTGTCAACTAATTATGAAAAGAACATATAATCCAAGCAATAAAAAAAGATCCAGGCGACATGGATTTAGATCAAAAATGAAAAAAAAAGGTGGAATTAAAACCATTGCTAGAAGAAGAAAAAAAGGAAGAAAAAAATTAACCGTATAGATTAATGAAGAGTATTATAGTTTCCCTTTCAAAGAATGAAGAATTCAAGGAAATTTTAAAAGGTAATAAAATTAATAATAAGTATTGTACAATTTTTTTTAAAATACTTTTAGAAAAAAATAAAAAAAAACTTAATATAAGTTTTGTTGCTAAAAAAAATTAGGTAACGCAGTAAAAAGAAATATAATTAAAAGAAAGCTTAGAAACATCTTTAATGATGCAACAAAAAAAATTAATTTGCAGTATAAATATTCTTATTTACTAATTGCAAAAGACTCGATCTTGAAAGATAAATATTTAAATGTAAAAGAAACAATTTTTAAAGAGTTAAATAAAATTAAATAATGAAAATATTCACTCACTTAATAATTAGTATAATTAAAATTTATAAAATGCTTATTTCTCCTCTCATAGGTCCTAGTTGTAGATACTTACCAACATGTTCGGAGTATTTTATTGATTCTCTTAAAACTTATGGGTTATTCATTGGTTTGTATAAAGGAACAAAGAGAATTTTATCTTGTCATCCTATTAAAATTCTGGGTGGTGGCTCAGGATTTGATCCAGTTAAAAAAAATAAAGGTATAAAAAATGGACACTAAAAATATAATTGCAGCTATATCATTATCAGCAGCTGTAATTATTTTATATTCATTATTTTTCCAGCCTACTACTAAAGAAATTAACAATGAAATATCAAACGACGAAAATATTGTTTCAAATAATTCAGAAGCACCTAGTTTAGAGTTAAGTAAAGAAAATATTAAATTAAATAGAGATGATGCAATAGATGCAGTTAAAAGAATTCAATTTGAGAATAATAATATTAAAGGTTCTATCTCTTTAAAAGGAGCTCTTATTGATGACCTTAGATTCAAAAAATATAAAACTGAGTTAAATGGTGATAAAAATATCATACTATTAAACCCAAAAGATGTTGATGATGGTTATATAGTTGAGACGGGATGGGCGAGCAACAGCAAGAATATTGATTTACCTAATTATAATTCAATTTGGATTATTGAAGGAAATTTAAATCTAACACCATCAAGCCCAATTACTTTATCTTGGACAAATGATCAAAATATTAAGTTTTCAAAAAAAATATCTATTGATGACCAATTTTTATTTACTATCAACCAAAGTATAAAAAATTTAACAAATAAAAAATATAATTTTTACTCTTATGGTCAAATCATAAGAAATAAGGCTCCAGAAATAACAAATTTTTATATTTTACATGAAGGTTTACTTGGTGTATTTGATGACAATCTGGTTGAAGAGGATTATGATGATATTAAAGAAAAAAAATATTCTGTCACAGCTAATTCTGGATGGCTAGGTATTACTGATAAATATTGGATTACTAGCTTAGTGCCGCAAGAGGGACAAAAATTCAAAGCAGATTTTGATTATAAAAAAAAATTTAGAGCAAATTTTATTGAAACTAATGGAAAAGAATCATTACCATCAAGTACAATAGATAGTGAAATTAAAATTATAATAGCAGCCAAAGAAGTCGATATTGTTGATGGATATGCAAAAAAATTAGATATAAATAAATTTGATTTGGTAATAGATTGGGGTTTTCTCTATTTCTTAACAAAGCCTATTTTTTTGATTTCAGACTATTTTTTTAAAGTTACTGGGAATTATGGAATAGCGATAATTTTAATAACCATTTGTATAAGAATATTATTTTTTCCATTGGCAAACTATTCTTTTCGTTCAATGGCTAAAATGAAAGTTCTTCAGCCAGAAATGACAAGATTAAAGGAGCTTCATAAGGAAGACAAAATTAAACTTCAGCAAGAAATGATGGCTCTTTATAAAAGAGAAAAAGTGAATCCTGTAAGTGGTTGTTTGCCAGTCTTAATCCAAATACCTTTTTTCTTTGCAATATATAAAATGTTATTTGTAACTATAGAAATGAGACATCAACCATTCTTTGGATGGATTAAAGATCTTTCAGAGCGTGATCCTACTTCTATCTTTAATCTCTTTGGACTTATACCTTGGGATCCTCCATCTTTTTTAATTATTGGAATTTGGCCAATTTTAATGGGTGTTTCAATGTTTATTCAGCAAAAACTTAATCCAGCTCCACCAGATCCAATACAAGCAAAGATATTTATGTTTTTTCCACTTTTCTTGACTGTAATATTAGCACCTTTCCCATCAGGTCTAGTTGTATATTGGACTGTTAACAATATCCTAACTATGGCTCAACAAGTAGTAATAATGAAAAGAACAAAGGTTAAAACAGTTTAATATTATTGATGGAACTAGAAAAAATTTTACCACATGATGGTCCCTCTAAGGAAGAAGTTAGTAAGTATTTAGATAAATACAAGAATCAGTTTATTGTAATTAAGTGTGGAGGAAGTGTGCTTAACAATCCAATTTTATTTAAAAAATTAATTGAAGACATAGTAATTTTAAAAAAATTAGATTTTAATCCAGTAATTGTTCATGGTGGAGGAAAAAAAATAAATACCCAACTAGATAGTAATAATATTAAAAGTAAATTCATCAATGGTCTAAGAGTTACTGGCGAAGAAATCATTAGTATAGTTGAAAAAGTTCTTATAACATTCAATCAAGAGATAGTTGAAACTTTTAGAAACTTTTCATGTAAAGCAGACAGCTTTACCAGTACTAAAAATAGTGTTCTAATTGTTAAAGCTGCAGATAAGGAATTAAAGTTTGTCGGAATACCAATAGATGTAAATATAAAAATAATTAGTGAAGCGATAAAATCAAATACTATTCCTGTCATTGCACCTCTGGGATTAAGTAAAGATAAAAAAGTTTATAACATAAACGCAGATACTGCTGCAGCTGCTATATCAAAAAAGTTAAAAGCTAGAAGACTATTAATTCTAAGCGATGTAGAAGGAGTTCTGGATAAAAATAACATACTAATACCAGAAATAAATTCCTTAAAAGCCAATGATTTAATAAAGGATGGTGTAATATCAGAAGGAATGATCCCCAAAATAAATAATTGTATAGACGTTGCAAGCAATGGTGTTAAAGGAGTAGTAATAATAGATGGTAGAAAATCACACTCTATATTGTTTGAATTATTGTCTGAAAAGGGAGCTGGGACGCTGATTAGACAATGAATGAATTTAAGGATATTAAAAATTTTATCTTTGATTGTGATGGAGTTCTTTATGATGATTTAGAAGGTGTTTTTGGACAAGTTAGCAAGAAGATGACTGAGTATATATCCAAAAAACTAAATCTAGAATTTGATAAAGCTAAAGAACTTCAAACAAATTACTTTCACAAATATAATACGAGTCTAAATGGTTTAATGATACATCATGATATAAATCCACATGAGTTCTTAAAATATGTACATGATATAAATTTGGATTTCTTAAAGAAAGATTTAATGTTAAGGCAAGAATTACTAAAGCTTAAATCTAAAAAATTTGTTTTTACAAACGGTTCACATGAGCATGCATCAAATATTACTAAAACACTCGGTATCGAAGACTTATTTGACGGTTTTTTTGATATAACTGATTGTAATTTTGTTCCTAAACCTTCAATTGAACCCTATAAGAAATTAATTGATAAATTTAATATAAACCCCTTAGAAACTTTGTTTATTGAGGATATCGCAATTAATCTAGAACCAGCAAAAAAACTTGGAATGAAAACTGTATGGCTAAAAAACAATGAATATTGGGGCAAAAAAGATTCAGATAAAAAATTCATTGATTTAAAGATAGAGAATCTCGCTGGTTTTTTAAATGAAATTAATATATTAAAACAATCTTAAAGTAGTATGAAACATCTTGAAGAAATAATTAATAATGCATGGGAAAATAAAGAAGGTATAAACCAAAATTCAGATAAAGATTTAAAAAATTCTATCAACAAAATAATAGACCACCTAGATTCGGGAAAAGTAAGAGTAGCTGAAAAAGTTGATGGAAAATGGGTTACACATCAATATGTAAAAAAGGCAATTATGTTAAGCTTTAGAATTCATCCTATGCAAAATTTAAGTGGTCCTTATAGTAGTTGGTATGACAAAGAACATCTTCTAAAAGGAAAAACTGCTGGATGGACTAAAGAGGACCATGAGAAAGCTGGATTTAGAATGGTGCCTAATTCACCAGTTAGAAAAGGATCATTTGTTGGAAAAAATGCAATTTTGATGCCGTGTTATGTTAATATTGGTGCATATATTGATGAAGGCACAATGATCGATACTTTCGCTCGAGCAGGAAGTTGTTGTCAGATTGGAAAAAATTGTCATATTTCTGCAGGTAGTGGTGTTGGAGGAGTTTTGGAGCCTGCTCAAGCATTACCAACAATAATTGAAGATAATGTATTTTTAGGAGCAATGTCAGAAGTTGTAGAAGGAGTAATTGTTGGAGAAGGCTCAGTATTAAGTATGGGTATGTTTATTGGACAATCAACAAAAATAGTGGATAGAAAAACTGGTAAAATTACTTATGGATCTATTCCGCCATATTCAGTTGTAGTGCCTGGAACTTTACCAGATAAAAATAATAAAAATTTACCTTCTTTAAGTTGCGCGGTAATTATCAAAAATGTAGACGAAAAAACTAGATCAAAGACTTCTATTAATGATCTTTTAAGAGATTAATATGAATATTTATGATGAATTAAAATTAGCAAAAGAGCTAATTAAATACCCTTCTGTTACCCCTATAGATGCTGGGGTTATGAATTTTTTTTCTAAAAAATTATCCAAAATTGGATTCAAATGTAAAATTTTAGAATTTAAAGAAAAAAAATTTAAACCAGTTAAAAATCTTTATGCCCGCATAGGTAATAAAAGTCCAAATTTTTGTTTTGCTGGTCATCTTGATGTGGTTCCTCCAGGAAATTTATCTGATTGGTCTATAAATCCGTTTAATCCTAAAATTAAAAAAAATCATTTAATTGGAAGAGGTGCAAACGATATGAAAAGTTCTATTGCATGCTTTACATCAGCAGCAAGTAAATTTTTAAGAGAAAATAAAGGCTTTAAAGGATCAATAAGCTTTTTAATAACAGGTGATGAGGAAGGAATGGCAATAAATGGAACAAAGAAGGTAGTAGAATTTTTAAAAAAAAGGAGAGAGAAAATTGATTTTTGCCTAGTTGGAGAGCCTACAAATCCCAATAAACTTGGGGAAATGATAAAAATTGGAAGAAGAGGCTCTTTAACAGGGAATATAACAATTTATGGATCTCAAGGACATGTTGCGTACCCACATAGAGCAATTAACCCGGCAACTTGTATTATAAAAATATTAACAAAATTAAATGAGATCAAATTTGATAAAGGTAATAAAAATTTTCAGCCTTCAAATTTGGAAATTACGAAAATAAATATTGAAAATTCTGCAGATAATATCATTCCAGGAACTTCTACAGCAACTTTTAATATAAGATTTAATAATCAACATTCGTCATATTCCTTAAAAAAAAAATTAAATAATATTATTTCAAATATTGCCACAAAAAACAAATGCAAACATAAAGTAATTTATTCGGTATCGGGTGAATCTTTTTTATCAAAAACAAATGAAACTACATTAATGATACAAAAAATTATAAAAAAAATCACAAAAAAAAGAGCAGTATTGAGTACCACTGGAGGAACTTCAGATGCAAGATTTATTAGAAAAATCTCTCCTTGCCTAGAATTTGGACTTGTTGGAAAAACTATGCATAAAATTGATGAGGCAGTTTCATTGAAAGATTTAAAAAACTTAACTAAAATTTACAATAAAATACTTATAGAATTTTTTTCTAAAAAATAAATTTTTAATGAAAACTGTTGTTTTAACCTCTGATACCTCGATCAATCATGATACTGGAATAGGACACCCTGAAAGACCCGATAGAGTATCTTGTGTAATTCAAAATTTAAAAAAAATAAGCAAAGAAAAAATAGATTGGGAAAAACCTTCTAGTTTTGACAAAAATTTATTAAATATCACTCATACTAAAAATTATATTAAAGAGGTTGAAAGTGCCTTTCCCTCAAAAGGTTTATATTTTCTAGATGGTGACACAGTAGTTTCTCCTGGTAGCAAAAATGCTTCACTTGATGCCGTTGGTTCGATTATTAAAGGTATAGATCTTGTGCAAAATAAAAAAAATAAAAATGCTTTTTGTGCCGTAAGACCCCCAGGACATCATGCAGAAAAAAATAAAGCAATGGGATTTTGTATTTTTAATAATGTTGCAGTTGGAGCAAAATATCTATTGAAAAAATATAAATTAAAAAAAATTGCAATTATAGATTTTGACGTTCATCACGGAAATGGGACCCAAGATATTTTCTTTGACAATAACCAAGTTCTATATATTTCCACTCATCAGTATCCTTTTTATCCTGGATCTGGATCTAATCACGAAAAAGGTAAATTTAATAATATTCTAAATATTCCTCTTCTGGCCGGTACAACCTCAGAGGAGTATTTAAATGCCTATGAAAGAGTGTTAAAAAAACTAGAGGAATTTAAGCCAAATTTCATCCTTTTTTCTGCCGGTTTTGATGGTCATAAGAACGATCCTCTTGCCCAATTTCAACTATCTTCATCAGACTTTTACACTTTAACTAAAAGAACATTGGAGATATCAAGAAATTTATGTGATGGAAAAGTTGTATCTATTTTAGAGGGTGGATATGATCTTAATGCTTTAATGGAAAGCAGTGAAAAGCATGTTAAAGCTCTTTTAGAATTTAATTAAAAAAAAATAATAATAATTAAAAAATTTATATGAAACTTTACAAAATCAAAAAAACTCCCATAGACAAAAAAGGTTTAGGATTAGTTGCAGCCTGTGACATAAAAAAAGGAACAAAAATAATAAATTATATTGGAAATATAATTACTAAAAAACAAACCGAAGAAAACCCTAAATTTGATAATTCTAAACCAATATATCTTTTTAATCTAAATAGTAGATATGATTTGGATGGGGATGTTTCATGGAATACTGCTAGATTAATAAATCATTCATGTTCAAATAATTGTGATTATGATGGTAAAGGTTTAAAACTATGGGTTACAGCAATAAAGGATATAAAAAAGGGAGAAGAAATTACTTGTGACTATGGTTTTGGCTATGATTCTGACTATAAACAATTTCCTTGTAATTGTAGATCAAAGAACTGTGCTGGATATATTGTTAGAGAAGGTTCAAGATGGAGAATAAACAAAAAATTTAGAAAAATCAAAAGAAATTAATAAATAACTTTTTCAAGATATAAACCATTAGGAGGAGCTGGTGGCGCACATAAAATTCTTTTCTTTGCCCTAAATACCTTAATAAATTTTTTTAAGTTCCATTTTCCTTCACCTAAGTATTTAAGACATCCAACCATTGATCGAACCTGTTGTTGTAAAAAAGATTGAGATTTAAATTTTATATGAATAACATTTTTTGCTTTTGATATTTGTATTGAGTGAATTAATTTAATTGGACTTTTTGCATTACAACTGGCTGACCTAAAGGTTGAATAATCATTAGTGCCTAATAATTTTTTAGCACCTTTTCTCATGAGACTTATATCAAGTTCACTAGATATATGCCATCCTCTCTCCTTATATATCGAAGGTTTGCTCTTACGATTAAAAATTATATACTTATAAATTCTCATTTTCGCTGAGTACCTAGCATGAAAATTAAAATTTTTTTTCTTTATGGTTAATATAGAGATTAAATAATCATTGAGGAAATAATTAATTGATTTTAGAAATTTATCTAAATTTTCAATTTTTTTTTTACAATCAAAGTGTGCAGATTGCCCAAATGCATGAACGCCAGAATCAGTTCTTCCTGAACCAATTAGTTTTATTTTTTCTTTTATGATTTTTTTAATTATTTGTTCAATTGTTTTTTGTATAGTCTTTCCATTAGACTGAATTTGCCAACCGTGAAACCTAGTACCAACATACTCCACTAAGATATGATATCTATGCATTATTTAAGTTTGAGCCCTGATTAATTTTAGAGCCAAGCAAAAAATCATTTATTTTTTGAGGCTTTTTTCCCTCTCTTTGAATTTCAAGAACTTTTAATGAGTTAGATTTACAAAAAACCTCTAGATTGTTATTTGAAACTATGCCTGGGTTCCCCTTTTGGTTACTAAGTTCTGCTCTTAGTATTTTGTATCTTATTCCATTATAAATAAACCAAGCACCAGGAATTGGGTTTAATCCATTAATTTTACCAATAATCTGCTCTCCTGACTCATTCCAATTAATTTTTCCCTCAGATTTTAAAATCTTTTTTGCGTAAGTAGCTTCTGAATTATTTTGATCTTTAAACTTTGACTTACCTTCAAGAATATCATCGATATTTTCTAATAGTTTTTCAGCTGATAGAAAAGATAATTTTTCAGACAGAGATGAAAAATTATCTTTTTTACTTATTGGGATTTTATAATGTTTTAAAACAGGTCCTGCATCAAGCTTACTAATAACTCGCATTATGCTAATACCTGTTTCATTATCCAAATTCATTATTGATCTTTGGATTGGAGCAGCACCCCTCCATTTAGGTAATAAAGATGCATGAATATTAATAAAACCTTTTTTTGTTAAACTTAGAATTTCTTTTGGAATAATCTGTCCATAAGCTACAACTATTGCCAAATCTGCACCTAGGTTTTTTATGAAATTAATTTCTTCTTTATTGCCATTTAAATAACTTGGAGATCGTACGCCAATACCAAGTGTTTCCGAAATTCCTTGGACTGGTGAAATATTTAATTGTTGTCCTCTATTAGATTTTTTTGGTGGCTTTGTATAAACAATGCTTATTTGATATCCATTCTGATATAATTTCTTTAAAATAGGAACTGCGAACATAGGTGTTCCCATAAAGATAATTTTTTTAAGCATTATCTATACAACAATTCTGTCTGACTTACTTTTTGATAATTTTTTAATGATATAATCTCTTTTAAGTTTTGACAAATAGTCAATAAATAATATTCCTTCAAGATGATCCATTTCATGCTGTAAGCACGTTGCCAAAAGTCCATCAGCATCTAATAATTTTTTTTTTCCATTATAATCTAAATATTCAACAGAACATTTATTTGGTCTTTCAATTTCTGCAAATTGATCTGGGACAGATAAACAGCCTTCCTCATATGTTGCTAGTTTAGCATTTTTATTAATTATTACAGGATTAACAAAAAATAAAGGTTCGTTTTTTTTCTCTTTTTGTTTCAAATCAATAACTAAAATTCTCTTAGGTACGCCAACTTGTATTGCAGCTAAACCTATGCCATTCGCATTATACATTGTTTCTAGCATGTCATTCATTAAAGATCTCTCTTCGTCACCTACTCTCTTAACTTTTTTTGATATCTGCCTGAGAAATTTATTAGGTTCTGTTAAAATTTTTCTAATTGTCATATTTTTCAAAAATAATTATATAATAATTTTAAACTTTTAATGGCACAACATCTAAAATGATTGAATTTCTCAATTTCCTAATTTTTAATCTATTTAAAGTTTCAACTATAAAATATAGGGATTCTGAACCTAAATCTTCAATTTTATCTTCTCTTATTAACTCCACTAATTTTAAAAGACTCATTCCTGTTTCATCATTATATATATATTTTTGTATTTGTTCTGGTATTTGTGGCTTTTGGACGTCATATAAATTCTTATATTTATTTGGTATTTCTATCCCATCAGACTTCAATGATTCAATTATTATTATATCTTTTAAGGAAAAAATATAACTTTTGTCTTTTTTTATTGTGTCTTTAAAAATATTTTCTAAATTTTTTTTTGTTTCACTTAAAGTAGACTCACCACTAAAATATTTTAATAGTTTTGACTGATGAATTATCTTATTATTTATTTTTGGCGACTTAGTATATTTTGTTAAATTATTTAAATTTTTATTATAAAAAGTTGTAAAATTTGAGGGAATTTTATCTTCGTCAATATTTAATAAAAAATTACTTAATTTGTCATCAAATGCATTACCTATTTCATTTTCAACAAACAGCATTTTTAAATCTTGCAGTATAGATATTTTTTTTGATGGATCATCAAAAATTAATGCTCCTTGGTATAATAAAGCTCTGCCTTCTACAGGATGAAGTAATTTATAAGACTCTTTAATATTTATATATTGATTAATATTAAATAAAAATTTTTCATATAATAAAAAAAGTTGTTCTTCAGAGAAATTTTTATCGTGTGTTGCTTTTTCAAGTGCTAGAATTTTCTCTTTGTTTTCTAAATCCATATCATCAATATTTTCTAATAGATTAGCAGAAGAGAGATACTTCCAAATTAGTTTTGGAGAAGAAATATCCGGCTCATATAGAAACTCATTATTAAGTCTGTGTGATAGGTGAAAATTTAAGATATTTTCATCATTTATCTCATTATATATTTTTTCGTCATATCCAAGTAATTTAAATATCCTTTGTTCAAAAAAATTATCTTTAAACCCTGTTTCTTTTAATAAATCTAACTGTAAAAGACTTTCTTCAACTCTGTCGTTATTTAGTAAACAATAAATTTTAAATTTAGATAAATAGTTATTATTCGTATTAAGATTATTTTCAAATATTTTGCAGGCTGTCTCTAAATCAGTTTTTGATAAATTTTGATCCACATAATATTTTGCTAAATCATCATTAAGTTTTAAACTATTATTAATTTTTAAGTATTTTTTTATTAATTCTAAATCACCATATTTAATAAGCCATTTTGTTTTATAACTTATAAACTCATCAAAGCTAATATTTTTTGAAGGACTGTATGTATTTGTTAAAAGTGCAATTTCTAATAATTTATTTGAGTCACTTGATAAATCTAATTGTAATATTTTATTTAAAACTTCAGCGAATATCTCGCCATCAGTTTTGCTCCACATATCTATTGATAGATCATTTTTTTCAGGATCATAAATTCCAATTATACTATTTTTATCTTTGATTAGATTTATATTTTCATTAATACTAATATTATTAGAATTTAAATTAATATTCTTGGAAATATTAATATTAAAGTTTTCACTAGCTTCTAATGTTTTATTTTCAATCTGAGTTTTTTGTTTTTCTGGTATTTTTTTTTCTAAATTCCAAATATCTATTGTCTCCTCAGCTCTAACTGTTTGTATTAAAATAATAATTAATAAAATTATTAAAATTTGATCATTTAATAACTTTAAAATTTTCATTTGGAACTATTTGTTTAATATCTTTATTTGGGTAAGGAAATTCAATTTTATCTATTAACATAATAAGCAAAAATAAGATTCCAAAAACGATTGCTATTTTGAGAAATATTCTAATTATTGGACTGCCAAGTCCTAAGCTTGTTTTTTTTTGAAATTGCATATAATCTTTTATTAATTTCAAATTAAGACATATTTGTGTTTTTTCAATAATGAACTTAACAAAAATAAATAAAAACCTAGTAATGGTTGGCATGATGGGTGCAGGAAAATCTCATTTAGGTAATAATTTAGCAAAAAAAATAAGATATAACTTTTATGACACTGATTTTTTAATTGAAAAACAAACTAATTTAAAAATACCAAAAATTTTTGAAAATTTTGGGGAAAAGTACTTCAGAGAATTAGAGCAAGAAATAACATTAGATATTTTAAAAAAAAAAAATAGTGTAATATCTTTAGGAGGAGGAGGATACCTAAATAATACAATAAGAAAAATTTTAAAAAAATATTCTTTTACTGTATGGCTTAGATGGGATTCTAAAACGCTAATTAATAGAATTAAAAGAAATAAAAACAGGCCAATTATTATTAATATGAATTCTAATGAAATTAAAAAGTTAATTAAAGAAAGATATAAAATCTACTCACAAGCTGACATGGAAATTAATTGTGAAGGAAGAACAAAAACAAATATTGTAAATGAAATTGTTAAGATTTATGAAAACCTATAGATTATCTATTAATACCAAACAGCATTCCTATCCAGTAATTATAGGTAAAAATATTTTACCAAATGTAGATAATATTTTTAAAGAAAATAAAATTTTTTTTCAAAAATGCTTAATTATTTACGATAATAAAGTGCCTATAAAAAATTTGGTAATTTTAAAAAAAAAATTAAAAAATAAAAATATTTATATCTATAAAATAAATTCTAGTGAAAGAATTAAAAATATAAATACTGTAAATAAAATAATTAATTTAACTTTAAAAAAAAAATTTCATAGAACTGATTTAATAATTTCACTCGGTGGAGGTATAGTTGGTGATATTGCAGGATTTGTTTCTAGTATATACAAAAGAGGAATTAACTTTATAAATTTACCATCAACCTTATTATCACAAGTGGACTCATCCATTGGAGGAAAAACAGGTGTTAATTCTTTTCATGGAAAAAATCTTATTGGATCATTTTATCAACCAAAAATGGTTATATCAGATATTAATTTACTAAAGTCACTGCCAAGAAGAGAAATAATTTGTGGCTATGCAGAAATCTTAAAACATTCATTCATAAAAAACAAAAAGTTTTTTTTATTTTTAAATAAAAATTTAAAAAAGATAATATTACTAAATGATTTAATAATTCTAAAGTCAATTTATGAGAGTTGTAAAATTAAAAAAAATATAATCGAAAAAGATCCTTTAGAAAAAAAATTAAGAAAAATCCTTAACTATGGTCATACATTTGGTCACGCTTTTGAGGCGAGTATGAAGTATTCAAAAAAACTCAATCATGGAGAGGCTGTTTTATTAGGTATGTTTTGTGCAAATAATTTTGCGCATGAGAAAAACATTATAAAAAAAAAGGATTTTGAAATAATAAATAATCATTTTTCATATTTTAATTTATATAAAAAATTAAAAAATATTTTTAAGAAAAATAGATTATATAAAGTTATTGATTATATGAAGACAGATAAAAAAAATTTTGATAATAAAATTAATTTAATCTTACTAAGCAAAATTGGAAAAGCTAAAATTGGCAATACATACAAATCAATTGAACTAAAAAAATTTTTAAAAAAACTTTTAATTAATAAGCAGCTGCACTGAGTGAATATAATTTTTCATCTCACTTGATATTGATTTGTAAATTTTTTTGGTTGCATCAACTTTTCTATAAAGCTTCAAATTTTCTGATTTTATTGATATCTTTATATGATATTTATTTTTTTCATTACCTTTGTGGTGTTTGTGTAAGAAACTTTTATCTTCAATAATTATTGTTTCAAGACTTATGGCATCTCTTATTTTTTTTTCTACTAATATTATTAATTGATTAATTTCCATAAATATTAATAATAATATACCTTATGAAAAATATTTGCGACTGGAATAATTGTAATGATGTTGGAGAATTTAGAGCACCTAAAGAAAGGGACAATAGTAAAGATTATAGGTTGCTCTGCTTCAAACATATTAAAGAATTTAATAAAAACTGGAATTATTTTTCCGGTATGAATGAAGCAGAAATATTTAATTTTTTAAAATCAGATATGACCTGGCATAAACCAACTCAAAGTTTTTCCTCTTCTGATAATTTTTTTAAAGTTTTGTGGCAAAATGTCCTAGATGATAAAATTGATATAATTCAAAAAAAAGATAATTTTCATAAAAAAATTATGTTTGATAATAACGATATTAAATCATTTGAGGTATTGGGTGTTCCTGTAGGATTAAAATGGACAGAAATAAAGATTAAATTCAAAAAACTTGTTAAAATTTTTCACCCTGATATGAATGCGGGAGATAAAAAATATGAGGAAAAACTTAAACTTATAACTTTGGCATACACTCAACTAAAAAAAACTTATAAAGGTAAAAATTGACACCTAATTTAAATATTAAACCTGATATTAAAGTATCAACGAAACAAATTTTTGGAATTGAGTCAGATTTGGAAATTGACGCATTTTCAAAAAAAAATGAATATGTTCCAGAAATAGATAAATCTTACAAATTTGATAGAGATACGACTTTAGCTGTTTTATCTGGTTTTCTTTTTAATAAAAGAGTTCTAATCCAAGGTTATCATGGAACTGGAAAATCAACTCACATCGAACAGATTGCAGCTAGGCTTAATTGGCCTTGTATAAGAGTTAATTTAGATAGTCATGTAAGTAGAATTGATTTGATTGGAAAAGATGCAATTGTTCTAAAAGATAATAAACAAGTAACAGAATTTAAAGAGGGTATTTTACCTTGGTCAATTCAGAATCCAGTAGCATTAGTTTTTGATGAATATGATGCCGGTAGGCCTGATGTAATGTTTGTAATCCAGAGAATATTGGAAGCTGAAGGAAGCTTTACATTGTTAGACAAAAATAAAGTAATTAAACAAAATAAATATTTTAGATTATTTGCTACAACAAATACAGTAGGTCTTGGAGATACTACTGGCTTATATCATGGAACGCAACAGATCAATCAAGGTCAAATGGACAGATGGAATATAGTTACAACGCTTAATTATTTAAGTTTAGATAAGGAAATGGAAATAATTTTATCAAAAAACAAAAGCTTAAATAATCCAAAAGGAAAAGAACAGGTGTCTAACATGATAAAAGTTGCTTCCTTAACAAGAAAAGGTTTTATTTCTGGTGATATTTCTACTGTTATGAGTCCTAGAACAGTTCTTCACTGGGCTGAAAATTGTCAAATATTTAATGATAATGGATATTCTTTTAGAGTTACCTTTTTGAATAAATGTGACGAAGCTGAAAAAAATATTATTGCTGAATATTATCAAAGATGCTTTGGCGAAGACTTGCCAGAGTCTTTAGTTAATGTTCAAATGTAAATGAACAAAGTAGATAATCTTAAAGAAAAATTTAAACAAGCTTTGATTTCAACGGCAAAAGCTATATCTGATGATATCCTGGTTAAAAAAAATGACAAGAAAGAAAATGCTTTAAATAACTTTGATTTTATTAAACTAGATGAACTTAATCAAAAAGATGACTTTATAAAATTTAGAGCAGAGATGGATTCTGCTGCACTAAAAAAAAAATTTTCAAATAAAATAATTTATCAAAAAAATTTACCTCAAAATTCATCTTATAAATCTCTTTATGATATATCTGAACAAATTAGATATGAATTAGTTGGTTCAAATATGCTTAAAGGTATCAAGAAAAATTTCAAAGATAATTATTAGATTAAAGTTAATAAAAAAGAAAATCAAACTAATGAAATAAAAAGTAAAGAAGATACAAATGTAGAGCAAGCATTTGAGTTTTATATGTTAAAAAAATTTTTTAAGACTGGGATGAATGACTACTCTAATAAAGTCTTAAGCTATTGGGAGAAAGAATTTGATGAATGTATCTCAAATTATTTGGATTTTTTAAAATTAAATATTGAAAATCAATCTATTTATAATAGGAAATTTTCAGAAATTCTTGAAACTATGAATTTGATAGATGCTAACGATGATACTCAAGATAATGAAGCAAATGATAACAATGAAAGTGATGATGATAGTAAAAACCATAATGAAGAATCTGAAGAAAATAATAAAACAGAGGATAATCAAGATCAAATATCGATTGATGGAAGTTATGATGTAAATGAATTTAGAATGGATGAGAATTCAATGGAAGCTGACTCAAGTGAACAAAATATGGAACAAGTAAATCAAAAAATATCCCTAGAAGGAATTAACAAAGATTATAAAATATTTACTGACAAATTTGATCAAACAGAAAAAGCAGAAAAACTAGATTCTAAAGATGAAATAACAAAGCTAAGAAAAAACCTTGATCAGCAATTATTGGAATTTCAAGATATAATTACAAAATTAGCAAATAAACTTCAAAGAGAACTGCTTGCTAAACAAAATCGTTCATGGGAATTTGATTTAGAAGAAGGATTGCTTGATAGCTCAAAATTAACAAGAGTAATTATTGATCCTTACAATTCTTTATCTTTCAAAAAAGAGAAGGATCAAGAATTTAAAGATACTGTTGTTTCTTTACTTATAGATAACTCAGGATCAATGAGAGGGAGACCAATTACCATAGCTGCTTTATGCGCCGACATTCTATCTAGGACTCTCGAACGCTGTTCTGTAAAAGTTGAAATACTTGGATTTACAACAAAAAATTGGAAAGGTGGACAAAGTAGAGAATACTGGAATACAAACAAAAAACCAAAAAATCCTGGACGACTTAACGACTTGAGGCATATTATTTTTAAAAACGCAGATACACCCTGGAGACAGTCAAAAGCTAATATTGGTCTTATGTTAAAAGAAGGTTTGTTGAAAGAGAATATTGATGGTGAAGCAATATCATGGGCATATAACAGATTAAAAAAAAGAGGAGAAGAAAGAAAAATATTAATGGTTATTTCTGATGGAGCTCCAGTTGATGATTCTACACTATCTGTAAATTCAGGTGACTATTTAGAAAAACACCTTAAAAAAGTTGTAAAATTTATTGAAGAGAAAAGCGATATAGAAGTCTTGGCGATTGGTATAGGTCATGATGTTTCGCGATACTATAAAAAAGCTATAAAGATATCTGATGTTCAAGAATTAGGTGACGTAATGACAAGAGAGCTGAGTGACTTGTTTAAAAGTAAGCAACAAAATTAAATTTTTTTAAGATCTAAATTTTTCCAAATTATTTCAATTTTTGCACCACTATATTTACTAGAATTCTCAAAATTCAGTTTTGCATAATTTTTTTCTAATAGTGTCTTTCCAATAAATATTCCTAAACCAAGACCTGATTTTTTTTTATCAATATCTTTTAAATATGGTTGACCAATTTTATTCCTTATTTCATTTGAAAATCCATCACCATCATCTTCAATAATTACTTTCGTAAAATTAATATCTCCCAAAAGTGTAATATAAACGTACTCTTTTGAATATTTATTTGCATTTCCAATAAAATTTCTTAATCCATATATTATCTCAATTGAATTATTTATTTTCTCTTGATAAATATCCTTATTAAAATTGTATTTAAATTTTTTTTCAGAAATTTCTTCAAAAGACTTTATTATCTCGCTCAGTGATGTCTCAATTGTAACATTGCGATTTATAAAATCATCTTTAGTTATTGGGTTTAATGTAAGTTTTTTCAAAATCTGATTACATCTTTGTATCTGGCTAACTAACAATTCGAGGTCTTTTTTTACATTTATATCTTCTTTAAACTGATCTAATAAATCTTGAGCAATTATCTTTATTGTTGAAAATGGGGTTCCAAAAGAATGAGCCGCCGCTGCTGCTTGACCTCCTAAAGATAATAATTCATGTTCCTTAGCCATTATTTCCTCCATTTTATTTAAAGCTTCTTTTCTAATTCTTGCCTCAGTTCCAAATTTTAAACCAAAATAATTTAAAAATATAAGAGCCACAAATAATGAAAACGGTATTGAATAATAATAATAATCACTAACTAAAAAACTTTCACTTAAAGGCCATGGTAAACTTAAGTTATAAAAGGTAAGAAAAATTATCAAAAGTGTTGTTTCTGAAACTAATAAAAAATTAGTTTTAATATCTAAATTTGTAGATGAAAAAACACAAGGTAAAATTAGAAATATTACAAATGGATTTGATACACCTCCAGTAAGAAATAATAAAAAACTTAACTGGAAAATATCTAAATTTAGCAATAAGAATGACAATTTATTTGTAAGGTAACTACCCTTATGAATAAAAAATAAATAAATATTAGAAAATACTCCAACCAAAATTGCAACATTAGATAAAAAAAAATCAAATTCAAAATTAAAATAAAACCTTACGATATAAACTGTTATTAATTGACCTAATATAGCAATCCATCTCAAATTAACATATGTCGGTTTATAAAGTGAATAATATTTAGAATCTTCAAAAAAATTCATTATATTAAATGTCTAAATTCGAAACATTAATTGCATTGGAGACTATGAAATCTCTCCTAGATGATACATCATTTCCCATTAGAGTTTGAATAATTTCCTGATCTTTTTTTATGTTTTTTGAATATTGGACCTGTAATAAATTTCTTGTTTCTGGATTTAATGTTGTATTCCATAATTCATCGGGATTCATTTCTCCTAATCCTTTAAACCTCTGAATGCTTAAATTTGCTTTTTCATTTTCAATAAAACTATTATACTCTTTAGATCCCTTTTTAGGTTTAGATGAATTTTTCGAATTTTTTAATATGTATTTTTCAAGCTCATTTTCATCTTTAATGTATACTCCTTTTGATCCCTTATTAATTCTAAATAGAGGTGGTTGAGCTAAATAAATATTTCCATTTTGAATTAACTTATTAAATGGAGGATTATTGAAGAATGTTAAAAGTAATGCTCTAATATGTGATCCATCTACATCTGCGTCAGTCATTATAATTATCTTTCCATATCTTAAATCTTTTATGTCTATCTCTTCTGACTTGGGGTCTAATCCAAGTGCATTAATTAAAGTAACTATTTCATTTGATGAAATCATTTTTGAAAGCGTTTTAGTTCTTAGTTCAGAACTATTCCCATTTTTTTTAGAACCATTAAGATCAACATAAGTATTTAAAATTTTGCCTCTTAAGGGCAAAACTGCTTGATTTCCTCTATTTCTGCCCTGCTTAGCCGAACCTCCAGCAGAATCTCCCTCTACGATAAATAGTTCTGTTCCTTCTTGTTTTGAATTTTGGCAATCAGCAAGTTTTCCTGGTAATCCAGTTAACTCCAACGCACCTTTCCTTCTAACATTTTCTCTTGCTTTCCTAGCCACATCTCTCGCAACTGCTGCCTGAATAATCTTTGTTAAAATTATTTTTGAAATTGTTGGATTTTGATCAAACCAAATTGACAATCTCTCATTAACGATTGTCTCAACAATATTTCTTACTTCTGATGAAACTAATTTATCCTTAGTTTGAGAAGAAAATTTTGGATCAGGGATTTTAACTGACAATACACATGTGAGACCTTCTTTTACATCGTCTCCTGAAAGCACAACCTTATTTTTTTTTTGTAAATTTTGCTCTGATGCATACTTATTAATAACTCTTGTTAATGCACTTCTAAATCCTAGTAAATGAGTTCCACCATCTTTTTGATAAATATTATTAGTATAAGGGTA
>MDTB01181090.1_pt1 | contig 23955 bp, 23 predicted proteins | sample 811161 | NCBI WGS metagenome assembly MDTB01 (sample SAMN05326650, study PRJNA326480) | marine metagenome | isolation source: seawater | place: Mediterranean Sea | collected 2009
CCACCACGTTGATAGGCTGGATGTGGAAGCGCAGTAATGCGTGCAGCTGACCAGTACTAATAGCTCAATTGGCTTGATTTATGCACTGAAAAAAATTTCTTATTTCTGATATTGACAATGGATTTAACTTTTAAAAAATATAAAAAAATTATTAGATTAGTAAAAAAAAATAAATTCACCACGTTTGATGCAATAACAAGCTATGGGTTATTATCTGGTGACACAAATCTATTTAAAACCCTAAAGATTTTTGAATTAATTATACAAACAAAAAATTTAGATGGAGACATAATTGAATTAGGCATTCATAAAGGTAATACAAGTTTATTATTAAAAAAAATCTTAGAAATTTATAAAATAAAAAAAAATATTTATCTTTTAGACCATTACAAAGGTTTAACTCATTTCTCAAAGAATGATCCCGATTTTTCAAAAAAATATAAAGGTAAATATAAATCTTCAAAAAAAATTATAAAAGATTTTTTGAATTTTTTTAAACTAAAAAAAGTTTATTTTATTGATAAAGATGCAACTAAACTTAATAAAAAATTCTTTGAAAAATATAAATTTAGTTTAGCTTACTTTGACATGGATCTTTACGAACCAACGTTCACTGCATTAAAGTCTATAGATAGAAGTATGGTGAAAGGGGGTCTTATTGTATTTGATGAGGGTCACAAAAAAATTTGGAATGGTGAAAAAAAAGCTATTAAAGATTTTCTTAAAATAAATAATAATTATAAATATTTTTTAATCAGCAAAAAAAAGAATAGACAGCCAGATGTGTATTTAAAAAAAATAAAGTAATTTTTTTTATTTATATTTCTATTAACTCAATAATAAATCCACTAGTAGTTTTTAAAAACGAAACTTTTTTATTGTTAAAGGCTATCGCTCGGGTAGGTTTAACTATCAGTTTGAACCTTTTTTCTAATTTGATAATTTCGTTATCAATATTTTTAACTTTATAAGCAAAGTGATAAGCATAGTTTTTATCTTTAAGCATTTTCATTAATCCTTTATTCGATTTGTTAGGCTTAATGAGTTCTATAATATTTTTATTTGATCTAATAAATTGTATTTTTACATTAAAAATATTATCTACGAATAGTTTTTTATCTGTTTTATAATTTAACATTTTAAACTCCCTGATAGAATTTCTGATATTAAAAGTTAAAAAACCAATGTGATGAAAAATCATTTTATAAATTTTTATTTACAATTCCTTTTTTTAACAAATAGTCAATTATTTAATTAAAAAATTTTTATTTTTCTTTATTTTTCTTCCAATACTTTCAAATAAATAATCACAATTAACAGAATAGCATTCAAATCTACCAAAATCACACTTAATAAAGTTAACATGATCCCTTAAAGTATTAATTTTTTTTTCTTTAAAAGAGTAATCATATTTTTTTTTGCCCACAAAATATTTATAAACAATTTTTTTTTTTTATCTTTTTATATTCCAAAAAGTTTTTAAATTTTTTAACATACCTATAGGGAACTTTAAAAACATATTCAATAAAATGAATAAATGTAATTCGTTCAGTAGAGCAGCAAAAACATAAAATTTTAAAATTATTTTTTAGCAAAGAGGCAAAAAAACCATCATACCCAAATGCATCTAAATGAACTCTTTTAACGTTATACTTTTTAATTTTACCAAAAATTAAATGACTAAATATTGGGTCTAACGTTCTTTTTTTCCAATATTTCTTTAGTAAATAATTGCTAAAAAAACCAACTTCGCTTGGAGATGTTTCAATATTAAATTTTTTATTTTTTGTAAATTGATAATTATAAGTTGGTATGATTATCACACCTTTTTTTCCTAAATATTTTTTTAAAAAAGAAAAAAAAACTTTACAAGCATCCTCTCTGCTATTTCCATAGAATTGTAAAAGACCTGCAATATTCGAGTGAATAATAATTTTATCACCTTTTTTAATTTTCAAGCTTTCGAAAAGAAGCTTAAGTTTTTTATTTAGATTTTTTTGTAACAATTTTTAAAATTTCTTTAAATGAACTTGAATTATTAAATTCTTGTGAATTCAGTTTTATCTTAAATTTTTTTTCTATTGACAAAAGTAAGTTAAAGTTAGCAATGGAATCCCATTCCTCATAGTCATAAATTTTACTAGTATTTTTAACATTAATTTTAAGTTCATCTTTAAATAATTTCTTAAGATCAGTTATTAAAAATTTTTTTGATTTCATCTGAATTATTTGTTGACTTTATATTATATTTGTAAAGATTCTTTATTTTTTTATTTAATTTAAAAAATGGTTTATTTAAAAAAATTGGTATTAAAACGTTATTTAATGTTTCTTTCTTGTAAAAAATAAATATAGCACTATTTCTATAAGCTTGAGTGATTTTAGATATTATATAATCCTCTAAATATCTATTTAAAACCCTACAACTTAAAACAAAGTCTATTATTTCAATTTTTAATTTTTCTTTCTTAATAATATACGCACCTATTATTCCGTGGTCTCCAAATTTATCTTTAAAACTTACAACTTTTACAGAATAAAACTTATTTTTCAGTAATTTTTTTAGAGATAAACTCGTGTAACGATTTAGATTAAAATTAAATTGATTTGTTTTATTAAATAATTGCAATGTTCTGTCAAAATTTTTTGTTTTAATGTTTTCGAATATAACTTTCTGTTTTAATTTTTTATAAAATTGTATCGAATAATCATTTCTCATAGATAGGTCTTCAAATTGGGATTTTAATTTGTATTGTTTATATTTCTTTAAATCTTCCTTTAGAATTTTATGTTTAAAAAACCTAGGATCAGATTGAACTTTAGCCAATATTTCTAAAGGATTAGAAGAGTCTACAATATTAATATTTTTGATTTGAGATTTAACTTTTTCAATTTCTAAAGGATTATCATCAATAAAAATACTATCGTTTGGTCTTAGAGTTAGTTGACTTAAAATTTGATTAATATTTTTGGCTTTATCATCCCAATTAATTTTTGGAATTATAAAATCTTTTTTTTGTAAAATCATTCCTCTTTTTTTCATAGTATTCCAAATTTTTTTTTCGTCATTTTTTGAGGAGATTGTTAATATAAAACCTTGTTTTTTTTTTTTCCTTTAGAAAAGATTGAAATTTTTGAAATATTTGGCCTATTCCATCTCCACCATATTTAATGTTTTCATAACCATCTTCATCTATTATCCCTCCCCATAATGTATTATCACAATCAAGTATTATCAATTTATAGGGTTTAGAAGAAAAAAAAATAATGTTTTTTTTGATTTTGTCGGAGATAAAATTAATAAATTTTATTTCAAATGGAAATTTAACAAAAACCTTATTTCGTTCAGAAAATAATTTTCTAATATTCTGATCAAAAACTTTTATGTATAAATTATCTAAATTAATATTCAATTTTGAATACAAACTATCAAAGACTTTTTTTTCAATAGGATTTTCATTAAAATTGTTGAGCAGATACAGGTAAAAATATTTTTTTTTATTTTTTTTTATAAATTGAATCAAGTTTTTTAACTCTAAAATTATTTGATCAACATTAAAACTATCTAAATAAAAAATTGCATGGAAAGAATCGTATATATTTAAATTTTTTTTATTAAGAGATAATGATAATCCATTGTAATTTTTGTCAATAAATACTCCCTTTTTTTTTAGAATTTTCCAATTTGAATTTGTATCCATTAAGTTAAAATTTGAAGTCAGAAAGTGTGTAGGCTTAAACATAAGAATTAAATATTTTCCTCTATTAAGCTTTTAGATTTTAATTTTTCTATTAAATCGTACAGGCTCCAAGCTGGAACATTTAGTTTGTTTGCAATTTCAAGAATTGAAGTTTTACCATCACACAGACTAATAAAATCCATCATAATATTTACTTGTTTATCCTTTTTTTTGGTTGAAATTGTTGGGTATAGGTTTCTTTTACTCATTTGAGGCTCACAAAGAAATTTCAATTTATATTTTTTATTTTTCTCTATAAGTTGTATTGCATTTTTAATTGCATAATAACCTCCCTCAAGCCCCTCTGGTGTTACCACATTTTCAAGGTTATCAAGAGATGTATGATATTCAGGATATTCCCCATATTTAGATCTTAGTATTGAAGCAATAGGTAAATCAATTCCAGGTGAGCAATATTGGCGTTCATCACTCCCACGATCGAGCCAAGTATATTTAATAAAATTTGGATTTGTCCAATAAAGAACATGTTTGGCTATTTCGTCACTTAAGGAGTTACCATTCCGTGAAGGTAAATACGAATAAGTTCTGTTGTCTCCAACACATGAAATATTGAAGCCAGCAAAAATTTTTTTTTTCATCTCAATATAGTTTTTACTTAAGTAAGTAATTGAACCAATAGTTTCTGGAACAAAAATTATTCTATAGGTAAATTCTCTTTGGTTTAGTTCTTGCAGCCATTTAGCAAGAAATGTAGTGACTGTTATTCCTGATAATTCATTATTTGCCATTGATGGATGGCATATGTAAGTACTTAAAAATACTTCTCTTTGTGATTTACCGGGAATAATGATTTCTCCATAATTTAGTTCCCCATCAAACAATTTGGAGTCAATTTTAATTTTGTATTCACCATCTTCCAAAGAGTTTAATTCATCTTGTGTAAGACAGAACCCCCATTCATTTTTGTAGTAACTTGTTACATACGGTATTGCATTTGGTTGTTCAGGAAGTGTATAAAGATGTTTTTTTAATTGATCTAAATCTAAACTACCTTCAAAGGGAATACTATATCCTAAAAGATGCAAGTTATTTTTAGAAAAATCACAAATTTTTTCTCCGTTTGGCTTTACAATATAAGCCTCATTTACATGCCATTCCTTTGGTATTATCCAATCAAATACTTTTGTTCCGGACGAAATAGAATTTACCAACATGTTTGGTAAATGATTACGGATTTTACTCAAGGTTTCTCTGACACCTTCTCCTGTTAAACTTCTATTTAAAGGCCAAAGTTGAACAGCAAAATCATATATTTTTTGACCAATCATAATTTCTTAAAATTTATATCATATTAAAAATTTTTAATTCAATCTTTTAAATCCATTATGAGACTCAGGAATATTATCTAAAAAATCAGTATTTTTGTTATTCTCGAAATTATTTATATCAATTAAAATTCTATCTAATAATCTTAAATATTGGTCTATAATTTTCTTTTCATGGCTTGTTGAAAGATAAATCACATTGGATGCTAGAATTGAATTTTCTAACATCTTAAAAGTTATATATGATTTATATTTTAACCAATTTTCAGATTTGATAGTAAAACCTGGAAGTGCATCTAAGCCAAAAATTTTAAATTTTAAATGATTTTTTTTTAAAAGACGAGACCACTGCTTTTTAATATATTTGCCTTTTTGACATATTTTTTTCCATGATTTAGTTTTATACATTTCGTCAATAGTTTTAATTGCAGCCACATATCCTGTTCTATCTGTCCAAAAAGTGCTACTTATGAAGGTTGATTGTGCATTTTGCATAATTTCCCTTTTACCTAAAACAGCTGTGATAGGATAACCATTACCTAAAGCTTTACCTAGAATACAAATATCTGGTGTAACACCATATTTTAAATGAAGACCCCCAAATGTTTCCCGAAATCCACTAGTACACTCATCAAAAATAAGAATAATATTGTTCTTATTGCAAAATTTTCTTATTTTTTTTAAAAAATTATTTTTTGGTGGGAAATTTCTATATACTTCCATCTTAACAACACCGATATTATTTTTTTTACATATTTTATAAAAATTTTCTATGTCATTATATTCAAATGGAAAAACAGTATTTATAAGTTTTTTTGGGACTCCGTAAGCTGATAGACCTGGTAATAAATGATTAGTTAAATTTTTTTTGGAAGAAAGATTTGCAGATAAATACCAGTCATGCCATCCGTGATAGCCACAAATAGCTACATTATCTTTTTTTGTATACGCTCTTGCTATTCTTATTGCAATTGAATTAGCTTCTCCACCAGTCTTTGCATATCTAACCATATCAAAACCTTTATGCATTTTAATTAATTTTTCAGAGAGATAAACTTCTTCAGGACAATTTAAAGAGGTCATATTCCCTTTTTTGATTGATTTAATTACAAAGCTATCAATAGTTTTATTTGAATAACCTAAAATATTTGTACCAACACTCATAGTGGCTAAATCAATGAATTTTTTTCCATCTAAATCCCACACATAACAACCTTTTGACTTCGAAAAATAAGTTGGCCATAAGCCTGGCAAAAACATTTCTGGTCTTTTTGAAAGCATCATGTTGCCACCAGGTATAACTTTTTTAGCTCTTGTCCAGAGCTTCTGACCAGTGTTAAGATCCATCGCTTCGTTACGATCTCTATTTGCATTACCTTCAAAAAAATTCGGATTTTTATTATAGAGCTTTAGAATTTGATCAAGACTTACATAAAAATTAAATTGAAAATATTTAAGTAATTTTTTTAAGATTTGTAGGTCTTCAAAGGTATCGATGGTCAATCTTAATCTAGAAAAATTTTTTTTCATCATAATAGAATGTAATCTATATTTTGAGCTATCACGCATGCCAACTGTAACGTGCTCTTTTTCTTTTTGCTTATTCGCTTTTAAATATCTTTCCTGAAGTAATTTAAAACTAAATATTTCTGCATCAAAACCATCTGGAAATGTTGCATTAATTATATTTGATGCATAATCTACATTGTGAGCAAAAAACTCATAAATTAAATTGTCTAAGACTTTAGGATCAATTAAGGGACAATCAGAAGTAATCCTGAGAATATTTTGTATTTTGTATTTTCTTGCAGTTTTATAGTATCTTTCCAACACATTTTTTTCGGATCCTCTAAAAAATTTAATTTTTTTTTTTTTACATAACTCAATTATAATCTTATCCTTTGGATTTTGAGTACAAGCTATAATAATATCATCAATTTTTTTTGATTTTTTGAGTCTATCAATTTGTATTTCTATTAATGTTTTTTTTTTAATTTTACTGAGTATTTTACCAGGAAATCTTGTAGAATTATATCTAGCTTGAATTATTGCTGTTACTTTTTTTTTAATTACCATAATCTTGGATCAACACTTTTATTATCTAAATTAAATCTTTTAAAATCAATCTTTTTATTTTTGTTAAATTTTTTAAATATATCTTTTAACTCGAATTTGTTGTTTATACCAAACGTAATTAATTTTATTCCTCGAACACTATTAATATAGTAAATACAAGCTTCTAACCTTGAAATTTTATTTTTTTTACAAAAGATATCCAATTCTTTTATTTTTAAAAAAAGTTTTTTATTAATTTTATAATGTTTTAAATTATTTAATTTTTCAGGAATCATTCCTTGTAAAAAAATTGATCTCACTTGAAATATTGTTTTTTTACCACTTAAATATTTGTAATATTTATGATTAATAAAATTTTGATTAAATATATTTAATGGAAATTGAACAATATCGGGGACAAATATTTTAAAAACACATTTTAAATCATCAGCTTTATAAACTGAAACACCAATTTTTTTTATAAGTTTTTTCTTTTTTAAATTTTTTAAAATTAAAAATAGTTTTTTTCCATTAGCATATTTTAAATCATTTACATTATGAAATAATACAGCCTCAAAATTTTTTTTTTTAAAAGCTAACAAGCTTTCATTTAAATTACTTTCAAAATTTTCCAAAAATTTTTTTTTTTTACAATAAGGTAGTTTTGTTTTAGTAATAATTTTCATATTTCTAAAATTAAATCTTTTAATAAAAGCATTACTTATTTGATAATCAAACGATGTATCTAAATATTTGATTTTTTTTTCTCTAAGAATAGTCCTTAGGTGTTTTTGATTTATTTTTTTCTTTCTAATACCATATTTTTGTTTAAAATTGGCAGTCCCAAAGACAAAGTGTTTCATTTATATGAAAAAAATTCTTTAAGTTTATTTAATATGTAAATTTGTTTACTTTTCGATAATTGATAATAAATTGGCAAACTAAACGTCGATCTAAAATAAATTTCTGCATTTTTATTAATATAATTACCTTTAAAATTACTAAATTTATAAATTGGTATGTAGTGATATTGAACAATAATTTTATTTTTTTCATATAATTAAAAAATCTATTTTTATCTTTCATTAAAAAATTTGAATTGACTAGATATAGGTGATAAGAGGGATTTATATTTTTACTATATTTTGGAATATTTAATTTTTTGATTTTTCTTAATTCTTTATCATAAGTTTGGGCTATTTTTTTTCTTTTTTTTAAAAAAAGATTTATTTTTTTCAGTTGACTAATCCCCAAAGCACATTGAAACTCATTTAAACGAAAATTAAAACCAGATAAATTCACATCGTATTGCCAATGATTATTATTTGATCTTTGAATTCCAAGAGATCTAAACATCTTAATTCTTTTATCTAAAAATTTTGAATTTGTTGATACGATGCCTCCTTCACCAGTGGTTATTGTTTTCAACGGATGTAGGGAGAAAGTGCATATATCAGAATGGAGACAGCTTCCTATTTTAACAAAAGAATTATTATTTTTGTAACTTGCACCTAACGCATGACATGCATCTTCTATTATAAAACAATTTAATCTTTTTTTTAATTTAATAAATTTTTTTGCATTATGTGGATAACCACCATTATACATTACAATTATTGCTTTTACTTTTTTAATATTAAATTTTTTACAACATTCTTCCACGTGTTCTGGATGCATCTGACCAGTCTCTTTATTTACATCTGCCAAATAAATTTTTGCTCCAATTGATTTTGCCATATTAAATGAAGATGTAAAATTTATTGCAGGCATTATTACAATATCATCTTTGTTTAGGTTAATAGCTAATAAAGAGAGATGAATTGCAGAGGTACCGCTATTACAAACACTTGAATATTTACATTTTAAGTATTTGATTAATTTTTTTTCAAATTCTAAGACTTTTTTACCTGAAGTTATTAAATCATTTTTAAGAACTTTTGTGACTGCACTAATATCTTTTTTGTCAATATACTGTCTTCCATAAGGTATATATTTCATTATTAATTTAAGAATTTTTTGACAATTTTTTCAATAAACTAGCAATTTTTTTATCATCGTAATTAATTTTTTTCATTATTTTGGCAGCACTTTTTGGGTCTAATTTGAATGCTAATCTTAGCAGATTCATCCAATTTACATTATTTTTTGACCTTATTTCTTGAATCTTATTTATTATGGAAGAGTAATTTTTTTTCATTATCAAAGTAATTTTAATAAACATATAACATGTAAATGTTATAAAATATAATTATATTTAACTGAAATTAATTACAAAATTTTGTTTTAAAATTACCAGGGGTGTTTTAAAAATGATAAAAATAAATTCTAAAATAAGCTTTTCTTACAATCAACCTCCTTTAGTAATTGTAGAAATATCAGGAAATCATAATCAAAGTAAAAAAAGATTTTTAACATTAATAGACAAAGCTTTTAAAAACGGAGCAGATTTAGTTAAAATTCAAACGTACGAGCCAGGGGATATTACACTAAATCTGAAAAATAAAAATTTTCTAATAAAAAAAGGATTATGGAAAAAAAAATATCTATGGGAATTATACAAAAAAGCTCATACACCATTTGACTGGCATAAAGATGCTTTTAAGGTAGCTCAAAAAAATAAAGGTATACTTTTTAGCAGTCCTTTTAGTTTAAGAGCTGTTGATTTATTAGAAAGTTTTGATGTTAAACTTTATAAGTTAGCCTCTTTTGAAATAACAGATCTAAAATTAATAAATTACATAGCCTCAAAAAAAAAGCCTATAATAATCTCAACTGGAAATTCTAGTGTAAAAGAAATTAAAAAAGCAATTAAAATTATAAATAAATATCATCACAAAATTATCATTCTTCATTGTGTCTCAAGTTACCCAACAGAATTAAAAAATACAAATTTAGAAAGAATTTATAAACTTAAAAAGGTATTTAAAAAGTATCATATAGGTCTTTCAGATCATACAAGCGGTATAGAGACAATAATTGCATCTATCCCCATTGGTATTGTTTTAGTAGAAAAACATTTTAAGCTAGATAATAAAACAAACTCAGTTGACTCAAAATTTTCAATCACACCAAAAAAACTCAGAGAATTAGATAAAATTAAGAAGGATCTTTTCCATAGTATCAAAAATAAAAAAAAACCTATAATTGATAAGATATCGATAAAACTTAGACGATCAATCTTTGCAATTAAGGATATTAAAAAAGGAGAAAAATTTACCTATAATAATATTGATTCTTTGAGACCTCATATTGGATTATCAGCTTCTGAATTTTTTAATGTTCTAGGCAAAAGATCAAAAAAAAACATTAAAAACGGAAGTCCTTTGCGGAAAAATTTTTTTTAATATTTTTTCAAATACTCATATATATATATATATTTGTGTTCCAACTTAATAATGTATTAGGAAAATCTTTTTTTCTGTGGAAAGAACCTTTATTATTTACTTTTATAATTTTATAACACTTTAAAATTATTTTTGAAAAATTTTTAATGAATAAATTTTCAAGATATTTAAAAAGATTATTATATGTTGTGTTGAATGTTGCCTTTTTTATATTTTTGAAATAAATTTTTTTTCTTAAAATTATTTTTTCCTTTATCTATTTCTTTATTAATGAGATGAATAGATACTCCTTTTGGTGAATTTTTGTAAAAAGACCAGAAATTTGGATGTGACCTCTGTTATAAGGTAGGTAGGACATATGAAGATTTATAAAATCTATTTTCTTATACTTTTGTAAAATTTTTTTTATAATACGTTTATATCCATAAGATATAATTAAAATAATATTTTTATTAAAATCCTTTTCACTTAATTTTTTTTGACACAAACATTTTAGATTAATCTTTTGTGATTTTAAAAATTTGATTATTTTAGTTTGTTGGTTTTATAGCCTAAAAAAAGTATTTTTTTATTAATCATCAATTTTGCATCATTTTTGTTGACTGTTCAAATTTTGAACAGTAAACTAGATTTTTAGTTAAAATGATTAATAGTAATAAGAATTCTAAAAATCAAGACCATCTTGATGTTCTTAGAATGATAAAAAACAAACCTAGAGCATCTCAAAGAGAGTTAGCCTTACAATTGGGTTTTAGTTTAGGTAAATTAAATTATTGTATAAAAGCTCTTAAAAATAAAGGGTTAATAAAAATTGATAATTTTAAAAATAATCCTAAAAAAATTAATTATATATATATCCTCACCGTTAAAGGTATTACCGAAAAAACTAAACTTACTATTAATTTTATGAAAAGAAAAATGTATGAATACGATGAATTAAAAAAAGAAATAGAAAAAGATAATTATAATAAATGATAATTTCTTTTAAAAAAATGTTGATAAGATTTATAAAGAAAATGATACGTTTTTCAGGCTACGAGCTTAGAGGAATTAAGCCTAGAGTTGCTCATAACGATTATAACGCGATACACAAATTTTTAATTTCAGAAGTTTTAAAATGTCAAGAGCCAATAATATTTGATATCGGTGCAAATGATGGTGAAAGTATTGAAAGATTTAAAAAAATTTTCTCAAAGTTTAAGATATATTCTTTTGAGCCAGATGATAATGCATTTCAAAGATTAAAAAAAAATTATCATAACAAAGAAAACATAGAAATTTTCGATTTTGGAATATCAAACAGGGACGGAAATCAAAAATTTTATTCTTATGATCATGATAAGATTAGTTCTTTAATGCGACTTGATGCTGATTCAAAACTTTTTAAATCAAGAAAAATAGCGAAAAATTCTGGTGAAGATTTTGAAAAATCAAAAGATATAAAAATAGTAAAATTAGATAGTTTTGTTAAAGATAAAGATATTCCAAGAATAAATATTTTAAAGATTGATGTACAAGGATACGAACCTGAGGTTATAGAAGGTGCAAAATATTTAATTGATAATAATAAAATCGATATAATAGAAATGGAAATTATTCTTGGATATGGATATTCTAAATCAATATCTTTTTATGATATTGAAAAAAATTTAAATAACCAGGAATATAAATTAGCAGCAATTAATTATGACTCTAATATTATCTCTTTTAGTAATTATCAAATAGATGTGATTTATGTAAGTAAAATGATTTTTGAAAAAATAAAAGATTTGCATCACAAAAATATTGAAATAGAAGGTATAACAAGAAAAACTGATAAAAATAATCCTTATTCTTATTAATGAAAAAAAATATTAAATTTAATTTTACAACTCAAAATTTTGTTCTTACAGGTGGTGGAAAAGGAATAGGCTTCGCAACATTAAAAAAGCTTTATAATGCTGGAGCTAATGTTGCCCTAATAACAAGGTCAAAATCAGACATAATTAAAATTAAAAAAAGATTTTCAAAAAAAAAAGTTTTAGCTTTTTGTGGAGATGTAAGTAATGAAGAAGATAGAAAATCTTTTTTTTATATTGTAAAAAAGAAAATGAAAAATTTAGATGGTTTGATAAATAATGCAGGTATTAGACAAAGAAAAAACTTTGAAGATATTTCTCAAAATGATTTAGATCATATTTATGAAATAAATCTTAAATCTATATTTTTTTTAACGCAAATCTTTTCAAAAATTATTAGAAAAAATACAGGCTCAATTATAAATATTTCTTCAATTGTTGGACCACTTGGTTTTAAGCAACTAAGTGGATATGCTTTGTCTAAAAGTGGATTGATTGGATTGACCAAATCTCTAGCAATAGAATTTTCAGATAGAAAAGTTAGAGTGAATTCAATATCCCCTGGTTTTATTAAAAGCAGTTTTGCAAATAAATTTAAAAAAAAATTACCAAATATTTATAAGTATACTCTCCAAAGAACTCCATTAAAAAGATGGGGATCTTGCGAGGAAGTTGCTGATTTAATTTTATTTCTTTTATCAAATAACTCACTTTACATAAATGGAAACAATATTTTTATTGATGGTGGCTGGAACGCAAATTAGGACATTATGAAAATAATTGCTAAATCAAAAAATTTTTCATATCCAATAATTATAGGATCTGATATTTTGAGACTTTTACCTAGAGAAATTCAAAAATTTACAAAATCAAAAAAAATATTTGTTTTGATTGATAAATTTTTATCAAAGAAATTTGAAAATAAATTGAAAACTTATTTTAAAAATTATGGCTTTGAGTGTTTATTTTTTAAAGTCGAGGCAGGTAAAAAATGTAAAGAACTTAAGGTTTTATTAAGAGTCATAGATTTACTTGAAAAAAACAAATTTACAAAAGACGCGACCTTGTTAGCTTTTGGGGGAGGAACTATCGGAGATTTAGGAGGATTTGCATCTTCAATTTACTATAGAGGCCTAAATTTAGTTCAAATTCCAACTACACTCACAGCTCAAATAGATAGCAGTCTAGGAGGCAAGGTAGCTATCAATTATAACAATAACATTAATGCAATAGGAAACTATTATCATCCCAAACTAATAATCTGTGATTATCATTTTATAAAAACTTTACCAAAAAGAGATTTTTTATCTGGGTTAGCAGAGGTTATTAAATCAGCATTAATTTCAAGTAAAGAAAATACAAGATTTTTAGAGCGTAATTATAAAAAAATTTTAAGAAAAGATAAAAATATAATTCTGAATATGGTTTCAAAAATAATTAAAATTAAATTATATCATGTCTCAAAGGATGAGAAGGAAAAAAATGTAAGAATGTTTTTAAATTATGGCCACACAATTGGACAGGCTATAGAAAGTGCATTTCCTTTAAAAATGGAGCACTACAGGCATGGTGAAGCTGTCGCTTTAGGAATGCTGTGTGTATCATTTATCGGTGAAAAATATTTTAATGTAAAAAATTTATTTCAAGATCATATAAAAATTTTAGAGAAATTTAATTTACCCCGACAAATTCATAAATTCAATAAATCAAAAGAACAGATGTTAAGAATAATTTTAAATAATATAATTAAGGATAAAAAAAAAAATCATACTGGTGTTAGATATGTTTTATTAAAGGGAATAGGAAAACCCCAAATCGTTTCCAATGTAGATGAGAGTATTGTAAAAGAGTCCATTCTTAGGGTCTTAAATTAAAAATGAAAATTAACGTTTTTTTGCCCTGTAAAAAAGGTAGTTCAAGAGTCAAAAATAAAAATAAAAGAATTTTTGCAAATGTAGATCATGGTTTATTAAGAATCAAGCTAGACCATTTGATAAAATGTAAAAATATCCATAAAATTTATTTATCTACAAATGACGAAAAAATAATTAGGTTTTCAAAAAAATTGAACAATGATAAAATCATTATTCATAAAAGAGAGGATAAAACTCTTTCTAATGATAAAACCACAACTCAAAAATTAATTAATCATGCATGTGAAATCATTCCAGATGGGCACATAATGTGGACGCATGTAACCTCACCTTTTGTAAATGAAAGGATGTATGAAAAAATTATTGATAAATATAAAAAAGTTTTAAAAAAGGGCAAAGACTCTTTGATGACAATAACAGAACTAAAGGGTTTTTTTTGGTTAAATAATAAACCAGTAAATTATAATAATAAAAAAACAAAATGGCCAAAAACACAAGAAACCAATCCTATTAAAAAAATAAATAGTGCGGTGTTTATTTGTGCTCGAGAAATTTATAAGAGGAAAAAGAACCGTATAGGCAATGATCCCTATTTTTATAATTTATCCAGATTTGAAGGAATAGATATTGACGAATTGGAAGATTTTTATTTTGCAGAATATATATTTAAAAATAAAAAAAAATATTTAGAGAGAATTTAAAAATAATTTAAATTTCAAATTATTTAAAATTAGATATTGAAAAATAAATTTTTGAATTAATGAATAGACCTTTTAAAAGTAAACTATTATTCATTGTGAAATTTTTTTTACGTGTAAAGATCTCATTTAGATCTCCAAAAAAAAGTGATTTAATTTTTTTTGATAATACCTCAATCGATTTATGCGAAAAAACTTTTTTAAAAAAATTTCAATATTTCATTTTTGAGGATCGGTATTATTTAATTACAAAAATTTATTTATCGCCAAAAATAATTTATAATACAATTAAATACATTCAATATGGCCTTAAGAGAGCATATAAAATTTCACTTATAAGATTAATTAATCCAAAACTTGTTGTAACTTATATTCATAATTCAGAAAATTTTTCATTTTTTGCTAAATTTTTCAATAATGAAATAAATTTTTTAGCTATTCAAAATGGAAATTCTTATCATAAAATTAAAGAGAATAATTACCGTAAAATTTCAAGAAATTATTATATACCTCACTTACTCAAGTTAGGTTATTTTGAAGATGACTCTTTTAAAAATTCGGACTGGAATATAAAAAAGTCAGATTACGTAGGTAGCCTTAGATTTGATAGTTTTTTAAATCAATCAAAGATAAAAAATGAAAAGTTAAAAAAAAAATATGATTTATGTATTTTATCAGATTTCGGTGCTTGGGAAATAAATGAAGAAGTTATTAATAATGGTTTCAGAGACATAACTAAATTTGCAATACGCTATGCGATAACAAATAAACTTAAATTTGTAATAGCATTGAAAAGAGGAAACCCAAAAAATTTTGAAAATGTAAAAAATTTGCCCGATTATATTGAAGGATCTAGAGATGAACAATTATGGTATAAAAATAATTTTTCAAAGGAAGAATTAGTATATTTAAAAAAAAATTTTGTTTATAATGATTCAATTTCATCATATATGTGTGCACTTCAAAGTGAAGTGACCATTGGAGGAATATCAACTTTATTAAGGGAAATAACCGCATATAAGAAAAAGTTTTTAGCATGCAATTTTACTTCTAATAATGCTTATGATTTTCCAGTGAGTGGGATTTGCTCTTTAAATTACAAATGTAAATATTTTGAATTCAGCGAAAGATTAGATCATATTTTAAAATTATCAGATTTAAGTTTTTTTGGGTCTTTAAAATTAAAGAAAAATTATCTAATTAAATTTGATAGTCAAAATAGCACAACAAGCCAGATTGAAAATATAATTAAAAAATATCTATGAATAAAAAATATCTTATTACAAATTTTAGAAAAATAAATTTAAAGAAAAAAACTAACATAATTTTTGAGAATGAATATTTAAAAAATTTATATAATGATCGTCAATTGAGTAATTATAAATGTTCTTCGATTGAAAATTTAAATCAAGTTTATAAAAAAAAAAATAATTATATTTTTTGTCAAAAAAAAGCTCAAAGATATCTTAAAGATCTTGTACCAATATTAAATGAGCTCAATAATTCAAAATTTAAAAAATATCAATGGGAAATTCTATTAGAATATTTTTTAATAATATCCATTATAAATATAAAAACTAGACTTGATACTTTAAAGAAAATCAAAGACAAAAAAAATACTTATGTTCAAGTAAAAGACTACAACTTTTTTTTTGAAAATACTTCTGTTTTTAAAATATATCAATTTGAGAATAAAAATTTTAATTCTTATGTAAGTTTTTTAATTGCAAAAAAATTAAAATTAAAAATACTTAGACCAAAAAAAAAGAAAAACATTTTTATTTTTGAAAGATTCAAAAAAAAAACTCTTTATAAAAAATTTATTTATTTTTTGTATGATAATTTTTTAAGTTTTTTAAAACCAATTATGATTTTTGACGGATATTTTGGAAAAAAAAACACTCTCAAAGTCATTTTTAAAAGTAAATTTAAAATTCTATTTGCTAATATTGATTACTTAAGTTTTTCATTTAAGAAAATTATTTATAAAAAAAATTTAAAATATAGATCGAAAATTTCAATCAAAGTTTTAGATGATTTTGATTTTATTTATAACGAATTCATTAAAAATGCTTTACCGAGTTCTTTTTTAGAAAATTTTCAAGTTTATTTGAAATTTAACGAAAAAAAACACTTTAATATTTCAAAAATTGGTACATCAATTCATTTCGCTGCTAATGATAATTTTAAATTTGCTATTTTAAATTTAAAAACAAAAAATAAAAAATCATTTAATTTGCAACATGGGGCATTTCAGGGTTTTAGAATATTTACACCTGAGGATTATATCAATGAAAAAATGTGTGATTTAAATTTGTTATGGCATAATAAAAGATTAAATATTGGGTCTCAATATTTTCCAGACTCAAAATATTCATTAAAAAAATTTGAAAATAAAATTTTACTTTTTCCATGTCATGTGTTGTTGAGTCAAGAGATAGATAATTTAGCTAATAATAATCATTTATACCTAAATCAACTTATTGATTTGGTTAAATCACTAATGATTAAAAAAAAATCAGTATTAAGTATAAAGTTTTTCAATCATAAAAATGATGACTTATTTAAAAAAGTTTGGAGAAAACATTTTGGTGAAAATGTGAAAATTTTAGATAGTCGAAATTCATATAAAGGAAGTGTCTTTAAGAAATATGATCTAATTATTATAGATGATTTTTCCACAGCTTTTTATGAATTACTGTACTTCCAAAAACCATTCATAGTTCTAAATTCTGCACCCAATGTTAATTATAAAAAAAAGTTTTGGAAGGCAATAAATGAGTTAAAAAAGATTAATTTATGGTTTGACAATGAAAAAGTATTATCAAAATATTTAGAAAAAAACTTTGAAAAAATTATTCTTAATTGGGATAAGACAATAAAGTCAAAACCTTATATTAAATTGAGAAAAACATTGTTTGCAAGAGAAAATTTTAACGATAGTTTGTTTATAAAAAAAATATTAAAATTATAAATTATATCAATCTTGGATGTATAAAAATTTAGAATGAATCTTAATAATAAAACAATTTTAGTAACAGGTGGAACCGGTTCATTCGGTAAATCTTTTATAGACCAAATAATAAAGAAACATAAAGGTATAAAAAAGTTGATTATCTTTAGTAGAGATGAACTTAAACAGTTTAATCTTGAAAAAAAGTATAGTGATAAAAAATATAAATTTTTAAGATTTTTTATTGGCGATGTGAGAGATTATAAGAGGTTGGATTGGGCACTAAAAGATGTTGATATTGTTATTCATGCTGCTGCATTGAAACAAGTTCCAGCAGCAGAATATAATCCAATAGAGGCAATCAAAACAAATATTTTAGGTGCACAAAATTTAATTGAGGCGTCATTAAATAATAAAGTTCAAAAGGTAATAGCATTATCAACTGATAAAGCATCCTCCCCAATAAATTTATATGGTGCTACTAAATTATGTTCTGATAAACTTTTCATAGCTGCAAACAATTTTAAAGGTGGAAAAAAAATTTCTTTTAGTGTCGTAAGATATGGAAATATTTTTGGTAGTAGAGGCTCTGTGATTCATACTTTTCTAAGTCAAAAAAAGAAAGATAATATCATTAAAATAACCAATCTCTCAATGACAAGATTTTTGTTATCAATTGAGGAGGGTGTGGATCTTGTATTATGGTCAGTAAAAAATAGTTTAGGTGGTGAAATTATTGTGCCAAAAATACCTTCAATTAAAATTATAGATATTGCAAAAATAGTTGCACCAAATTCTAAAATAAGAGTAGTAGGTATTCGACCTGGTGAAAAACTTCATGAAGAACTAATATCGATTCATGAAAATAGAAATTGCTTAAATTATAAAGATAAGTATCTAATTTTAGATACTTTAGATAATAAACTTCGAAAGGTTTATAAGATGAAGGGAGCAAGAAGTGTAAAAAATGATTTTTCTTATGACTCATTTTCTAACAAACAATATCTCTCAAAAAAGCAATTTATTAAGTTGTTGAAAAAATTGGATGCTTCTAGTTAATACAGTGTAAAAATAGATAATAACAAATAATTTAAGGACTTTTTTAGTTAGTTATTGATTATGAAATTGATTTAAAAAGATAGCATATGAATTTTTTAAAAAAAAATTTTTCACTTATATTATTAATTATTTCCAATTTATTTTTATTTTATACAATATATAGATCTGAATTTTTTTGGGACGGAAATAATAGAAAATTTTATTATATATATTATTTAATATCATTTACATTAATTTTTTTTTCAATTATCTCATTTTATATCAGTCAAAAGATAAAAGAATATCTGATCATAATTTTTATAGGTTCATTTACCAGCATCTACCTATTTGAGGGTTACCTAACTTTTAATAATCATTATTTAAAAGAAAAAACTTATTGGAATAAGACAGGAAATAAATGGGATAGGAGAACATTATTACAAATATATGAGGATAAAAAGATACAAAATAATGAGATCGTGGTTACTGTTTCCCCGGATAGTTACTTAAAAAAAAGTAATTTAATATTTCCTTTATCGGGTATCTCAAATTCAGAAACAATTAATTGTAATGAAAATGGATATTATTCAATTTACAAAAGTGACAGATTTGGTTTTAATAATCCTGATGCTGAATGGGATAAAAAAGATGTTGAATACCTATTAATTGGTGATTCTTTTGCTCATGGCGCTTGTGTAAATAGGCCTAACGACATTGGATCTGTTTTAAGAATTTTATCAAAAAAAGCTGTTTTAAATTTAGGTTATGGCGGCAACGGACCATTAATTGAATATGCGACATTAAGAGAGTATTTAAAAAAAAATGTAAAAAAAATTTTGTGGATTTATTACGAGGGAAATGACCTTGAGAATATACAAAATGAAAAGGATAACATCATCCTAAAAAATTACTTAACTGATCCTACTTTTACTCAAAATTTAAGATTAAGACAAAAAAAAATAGATAATCAAGCTACCAATTACATTATTGAAAGACAAAATGATGCGCGCAGAGATATGAATAGAAATAATGAGACTTTCATTTTCATATTTTTCAAATTTATTAAGCTTTATAATATAAGAAATTTGAATTTTTCATTTCAATCATATACTGAAAAGTCAAAACTATCTGATCAAATATCTGAGTTTCAAAAAATAATTAAATCAGTTAAAAATTTAGCAATTGAAAATAATTCAGAATTATATTTTGTATATTTGCCTGCTTGGTCTCGTTATAAATATGCTTATGAGTATAATGATTATCATCTTATCAAAGAAATGTTAGATAAACTAGAAATTCCCTTTATTGATATTCATGAGCAAGTTTTTAATAAAGAGCAAAATCCTTTGAAATTATTTCCATTTGAATTAATGGGTCATTATAATATTGATGGTTATAAAAAGGTTTCTGAAAAGATTTATCAATTAATTAAAGACTAAAATTTTACTACAAAGTATCTATAATTAAGTTTTTTAACATAAATAAATTCACATTCATCTTTATGATTGATTTAATGAATATTGAGTATAAATAATTAACTCTCTTCCTATGAAAAAAAATAAAATTAAAATTTCAACTAATAGAAGTTTTGGAATAGTTTTTTTTTTTTTTTTTTTTATTATTGCAGTATATCCTTTAATAAATAATGGGGATATAAGAATATGGTCTATAATTATAGCCTTAACTTTTTTAATCTTAGGATTGTTTAATTCAAGAATTTTAACACCTTTAAATAAAATCTGGTTTAGATTTGGAATTTTACTTGGAAATCTTATTTCCCCAATTATAATGGGTATAATCTTTTTTTTGATTATTACTCCTACATCTTTTATAATGAAAATTTTAGGTAAAAATTTATTAAATTTAAAGAGGAATAACAAAAACTCATATTGGGTTGAAAGACCTAAAATAAAAAGTAAAATGAAAAATCAATTTTGATTATGGACTTCTTAAAAGAATTTTGGGAATTTATAAGAGTAAGAAAAAAATATTGGTTACTTCCAATATTAATAGTTTTAGTAATATTTGGTGGTCTGATAATATTAACTCAAGGTTCAGCTGTAGCGCCTTTTATTTACACAATTTTTTGATGAAGACTATCCTTGGAATATCAGCTTTTTATCATGATAGTGCTGCATCTATTCTCGTAGATGGAAAAATTAAAGCTGCTGCACAAGAAGAACGATTTACAAGAAAAAAACATGACTCTAGTTATCCATATAACGCAATCGAGTTTGTTTTAAATTTCACAAAAATTAAACTTAATGAAGTTGATCAAATTATTTTTTTTGAAAAACCATTTTTAAAATTTGAAAGATTATTAGAAACATACGTTGCTTTTGCACCGAAAGGTTTTGCATCTTTTTCAAAAGCAATGCCAATATGGTTAAGAGATAAACTGTTTCAAAAAAAAAAGCTTTTTAATGAATTGAGAAGCCATGATAGTAATTTTAATGATATTAAAAAAATTTTTTTTTCTGAACATCATTTAAGTCATGCAGCAAGTGCGTTTTTTCCATCACCATTTTCTGAAGCGGTGATCTTAACTGCTGACGGTGTTGGCGAATGGGCAACGACTACGGTGGCTATCGGGAAGGGAAATAAACTTGAGATAAAAAAAGAAATTCATTTTCCTCACTCTATAGGCTTACTTTATTCGGCATTTACTTATTATATCGGTTTTAAAGTAAATAGTGGAGAATATAAACTTATGGGATTAGCACCTTATGGCAAACCAATTTATGAAGACCTAATCAGAAATAATCTTATTGATATAAAAGAGGATGGGTCATTTCATCTTGATCAATCGTATTTTAGTTATGCAACAGATTTAACAATGACAAACCGTAAATTTGACAATTTATTTGGTGAAAAGACTAGAGATCCTAAACATGATAGTTTAAACCAATTTCATATGGATATAGCTGCTTCAATACAAAAGGTGACAGAAGATGTCATGTTAAAACTGGCAAAATCGTTAAAAAAAGAATTTAACATATCAAATTTATGTTTAGCAGGTGGAGTCGCACTTAATTGTGTAGCTAATGGAAAAATATTGAAAGAAAAAATATTTAAAAATCTTTGGGTTCAACCAGCGGCAGGAGACGCTGGGGGATCCTTAGGGGCAGCTCTAGCTTTATGGCATACTGAGCAGAACAATCCTAGAGAAGTAAATTTAAAAGATGATATGCAAGGCTCATATCTAGGTCCAGAATTTTCTCATGATGAAATTAAAAAACAGCTTGATATAGCTGGAGCAAAATATGAAATTTTGTCAGATCAAAAATTAATAGACAAAACAGTTGAAGCATTATTACATGAGGAAGCAATAGGTTGGTTTCAAGGAAGGATGGAATTTGGTCCCCGTGCATTAGGTGCACGATCAATTCTTGCAGATCCGAGATCGAGTCATATGCAGAAAAATTTAAATATGAAAATTAAATTTAGAGAAAGCTTTCGTCCATTTGCACCATCAATATTAAAAGAAGATCTATCAAAATGGTTTGATATTAATATTGATAGTCCTTACATGTTGATGGTTTCTAGTGTTAAAAAAGATAAAACAATTGAAATTGATGAAGATAAAAAAAATTTATTTGGTATTGACATGTTAAACTTAAAAAGATCAAGAATTCCTGCTGTAACTCATGTAGATTATTCTGCTAGAATACAAACAGTTCATAAAGAGACAAATGAAAAATATTTTAACTTATTAACAAAATTTAAAGAAAAAACAAATTGCCCGATTCTTGTAAACACTTCTTTTAATGTGAGAGGAGAACCGATTGTAAATACTCCTCAAGATGCATTTAATTGTTTTATGGGCACAGAATTAGATAAATTGGTTATAGGAAATTTTTATTTAGATAAAAAAAAACAAAATCCAAATTTAAAAAAAAATTATGAGAATGAATTTGAATTGGATTAAATTTTAAAAATTTATCGTGCCAATAGAAAAATTAGAATTAAAAAAAAAATAACTTATCAAATACAAAATGTTATCTGATTTAAAAACTCTTTTAGGTGAAAAAATCAATAGATTCTATCTAATTATATTATTAAACATTACAGCAATTTTTTTTGAATTGTTAAGTATAGCTTCAATACCTTTTTTCATAGGTTCAATATTTAATCCAGAAATAATAATAAATAATTTTTATAACTTAAACTTAGATAAACTTTTAAAATTTAACTTGAAAAATGAAGATATTTTTGTTTATTCTTCAATATTTTTAGTATTATCTTTTACTTTAAAAAACTTTTTTCTTATTTTTATTTATATCTTCCAAGATACTTTTCTTAAAGATATTAAAATAAATTTAGAAAAAAAAATTTTTAATTACTATCTAACCTCATCTTATATTAATCAATTAAGAAATAATCCTGCTGGAATATTAAGAAATATTAATGATGAAGTTATGAATTTTTATAATTATATAAATTATTTATTTCTTTTCACAAGAGAGATATTTACATTGATTTTAATATTTGCAATTTTTTCATTTACTAATTTTAAAGCTGCTTTATTTATTACAATTATTTTATCAATTATAATTTTTTTTTATCTAAAATTTGTAAAGCCAACTGTTAAAAAAAGAGCAACTAAGAATCTATTTTTCAGAAAAAAAATTGCACAGATTATTCTTGAAACCTTTCGATCGATTCAGGATATTAAAATTTATAAAAAGGAAAGTTTTGTGAACGATATTTTTCAAAACAACGCAAAAAAATTGGAACACAATCATTATATATTCTCAATAATAAGTAAATTACCCAGAATAATCTTGGAAGTTATTGTTGTAATACTAGGTCTTATTTCTGTTATTTTCATACTAAACACAGAGATAAAATTTAATAATCAAATCCTTCCTTTATTGGCTCTTTTTGTAATTGGTATGGTTAGATTTATTCCAGCTTTTAATTCAGTTACAGTATCAATTAATTATCTTAAGGTTTTTAAAGCTAGTGTTCTTCTATTATCTTCAGAATTAAAATATCTTTTCAATAATGAGAGAAAAAACAAAAAATTAAATTATGATTTTCAAAAAAACTCAAAAAATAAATCTTATCTATATTTAGATAAAATAGAATTTGAATATAATAAAGATAAACCAATTTTTTCAAAAATC
>MDTB01048756.1_pt1 | contig 23944 bp, 21 predicted proteins | sample 811161 | NCBI WGS metagenome assembly MDTB01 (sample SAMN05326650, study PRJNA326480) | marine metagenome | isolation source: seawater | place: Mediterranean Sea | collected 2009
TGAAGATATTCAATCATTTATTATTGCAGAAAGAGAAAGTAGAGCTGAAGAGGAAATTCCTCTTCTAACTACATCAATTAAATCTGATGTTGATGTAAAAATGGGTATTATTTCTGATGTAAAACAAGAACTACGAAAAGCGCAAGCTTACAAAATAAATTATTCTACAAGAAAAGAATTAAAGTAATTTTACCATTTTATTTAATAATTCGATATGGTCAAAATAGGGGAATTAGAACTAGGTGAATTCCCATTATTATTAGCTCCAATGGAGGATGTAAGTGATCCCCCATTTAGAAAACTGTGTAAAGAAGGAGGGGCTGATGTGATGTTTACAGAATTTATTTCTTCTGAAGGATTGATTAGAAATGCCACTAAAAGTCTTCAAAAACTAGACATCTTTGAATTTGAAAGACCTATTGGAGTTCAAATTTTTGGCAACAACATTCAATCAATGCGTGAGGCCACAGAAATTGCGGCTAAAGTCAATCCTGATATTATTGATATTAATTATGGCTGTCCTGTCAAGAAAGTAACATGCAAAGGAGGGGGAGCTGCAATTTTACAAGACATTCCAAAAATGGTTAAAATGACCTCAGAAATTGTAAAATCTACAAACATACCTGTTACAGTAAAAACACGGCTGGGATGGGATGAAAAAACTAAATATATTGTTGATGTTGCGGAAAGACTCCAAGATGTGGGTATTAAGGCAATTTCTATTCATGGAAGAACGCGAAAACAAATGTACAAGGGAGAAGCAAATTGGGATCTCATAAGAGATGTTAAAAACAACCCTAGAATGCATATACCAATATTTGGTAATGGTGATGTAAATAGTCCCGAGAGCGCAAAAAAAAAGAAAGAAGAATATAATGTTGATGGCATTATGATTGGTCGTGGTGCAATAGGGAATCCATGGATATTTAGAAAAATAAAAACCTATTTAAAGGAAGGGGAAATAATCAATGAACCATCTATTATTGAAAAAGCAAATATGGCCTTGGAGCATTTACATTTATCTGTAAAGTGGAAAGGAGAAAAATTAGGTATTTTAGAAATGAGAAGACACTATACAAATTATTTCCGTGGACTACCCCAAATCAAAAAATATAGATCTGATCTTGTAAGATTAACAGAATACGAAAAATTAATAGATGTTATTAATCAAATCAAAGACAATTATCATAATTTTACACAGGATAAAATCTAGAATGCCGGGACACCAAATAAGATGTAGAGCAACCTAAAATCAATACAATTAGTTGAATAAGAAGAATATCCGAAAAAATTATCTTGATCGGATAAGCTTCAATAAAAAAAGTAGTAGATCCTAATTTAATAAATTGGAATTTTTGTTGTAACACACAGAAAAATAATCCTAAAAATGTCCCTAAAAATGTCCCTAAAAATGTGATAGAAAACCCCGTGATAAAAAAAATGTTTTTTATCTTATAACGTGGTAGACCTAAAGAATAAAATAACTTTAAATCTCGTTGCTTCTCCATTAATAAAACCACTAAAGTTGCTATTAAGCTTAACATTGATATTAATAAAATAAAAGTAAAAATAATATATACCGCTAACTTTTCTGTTCTAACCATTTTATATATAAAAGGTCTTTGGTCAAATCTATTTTTAATAATATAATTATCTCCTAAATCATGACTGATCTGAGTCTTTATAGCTAATGTATTACGAGGATTATCTACCCGAATTTCTAGAGATGAACACTTATGATGTGCATTGGTAAAATCTTGTATTTTCTCTATGCTACAGATAATATAATTACTATCAAATTCCGTCTGTGTACTAAACACACCTGAGACATAAGAAACATCTGTATTAATAGACTGATTAACATCTATGGTGTTTAATTTTTTAAAAAAAGAAAGATTTAGCGGATCATCAAAATCTAATAATTTAAGTGACATATTATTAAACATGCCATTGCCAAGAATGACAAAATTTATATTTTGATTGAAATAATTTCCTAGAATAATATTATCTCGAAAATCAATAACATCTAAATATCTAGAATCTACCCCCTTAACATTTACGACTAATTGATAACCTAAATATTCTGCTAACATTTTTTGCTCTAGAACCTTTGTGACTGCTGCAACTCCATCTATAGCGCCAATAGTAAGTAATAAATCCTCATCAACATTAAATAATTTGCCATTTTTAAATTCTACTTTTAAATCTGGGTCTGTATTTTCATATATACTATTTACCACATCATCAAAACCATTAAAAACCGACAAAACAACCACCATGGCCATTGTGCCAAATAAAACACCTATGATAGAAATAAAAGTAATAATGTTAACTACATTTTTATTCTTTTTAGCGAACAAGTATTTCAATGCTATTTGAATAATGTAATTCAATCTGAAATATCTTTTAATATTTTATTAATCTTATCAAAGTGCTCTAAGGAAGTATCAATGAAAAATCCTAATTCTGGAGTTTTTCTCAACTGATTCTTTAATTTAATAGATAATTTGTGTTTAATACTTGATTTATTTTGAATAATATCCTCAAAGACTATAGTCTTATATTTTTCTGGGAAAATACTTAAATAAATTTTTGAAAATGAAAAATCCTTTGACACAAATACCTGTGTAATTGTAATCATAATGCCCGAATACTTTTTTCTTGATTCCGAAAGTAAAATATCTGATAAATCTTTCTGAATTAAACGAGAAACCTTTTTTTGTCTATTTGACTCCATCTGAATCCAAAGATACAATTATAATATATATGAATATACAATATATAACCATCTTCTCGTTATATTTGAACTTATGAAGTATACAATTGGTATTTTAAAATTTTCCTATCCCTATTTTCAAAAAATTATTTTAAATACTTTATTCAATCTTCTAGCTGTTATCTTTTCTCTATTTTCAATATCATTAATTATTCCAATACTAGGACTTCTTTTTGGAACTATTGAACCACCTGAAAATACTATTGAGATTTTGAAATTAAAAAATATAAAAGATTATTTATATAGTTTCATATATTCATTACTACAACACAAAGGGGCTCCGATTGCATTAGGATTTATTTGTGCTCTTGTAGGATTAGGTACTATTTTAAAAAACACCTTTAGGTATTTAGCCCTTTATTCACTAACCCCCATACGAAATAATGTTATTCGTGACATAAGAATAAAAATGTACTCCAAAATTTTAAACACTCCAATCAAATCTGTTAATAAGTTTAAAAAAGGTGACCTTTTGTCAAGAATGACTAATGATTTAGTTGAAATTGAATGGTCAATAATGGGATGTTTAGAGTTTTTTATAAAAGACCCTATTCATATCATTATATTTTTAAGTAGCTTAATATATATTAGTCCGAAACTAACCATGATTGGTTTGTTTTTTCTACCAATTACAGCTTTAATTATAACCAAAATAAGTAAATCTCTAAAAAAGACATCATTATTAAGTCAAATAGAAATGGGGAATTTAATGTCTTTAATTGAAGAATCAATTAATAATATAAAAATTATCAAGGCTCTCAGGGGCTACGAGTTTAAAAAAAATCATTTCAATCAAAATAATGAATCTTTAAAAAACATAAATAATAAAGTTCTTTGGAGGAAAGATTTAGCTTCACCAATGAGTGAAATGTTGAGCACATTAGTAATGGTGGGAATAATATGGTTTGGTGGAAATATTGTGCTAACAAGTAGTTTGTCTCCGGATTTATTTATTGGATTTCTAATCATTTTTTCACAAATAATCCCACCGGCTAAATCTTTAACAACGGCTTTTTATTCAATTCAAAAAGGTGGAGCCGCTGCTCAAAGAGTTCTTGCTATTTTAGAAGCAGATGAACAAAAACAAAGTAATCTAGAAGTAATAAAGAAGTTTAATTCTAAAATTAAATTTAGTAATGTTAACTTTGCACATTCCAATGAATTTCGTTTAAGCAATATTAACTTAACAATTAACAAGGGGGAAAAAGTTGCGATAGTTGGAGAATCTGGAGCCGGAAAATCAACACTAATAGATTTGCTATTCAAATTTTACAAAATTTCAAATGGTAGTATTAAAATAGACAATCAAAATATTTACACAAATAATTATGACTCTCTTTTTAGTTTAGCGACACAAGAAGTGATGCTATTTAATGACACCATATTAAACAACTTACTGATAGCCAAAAAAAATGCCACTAAAAGTGAATTAGAGAAAGCTTTAAAATTTGCTAATATTGACAAATTCATTAATAACTTAGAAGATGGATATAGCACAATTATTGGACCTAAGGGGGTAATATTATCAGGAGGAGAGAAACAACGAATTGGTATTGCAAGGGCATACCTGAGCAATGCTCCAATTCTAATTTGTGATGAACCCACTTCATCCTTAGACACTGAATTGCATAATGATATTGAAAAAAAATTTCATAACTTAAAAAGAACGCTTATAATTATTACCCATAAACTATCCTCCTTAGAAAATTATGATCAAATCATAGTCATGCAAGGTGGAAAGATCGTAGAAAATGGAACGCATAAATTCTTGATTAAGAATAATGGTCTATATAAAAAACTTTACGAAATTGAAACATTAAAAAAGAAATGAAAAAAATTGAGCATATAGGAATTGCTGTTTCTAATTTAGATGAGGCTAATTCAATTTATTCTAAAATACTAGGTGCTGATCCATATAAAAAAGAAACTGTGGAATCAGAAGGGGTTATCACTTCATTCTTTCGCTTAAATAATACGAAAATTGAACTTCTCCAAGGATTAAATGAAGACAATTCTATTTCTAAATTTATAAAAAAAAGAGGAGAGGGAATTCACCATATAGCATTTGAAGTGGAAGATATTTTTTCAGAAATTGAACGATTAAAAAAACTTGGTTTTGAAATTATTAATGAGTCACCTAAAAAAGGTGCTGACAACAAATTAATTTGTTTCATTCACCCAAAATCCACTAATCATGTTCTTATTGAACTTTGTCAAAAAATCAAATAATATATAAATATGGAATTTAGAACTAGAAAACTTGTGAAACCTGAAGACTTAAATGCTGGCGGTAGTCTTTTTGGAGGGCAATTATTAAAATGGATTGATGAAGAAGCTGCCATTTATGCAATGTGCCAATTAGACAACCAGCGTGTAACCACAAAATTTATGTCTGAAATTGATTTTATTTCTCCTGCCAAAACAGGAGATGTAATTGAAATTGGTTTAGAATTAGTTAAAATGGGATACACATCTATTACCTTAAGATGTGAAGCTCGAGTAAAAAAAACAGAAAAAAAAATAATTACAATTGATAAAATAGTTTTTGTTAATTTAGACCAAACACTAAAACCAACACCTCATAATAAAGGCTAATTATTTGTGGCATAGTAAATCTTTGCTTAATATTGCCTTCTGATTTTAGGGCCCATAGCTCAGCTGGTTAGAGCACTTGACTCATAATCAAGGGGTCGCAGGTTCAAGCCCTGCTGGGCCCACTCATAAAAAACCTCATTATGATGAGGTTTTTTTATTCAAAACAAATTATACTATAATGTTTCTTACCTTTTTGAATTAACAAATATTTACCATTCAATAAGTCGTCGGTGCGCACAATATGATCTCCTTTACATTTAAGTTTATTAACACTAATTGAATTGGAATCTAATAATCTTCTCACCTCACCTTTTGATGAAAATGCTCCTGAAAAATCTGTTAACAAATTGATCAAATCAACACCTGTTTGAAGAATGGACCTATCAACTTTATATTGATCTACACCTTCAAAAACCATAAGAAACTCATCTTCCGTAATATCTTGGATTTGATCTGCCGTTTTTTTTCCAAACAAAATACTAGATATACGCACCGATTGATGATATGCTTCTTCACTATGTACTCTAGAAGTAATACGCTTGGCTAATTCTTTTTGTACAATTCGTAAATGTGGTTCATTATTATGCTTCGATACAATTTCTGCAGTATCTTTTTCACTTAAAGTAGTAAAGATTTTAATCCATTTTTCAGCATCCTGATCACTAACATTCAGCCAATACTGATAAAATTTATAAGGGGACGTTCTTTTTGGATCCAACCAAATATTGCCAGATTCTGTTTTTCCAAATTTAGATCCATCTGATTTAGTTAAAAGTGGTGTTGTTAATGCATATGCTTTTTCTCTGCTAATTTTTTTAATCAACTCTATTCCAGCCGTAATATTTCCCCACTGATCAGATCCCCCAATTTGCACCTTACAATTTTGTGTTTTATGTAAAAAATAAAAATCATAGGCTTGAATAAGCTGATATGAAAATTCCGTAAATGAAATTCCTGACTCCATTCTATTTTGAACAGAATCTTTAGCCATCATATAATTTAAGGTTAAATGTTTTCCTATATCTCTAAAAAAAGAAATCATATTCACTTCTTTAAACCAATCCATATTATTAACGATTTCTGCTGATTTATCACCGTTATTAAAATCTAAAAAGAGCTCTAATTGTGGTTTAATTAAAGAAACGTTATGATTAAGCTCTTCTATTGTAAGTAAATTTCTTTCCGCACTTTTTCCTGACGGATCTCCAATTAAACCAGTAGCTCCGCCTACTAAAGCAATAGGCTTATGCCCACAGCGTTGGTAATGGACTAAAAGCATAATAGGCACTAAATTTCCAATATGTAAAGAAGTTGCAGTTGGATCAAAGCCGACATAACCCGATGTTGTTCCAGATGACAACAAATCACTCAATCCTGGAGTGGAATCATGAATCATTCCACGCCAAGTCATTTCATTAATAAAATTCATAATAACTTATTTATGTATTCCAAATTTATTATTAAAGAATGGAAAAAACATATATTTAGCATATTATAATTTTTACTAATGAAAAAAATACTAGTAACAGGAGGCACAGGTCTAGTAGGGGCACATCTTTTATATCATCTCACAAAATCAGGCTATAACCCTATTGCTACTAAACGAAAAAAGAGCGACATTGAAACCACAAGAAAGATTTTTGGATACTATTCAAATAGAAGTAATGATTTATTTGAAAAAATAAATTGGGTAGAATGTGATATTCTAGATATTATCGAATTAGAAAAAATTATCGAAAATATTACACATATTTATCATGCCGCTGCATTAATATCTTTTAATAATTCTCGAAAAAATGAAATGATTGAAATAAATGCAACAGGAACTTCAAACATTATTGATTTAGCGTTAAAACATAATGTTATCCGATTGTGCTATGTCAGCTCTATTGCAACATTAGGCTCCAACTATAACCTCCCAGTAAATGAAAATTGTATTTGGGATTGGAGTAATAAATCTGGCTATGCCATATCCAAATACTTAGCAGAAATGGAGGTTTGGAGAGGTTTTGCAGAAGGACTAAATGGTGTAATAGTCAACCCTTCTTTAATTGTAGGGCCAGGGTCTTGGGATTCTGGAATCGGAACAATTATTAAAAAGGCTCAGATAGGAAGTCCCTTCTTCCCCCCTGGAAGTTGTGGATTAATTGAAGTTAACGATTTAGTAAAAAATATGATGTTATTAATGAGCCAAAATATATCTAATGAGCGTTTCATAATTAATTCCGATCATATGAAATATAAAGATTTAATGAGTATCGTATCAAAATGCTTCCATAAACGCGCCCCTTCAATAGAATTAAAACCATGGGCAATAAAGTTTTTAATTGCGATAGATGTTTTTTGGAATAAAATAAGAGGCAAACCAATTGAGCTAAGTACAGATACTGTCAAATACACTACACAAGAAATACTATTAGACTCTTCTAAGGTTCAAAAACACATTGAATATAACTATCGAAATATTAAAACTTCATTAAAAGAATGTGTAAAAATATTTATCAAAGAAAACTTAGGGAAATAAAGAATCTCTAGCCTCATTTACAATATCTACAAGATCTTCCGGATGATTTAAATAAAATAATAATGTTTTTTCATATAGCTCATTGTTAATATTGTGTTTTAATAACACTTGATTTAAAAGAGCCAAAGTATCAGAACTATTTATAAATGTATCCAAAGATTGAAGAGATTGAATATCAATTAATACTGATTTTAACATATCCTTTGACAGTAGGTCTTTCTGATTTTCATTAGATTGACATCCAAGAACAAATAAACTAATTATGAAAATCCAGCTCCTTGCCATTTGTTTTATTTAATATCTGACCATTATGAAAAACTAAATTACCATTAACAAAAGTATGCGTAATTGAAAAGTTGAAAGAATATCCTTCGAGTGGCGACCAACCACAAGAATATAATAAATTATCTTTGTTCACTTTCCATAGATCTGATTTTTTAACAACTACTAAATCTGCGTAATAACCTTCTCTAATAAATCCTCTTTTTTGCACCTTAAAACATCTAGCGGGTGCATGGCACATTTTTTCTATAACACGCTCAATCGTAATTTTATTATTTAATGTATGTTGTAGCATCATTGGCAATGCATGTTGCACCATAGGAGCTCCTGATGGACATGAAAAATATGGATTATTTTTCTCGTCTATTGTATGAGGAGCATGATCCGTGGCAATAATATCAAGCTTGTCATTAGATAATCCTTCCCATAGCGCAAGCTGATCTATCTCTGTCTTAACTGCAGGATTCCATTTAATCAATGAGCCTTTCTGAATATAGTCTTTGTTAGTAAACGAAAGATGATGAATGCACACTTCTGATGTTATATGTTTATCCTCTAACTTAACTTGATTAGTAAATAATTCTAATTCTTTTGCTGTAGATATATGTAATATATGTAATCTACTATTATATTTCTTAGCCAAATCAACCGCTAATGAGCTGGATTTAAAGCATGCTTCGTGTGACCTAATTTTATAATGTTCAGAAATAGGCACATTATTACCATACTCAGTTTTTGCTTTTACACTATTCCGTCGAATGGTTTCTTCATCCTCACAATGCACCGCAATTAATCCGTGGGTACTGGAAAAAATATTATTTAAAACTTGATAGTTGTCCACTAACATATTACCTGTTGAAGAACCCATGAAGATTTTTAAGCCTGGAACTTTCTTGAAGTTTGTTTTTAAGACTTCTTCAATATTCTCATTAGATACACCCATAAAAAAAGAGAAGTTTGCAAGTGAATCTTTTCTTCCAATATTAAATTTATCTTCTAAAAGGTCCTGTGTTAATACCGCTGGCTTTGTGTTTGGCATTTCCATAAAAGAAGTTATTCCTCCAGCAACGGCAGCTCTAGATTCCGAGTAAATAGTCCCTTTATGAGTTAATCCTGGTTCTCTGAAATGAACCTGATCATCTATTACTCCTGGCAACAGAAAATCTCCATTTAAATCAATAATATCATGATTATTTACAGAAATAGACGAAGCGATTTTTTTAATTTTTTCATTTTCAATTAAAACATCAGCCACCTCTATTATTCCTTCATTTATTTTTCGCGTGTTTTTAAGTAATAAACCCATAATTCTATTGATATGATGATGAAAAAATACTTTTTAACTTCATTTTTAACACCCCAAATACTGCTTCCTTAATAATGCTACTATTTAGCTTTGAAACCCCCCTTTCTCGATCCTTAAAAATAATTGGTAACTCAAATATTTTGAATTGCTTTTTCCATGCCCGAAACTTCATTTCTATTTGAAAAGCATATCCTATAAATTCTACATTATTAAGATTAATACTTTCTAAAACAGATCGTTTATATAATTTAAAGCCCGCTGTTGGGTCTTTAACTTTCATGCCTGTAATGAGTCGAACATAAATGGACGCACAATAAGACAAAAGAACTCTACTCATTGGCCAATTAACTACATTGATTCCAGAAATATATCTGGATCCAATACATAAATCCACATCTTTATCTAATGCTACCTCATACAGCCTAATTAAATCTTTAGGATTGTGAGAGAAGTCACAATCAATTTGAAAAAAATAATCATAGCTTTTTGTTAATCCCCATTGAAAACCTGCAATATAAGCTGTTCCCAAACCACGTTTTTCTTGTCTTTCTAATAAAAATAGTTTTTCATTATATTGATTTTGTAATACTTTAACTTTCTGTGCTGTGCCATCTGGAGATGAATCATCTACTATTAAAATATGTGCCTCTTCTGAAATACTGAAAATTGTTTCTATCATAAGAGAAACATTTTCGACTTCATTATAAGTTGGAATAATAACTAAGCTGTTTTTCATGCATATATTTTAAATATGTAAAAGTAATTAATATAATTATTTTTATAGTAACTTATTCGCCCAACTATAACTAGCAAGTTATATTTTATAATATTATTTAATTAAATCCGAGTAATATGTAAATTTATTTGATAATATTTACGAAATTTGTAGTAATCAAAATTTTAAAAATAATTCACCATGAAACAACTTTTTACCTTTCTTTTCATAAGCTTATGTATTCCTCTCGTTAATGCTCAAACATGTTCTGATTTATTTTTTTCAGAGTATGTTGAAGGCTGGTCTAATAATAAAGCATTAGAGATTTATAACCCAACACCTAATACTATAGACCTAGCTGCATATTCTATATCAAGATATGCAAATGGTGGAACATCCCCCTCGACAACACAATTATCAGGGACAATATCACCTTATTCTACTTTTGTGATTGGTTTAGACAAAAGAGATCCTAATGGAGAAGGTTATGAAGCACCGATGTGGGATGGATACTATACGTATACTGATAGCGTTACTGGTCAAGAAGTAACTACATACGATGCTAGCTCCGACCTACAAGGTAAAGTGGATTTATTTGCAAATCCTATTTATTATTTTGGAACTGATGCTGATTCTTCAGCAATGTATCCAACAAGTATGTATTTTAATGGTAATGATGCCATAACTCTAGAAGTTTTAGGAGGAGGTATTCTAGATATTTTTGGTAAAGTAGGAACAGACCCTGGGGCAGCTTGGGGTGATTCAGATGGTAATTATTGGACCAAAGACCACACCCTAATAAGAAAAGCTGATGTTTTAATGGGTGTAATGGCTAATCCCCTGAGCTTTGATCCCACATTACAATGGGATTCCTTGCCAGCAAATACTTTTGAAAATCTTGGCACTCATGTATGTAATTGTGGTTCAAGTAATATATTAGAAAATACACATACATTTTCTATATATCCAAATCCCACAAGTAATTCGTATGTGAAAATATCTAATGATTTGGCTATAGAAAGTATTACTCTATTTAATAATTTGGGACAAACTGTTTTTCAAAAAAATATTAATGGTGTTGAAAATATAGAATTACTTCTTCCAAACACTAAAGGACTTTACTTTATTGCTATTGAAGATATAAGAGGAACTCATACACAATCTATCGTATTGAGGTAATGGGTTATATCCATATTTTTATTTTTAGTATACTTTTATGTATACAAGGTTTTGCTCAAAATACAATTAGTGGGATAGTTACTGATTCAAATAATGATGAGCCTTTGATTGGAGCTAATGTTATTCTAACTAATATAAATGACGAAAAAGATTATGTGGGAGCTGCAACAGATTTTGATGGAAAATTTCAATTTAACAATCTTCCAAATAATACCTACCAACTATCTATATCTTATATAGGATATGTATCACAAGTACTAAGTGTCAATATATCTGAAAATAGTAAGAACAATTTTGTCGTTTCATTGGAGTCTGATGTTATTCTAGATGTTGTAAAACTAATTGGAGATCAAGCTGAGTTTAGAAAAACTCCCGTATCACTAAGCAATGTAAAATTAGAAAAAATTGAACGAGAACTAGCTGGGCAGTCTGTGCCAATGCTATTAAATTCTACCCCTGGAGTTTATGCATCACAACAAGGAGGGGGTGATGGTGATGTTAGTATTAACATAAGAGGCTTTAATCAACGTAATGTTGCTGTTATGATTGATGGTGTACCCATGAATGACATGGAGAATGGATGGGTGTATTGGTCAAATTGGTTTGGATTAGGTGCTCTCACAAGAACTATTCAAGTTCAACGTGGACTTGGCGCATCTAAATTAGCATTACCGTCTGTTGGAGGAACTATAAATATTATTACAAAAGGAATAGACGCAAAAGAAGGAGGTAGTATTAAGCAAGAGCTAGGGAGTGGCAATTATCTAAGGACTTCTTTTGCATACACAACTAAAAAATTTAATATAGGAAAATTTAATATAGCCACTTCATTTAAAAGGTCTGATGGATTAATTGACCAAACCGGTTCCCAAGGATTTTTCTATTATTTAAAGTGGCAAAAAGAAATTGGGGATCATTTATTGTCACTATCTGCATTTGGTGCTCCGCAAGAGCATGATCAAAGAAAATATCAAACTGGTATTGCTGTATATGATAAAGAGTATGCTGCCGAATTAGGAATTGATACAGCCTCCCTAGAGGGTGGATATGGATTAACGTATAATCCTAATTGGGGCGAGTATAATAACTATGAGGTTGTATTTGATGCAAACAATAATCCTGCCGACACAATTTGGGGTGAAAACAGAAAAGTAAATCGATATAAAAATTATTATCATAAACCTAATTTTAACTTTCAACATCTTTGGAACATAAATGAAAAAAGTTCTTTATCAAATGTGATGTATTATTCAATAGGACAAGGAGGGGGTACAGGCCTAAATAACGTTCCAATAGGAGCAGATGGCTGGACCGATAATAATCAAATCAATTTTCAATACATGTATGATTCAAATTCCGGAAATCAATTGCATCCATTTTTAGGAGACCTTTCTATTGATCCTTTGTATAGTTTAAATGAGCATAAGGCCGGATATATTTTATACTCTTCTATTAATAATCATTACTGGGCAGGACTATTATCAACATTTAACCATAAAATAAATGATGAAATAGAGCTAGCATCAGGAATAGATATCAGAACATATAGAGGGGAACATTATAGAGAGGTCTATGATTTATTAGGTGGAGATTATTATGAAGGAGCGCTTGGTTCAAGTGGTAAAAACTCAGTTGGCGAAAGTTCAAATAATTTAATGTTACGTGAAGGTGATAAAATGTATTATCATAATGATGGACTAGTTCGATGGTTTGGAGGGTTTGGACAATTAGAATATGATTATAATAATGTCACTGCATTCATCAATATTACTGGATCGCAAAGTCTATATAAAAGAATTGATTACTTCAAAAAGCAAGACTTAGTCTTTGAAGACACCACTATGGTGCAAGCTGTAGGGATTAATGACACTATTAACTATAATGGGAATCAATATACTATTAATTCTGAAGAAGCCCGATTTACTGAAACTAATTGGGAGAGCTTTCCTGGATTTACTACAAAAATAGGTGCTAACTGGAACATTGACGAATACAATAATATATTCCTAAATACTGGTGTTTTATCAAAAGCACCTAGATTTAGCAATGTTTTTAACTATGACAATGAAACATATTTAAATATTAAAAACGAAATTATTCAAGCTATTGAAATTGGATATGGATATAGATCTGCTAATTTTTCATTAAACTTCAATGCTTATAACACACTTTGGAAAAATAAGCCGCAAGCAGGAACTACTGTCCTTGATGGTGGAGAATCTGTATCATATAATATAAACGGCATTAATGCTTTACACCAAGGATTAGAAATTGATTTTGCTTGGAAAATTTCAGATGCATTTAAGTATGAGTTTTTAAGCTCCATTGGAAATTGGAGATGGAATTCTGGGGATACCGTAAACTTTTATTTAGATCAGGAATTAATTGCAAGCGACTATTTTGATGCTACTGGAATTTATGTGGGAGATTCTCCACAAACACAAATAGGATCTAGTATTAGTTACAACTTCAATGTGAATCGAAAATTCCGAGGATACATAAAGTTAAAAGGGATTTATTTTGATAGATTTTTTGCAGACTATGATCCTTTTACATTAGACGCTGACAAAGAAGTGTGGCAAATTCCTGGATATGCTTTATTTAGTTTGCATATGGGGAATTCCATTTATTTTAAACAAAGTAGCTTAAATTTTAAGCTCAATGTGTTAAATTTGTTTAATGAAACATATATTAGTGATGCCGAAAACAACTCTAGTTATGTAGAAGACTCCCCAATGTTATCCAATGCGGCTTCAGCATCTGCCTTTTTTGGATTAGGTCGCAAAATAATAGCATCGATTGAATATAAATTTTAAAAATTATGAAAAATATTATTTTTTACTTATTAGTGCTTAGCACTTTATTAACTTTTGCTCAACCAAGTGGTTATTATGATAGCTGCCAAGGTCTAGAAGGAGATGAATTAAAACAAGAGCTACATAATATAATCAAAGATCATCAATCCTTTTCATATACTACCACAAAAGCCATTTTACGTGCTTCTGATGAGGATCCAAATAATGCTGACAATATTGTTTTAGTTTATAGTGGTAATTCTATTGACAAATTTGATTTTGCCTCTAATTTTGAGCCTGATTTCTGGAACAGGGAACATGTCTGGCCAAAATCGCATGGTGATTTTGATGCTGGCGACCCTTTTGAAGTGCCTGCGTATACTGATGCGCACAATTTAAAACCTGTAGACCACAGTATGAATACTACAAGGGGCGAAAAAGATTTTGATGAGGGTGGTGAGGTGGTCATGAATGGTAGTGTAGAAACTAGTTGTTTTGACACATCATCTACATTTGAGCCAAGAGATGAAGTAAAAGGTGATATTGCAAGAATAATCTTATATATGGATGTGAGATATGAAGGTGGATCTGGAGAGCCAAATTTAGTGATTGCTGATGGCCTTACTTCTTATCCTAATCCACAAATAGGAGTCTTGTCTACTTTGTTAGAATGGCATGAGCAAGACCCACCAAGTGCATTTGAAAAAAGAAGAAATGATGTTATTTATCAGTGGCAAGGCAACCGAAACCCATTTATTGACTACCCAGAATTTGTTAATTATATATATGATGATAATTCGCTTGTTAACTCTGTGCAAATTACACAAGTAACAACACCCGAAACAATTAGTGGTGGAGAAGGCTTTAATATATTAGCAAATGTAATAAGCCTAGTAGATTGTGGCGCAATAGAATCAGTGGAAATTAACTATGGAAATAGTTGGTTTGAAGTAGATAATAGTATCGACATGACTTATGAGGGTAATTGGGGAGCATATATCCCCGCACAAATCTATAATACAATGTTTTGCTACGAAATAATAGCAACAGATTGTGCAGGTAATTCAACCACATTCTATGGGTCTGAAATTATTCCTCCTCTTCCATTTGAGGGTGTTCTAACACCCATAAGTGAAATTCAAGGCCAAGTTGAATACTCCCCTTTTGCGGGTGAAAATGTGAGTACAACAGGAATTGTAACAGGGTCTTTTGCAAATAGTTTTTATATACAAGATGGTGAAAGTCCTTGGTCCGGAATATATGTATATAGCAGTGGTTCTTTAGTCTCTATGGGAGACAGTGTTATCGTGTCTGGAGAAATTAGTGAATTTTGTTGGAATGGTAGCCCTTGCGATTGTGCTTCATGTGGTGGTGCTGGTGTTACAGAATTCTATCAACCCGATGATATTTACATTATCAGTAATAATAACCCCTTACCTGAACCGATACTCGTGCAAAGTGGAGATGCATTGTCAGAACAATATGAGGGGATGTTAATTCGAATGGAAAATGTCGAATGCGCCTCTTTACCTGGTGGATTTGGGGTTTGGCAAGTGAACGATGGATCTGGAGAATGTGGTATACATAACACACCTGATGGATATGAGTTTGACCCCCAAATAGGAGAAGTATATAATATCACTGGGATTGTAACTTCTACATTTAATGAGTGGAAAGTAGACCTTAGAATACCTTCAGACGTAGAAAGTGGACCAGATAATGTCCCGCCATTTATTTCCACACACACATGTTACCAAGTTGGAGATAATTATTATGTGTATTTATATTTTAATGAAGCAATTGATCCCACCTATTTAAGTGTCGACAACTTTTTAATTAGTAACGCATCAATATTAAATATTGCTTCAGATATGTTTGACCCAACTAAAATTACATTAACACTGGGGAATATAACTGCTTCATCTATAGGTCTCATCATTTATGAAATGGGTGATTTAAACCAAAATATTGGAACAAACTTAACATACTCAATTAATTGTGATTTTGATATTTCAGATATTAATGAAAACCATAAGAAAATTAAATTATTTCCAAACCCAAGTGAAGGGGATATTTTTATCGTCTTAGATATTTGTTCTAACATTAAATTAATAGACATTTTAGGGAATACTATATATACTCATACGTTGGATGCTGGTGAGCATAAAATACATATTCCAAATAGTGGGATATTTTATTTAGAAATAGACAATAATGAAAAATGGCCAATCATTATTACAAATTAAGTAGCTTTTTAAGAGCGTGTAAAAAGCCTTCTTTATTTTCATAATGCACCCAGTGTCCTGCATTATCTATTTCAATTTTTTGAAACATAGGAAATTGTCTAGCAATAAACTTTAAATCCTTATCTTTTATATAGTTAGACTGTGAGCCTGATAAAAAATATGTTTCCCCATGAAATATTTTATCAGGATTTAAAGCCAATAATAATTTGGACAAATTATTTTCTAAGGCAATATGATTAAATCGAAGTGCTGGCTTATTATTAGTGTCAAATGCAAGCCCTTTTAATAAAAAATTAGTCGTCACTAAATCTTGAATATGACTCATTAATATATGAATAGCTTCTTTCCTAGAATTCGCGCTTTTTAACACCTTTTTTAATCCTAAAAATATACTTTTATGATTGTCCTGATATTCTGTTGGGGCAATATCCACAATAATTAATTTTGCAATTTTTTGAGGATATGAAAATGCGAAATTCATAGCCACCTTTCCTCCCATAGAATGACCAATAATAATTATATCACTGATATTATTATGGATTATATATTTATTTATATCTTCTACCAATACTTCATAATTATGTTCATCATGATGAAAAGAAGAGCCGTGATTCCTTTGATCTATTAAATGAATCTCAAAATATGATGATAATTCCTTAGCAATACTCATCCAATTCTTGCCCTCACCAAATAAACCATGTAAAATAATGACAACCTTTCCTGATCCAAGGATAGTAGAAGAAACAATCATTTTAATATATCATTATATGAATGAATTGTTTTTTCAAGCCCTAAAAATAGCGATTCTGATATCAAAGCGTGTCCGATTGAGACTTCATCTAAAAAAGGCATTGCATGGACAAACTGAGTCAAATTCTGTAAATCTAAATCATGACCTGCATTCACCCCCAAACCTTTTTCATTAGCATAATGACTACATTGGACATATTTTTCTAATGTAATAGCATCATTGGCATAAATACCTGTAAACAATTCAATTCTATCGGCATCCAAAATAGCCGCCCCTTCCACCATAGCAATGTCTGGATGGATAAAAATTGATGATCGAATGTTATATTCCTTGAATAACTGAATATACGTATCTAGTTTTTTTTTATGTTGCACAGTGTCCCAGCCTTCTAGTGAAGTAAGTGTATCTGGCTTATCAGGAACTAAAGTCACTTGATGGGGCCTGACCTCTAAAACCATTTTTATGAATTCTTTAGAAGGATATCCTTCAATATTAAATTCTACTTTATTATCAATCATTTTTGAAAGAGAAAAAACATCTTGGCGTGTAATATGTCTTTGATCTGGTCTTGGATGTACAGTAATACTGTCTGCACCAAAGTTTATAATAGATTCCGTGACTAAATTAAGATTCGGCTTGTTTTGACCTCTAGCATTTCTTAATGTTGCAATTTTGTTAACATTGACACTTAAATTAACCATAAAATAATATTATATATGTAATCTCATTAAAAATAGTAAGTTTGTGTTAAGATAACGGTATTATGATACAAAATATTATTAGAAATGACTTTAATCCACCAGCCTTAGATGACATAGCAATTAATGCATTAGCTATTATGGAAGAATTTCGAATATCTGAAATCCCTGTCGTAGACTCTAATCAAAATTTTATTGGCATGATTAGAGCATCTGATATCATTAATATGGATGGTTTACAAGAAAAAATACATTTTATTAAAAGCTGTATTAAACCTATTTGTATTGCAGATGATGCGCATATTTTTCAAATAATCCAATTTGCAAATGACAACAAACTCACATTAATACCTATAGTGAATTCAAATGCCCAATATGTTGGACATATCTATCCTTTAGATATTCTAAAAAAATTATCTATTAATCAGAATATCTATCCAAACAGTATTATAGTAATATCCTCTAATTACAAGGATTATAGTTTGTGTAAAATATCTGCCTTAATAGAGGAAAATAATGGTAAAATAATACTCCTTTGGACAGAAGGTTTGAATAAAAAAATTAATATTCACCTATTAATTAATTGTCAAAATTCACGTGCTATGGTACAAGCTCTTGAAAGACACGACTATACTGTTATTCAAACTTTTTCCAATAATAATACCGAGGACTTAGACAATAGATTTGAATCTTTTATCAAATATTTGAATACATAGAATATGACATTTTTATTACATGGGAAAAAGTTTTCTAAAGAAATTGAGCCTCAAATAATCAATTTCATTGACGAACTACATAAATATAATTTTAATGTTTTATACACTGAATACTTCTACCAATACTTAAAAAAAACCATAGACATAGACAATAATCGTATTATAAATACGATATCTAAAAATGACGGCATCAGTAAAAAAATTAACTATATCGTCTGCTTTGGGGGAGATGGGACCATATTAAATGCCGCTACTATTATAAAAGATACAGAAGTTCCAATAATTGGAGTTAATACTGGAAGATTGGGGTTTTTGGCAACAATCTCAAAAAATAAAATTGCTACATTATTAGATAAAATAATGAAAAAAAATTATAAAATAAGTAATCGGTCACTATTACATATTGAATCTAGTGACACTAGCATTAATACTCCATTAGCATTAAATGAAATTTCTGTTTCTGCCAAAGAAAACACCTCTATGATTAATGTTAAAGTATTCCTAAATAATAAATACCTAAACACATACTGGGCAGATGGATTAATTATAGCAACTCCCACTGGGTCTACTGGCTATTCATTAAGTTGTGGAGGACCTATTGTAATGCCGGAATCTAATAATTTTATTATTACACCGATTGCACCCCACAATTTAAATGTTAGACCACTTATAGTTTCTGATGAAAATATTATTAAACTAGAAATTATTGACAATAATACTCGCAAGTTTTTATTATCTATGGATTCACGGAATCAATATATAAAAAACAGCACTTGTATAACTATTAAAAAGGCCTCTTATAATATTAAATTAGTTGAAATAGAATCTATTAATTACTCAAAAACATTAAGAGAAAAATTGTTTTGGGGACTGGATAGTAGAAATTATGAAAAATAACATGTGGTATTGTGATAAAAAATATATTATATCCATAATAATTTTAATGTCTATTAATATAATGGCACAAACTAATGAAGTAGGAGTTTTCATAGGTGGTTCCTTATTTCATGGAGACATTGGACATATAAAAGCTGAAAACTCTATAAAAGACACCCGGTTAGTTTATGGCTTAGAGTTTAAGCGTAATTTTAATTACCACTTTGGAGTCCATTTATCTTTAAAACGTGGTGAGATTTATGCAGCTGACGAGAATAGTTCCGACTTATTTGTATTGACAAGAAATTTATCTTTTAAATCTAAAATAAGTGAAATTGGATTAATTGCAGAATTTAATTTTAAGCCATATATAAGCCGTGACAATGACTATACTAGTACTCCTTTTGTTTTTGCCGGGATAACACAATTTTATTTTAACCCTCAAGCCTTAAGTGATGATGGAATATGGTATAACTTAAGGCCTCTAAACACCGAGGGACAAGAATCAGATTTATATCCTACAAGAAAACTATATGATTTAAATGGGATATCAATACCATTTGGGATTGGTTATAAAATTAAACTTTATAATATGATTACAATAAACTTAAAGTGGAGTTGGAGAATAACAACAACTGATTATATAGATGATGTTAGTCAAACATATGTTGAAGATGGTATATTGTCTAATGTTGGTGAACAGTTATCCAATCAATCTAATATTGCGTTTCAACCTGGATTTCAAAGAGGGAATCCGAATAATAATGACAAGTATGGTTTCTTTGGTATTAGCATAATGTATAGTATAAAAGACCCTAATAAAGGATGTGATAATATTACATATTAAATGAATATAGAAAAATTAAATACTGAAAATATTCCCCAACATATTGCAATTATTATGGATGGTAATGGGAGATGGGCAAAAGAAAAAGGCAAAAACAGATTTTTTGGCCACTTACAGGGTGTTAAAGTGGTTAAAAAAATTGTGAAAAGTGCAATGAAAATAAATATCAAGTATCTTACATTATTTGCATTCTCTAAAGAAAATTGGCAAAGACCAAAAAAAGAAGTAAAAATGTTAATGGGACTTTTTATTTCTACTATCAAAGAAAATCAAAAAAACTTTTTAAAAAATAAAATTAAAATTAATATTATTGGTACGACTTCTGACTTGCCAAAAAATTGTCAAACTGCTATAAAGGAGATGATAGATGTAACAAAAGATAATAAAGGTATTGTTTTAACGTTAGCTTTAAGTTATAGCTCCAAATCAGAAATATTAGGGGCAATTAATAACATTATTTCTGTGCAAAAAGAACAGAATACACGTCAATATATAACTGAGAATATGTTTCGCAAAAACCTACAAACTGCCGATCTTCCAGACCCAGAATTATTAATTAGAACTAGTGGCGAAAAACGAATCAGTAACTTTTTATTATGGCAAATAGCATTTTCCGAATTATATTTTAGTGAAAAAAAATGGCCTGATTTTGACGAAGAAGAGCTATATATGGCTATTTTTGAATACCAAAAAAGAGAGAGAAGGTTTGGAAAAACTACAGAACAAATTACTAATGAGGATTTTTAAAATCATTTTAATAATACTACTCCCCTATATGGGTGCATTTTCACAAGAAAATCCCATTAATAATCCTGAGCCCATCAACCAATACATACTTGGGGGGATAGAGTTATCTGGCAAACATAATGTTGATAAAAAATCAATATTAAAGTTGATGGAATTATCAATTGGGCAAAAAATTAATATCCCTGGTAAAGAAATACCAAATGGTTTGCAAAAATTATGGAAACAAAAATTATTTTCTGACATACAAATTTCAAAAATTCAAAAAGATGACAAGTTAATTTTTTTAGACATTTACTTAGAGCCCGCCCTGAATTTATTAAAATTTACATTTAATGGAATTAAAAAAGGTGAAGAAGATAATCTTAGAGAAGAGTTGAAATTACAAAGTGGAATGTTAGTGAATCCTAGTACTATTCTAACTAGTAAGCAAAAAATTTTAAAATACTTTATTGAAAAAGGATACTTGCAAACAACTTGTAATATTCTATCAATTCCCGATAGTATTAATTCAAGGAAAATAACTTTAGAGTTTAACATCAATAAAAATAGCCGTTTGAAAATTAAAGAGATAAACTTTTCTGGGAACATAAACATAAAAGCTTCTAAACTAAAGAAGGTTATGAAAAAGACACGAGAAACGGGAATAAAATATTTATTGTCAAGCTCTAAATTCATTAAAGAAGAATACAAAGAAGACTTGCGAAATATTATTACTCTATATAAACAAAAAGGCTATAGAGATATATCGATTCAAAGGAATGACATGTACATTGATATCGATGGGAAAATTGTTGTTAATATTGAAATTAATGAGGGTGAAAAATACTTTTTTGGAGATATTAATTGGCTGGGTAATTCAAAATATGAATCTCAAGAATTGTCAAATATAATTGGCATAAAAAAAGGAGATTTATTTGACGAGTCTTTATTAGATGCCCGATTAAATATGAGTCGAGATGGTGATGACATCAGTGCTCTATATATGGATGATGGATATTTGTTTTTTCAAGTTAATCCAGTTGAAACATCGATAGAGAATGGTAATACTATCAATCTAGAAATGCAAATTCGAGAAGGGAAACAGGCTACAATAAAAAATGTCAGTGTTATTGGAAATACTAAAACAAATGATCATGTTATCATGAGAGAAGTTCGTTCTCTCCCGGGAAATTTATTTAAAAGGTCGGATATCATTAGAACCCAAGAAGAATTTAATCGTTTAGGGTTTTTTAACCCTGAAGCTTTAGGAGTAAATCCTATCCCTGACCCCAATACTGGCAATGTGGATATTGAATATGTTGTGGAGGAAAAACCTGCTGATCAAGTTGAAATGTCTGGAGGTTTTGGGAACAATGTTTTTGTTGGACAATTTGCAATTACATTTAGTAATTTTTCAACCAAAGGCATCCTAGATAAATCTACGTGGTCACCTTTACCAACAGGAGATGGACAAAAAATTCAACTATCTGCTCAATCTTATGGGTTAAACTATCAAAACTATAGATTCTTATTTCAAGAGCCTTGGCTAGGTGGGAAAAAGCCAAATTCATTTACCACCTCTTTCTGGCACTCTGTACAAAGAAGAGAATCATCAAATGTGTTAGGAGAAGTGGTGAATAACGTATTAAAAATGTATGGATTCAGTTTGGGTATTGGCAAAAGAGTACAATGGCCTGATGACTATTTCACTATTCAAAATAGTTTTAATATTAATCGTTATGATCCAGAAAATTGGTCTATTGGGGCTGATGGAAGCTTAAATGGTATTGTGAATGGAATTAATCTTTCATCAACTATACAAAGGAATTCTGTTTTCAACCCTATTTATCCTAGAACAGGTTCGAAATTTTCATTTACAATGGAATTAACCCCTCCTTATTCATTGTTTTCCGAAGACAAAGACTATAGCCTTCTTGATGATGATGAAAAATTTAAATTATTAGAATATTATAAAATTAAAACCAAAGGAGAATGGTATACATCAATCGCTGGAAATCTAGTTTTAAAAACTCTATATGAGTTTGGATTTTTATCATCATATAATAAAGATATTGGAATTCCTCCATTTGAAAGGTTTTATGTTGGTGGAGATGGCCTACAAGGTTATTCAATGGACGGGAGAGAAGTAATTGGGGTTAGAGGATATCCCAATTATCCTGATTTATTAAGTGACAATCAAGGGATGCCAATATATAGTAAATACTCGCTTGAATTAAGGTATCCAATCTCATTAAACCCAACGACGACAATATATGCATTATGTTTTGCAGAAGGGGCAAATGCATGGGAAAATATAGATGAGTTTAATCCTTTTGAAGTAAAAAGATCTTTGGGACTAGGTATCCGAATTTTTATGCCAATGTTTGGTATAATGGGAGTAGATTTTGGATATGGTTTTGATAAGCTTGATCACACTGGAATAAAAAGTGGTTGGCAACCACAATTCACAATTGGTCAACAATTTTAATTTATTAAATTTGTAAAATATTATGAGAAAGTTATTTGTTATTTTAATGTTTTGTAGTTATATCGCTAGCTCTCAAAATATCGCATATGTTGACAGTAAATATATTTTAGAAAACATCCCTGAGTTTAATACTGCTCAGGATGAATTAAATGAATTATCATTAGCATGGGAAGAAGAAATTGACTTACTTAAAGATGACGTAGAGAGATTATATAAAAAATATCAAGCCGAACAATATCTTTTGCCAGAAGAAACTAAAAGAGAACGAGAAAAAATAATTATAGAGAAAGAAAAAGAAATTAAAAATCTTACAAAAACAAGATTTGGTCCAAATGGAGATTTATATAAAAAACAAACACAATTAATTAATCCCATTCAGGACTTAATTTATAATGCAATCGCAAATTTTGCAGATGATGCAGCA
>MDTB01074340.1_pt1 | contig 23943 bp, 21 predicted proteins | sample 811161 | NCBI WGS metagenome assembly MDTB01 (sample SAMN05326650, study PRJNA326480) | marine metagenome | isolation source: seawater | place: Mediterranean Sea | collected 2009
CAATCAAATGATCTTCTACAGTTATTATTTTTTTATATTTATTTATTTCTTTCTTTAAATTAGAAGTAAAACCTTGTCCCCACATTGGTAATGAATATACAGGGATATTAATATTTAATCTCTTCATAATATTAATCACTTCAAAGGAAATAAAACCACAAACAATAATACAAATTTCAGGATATAAATTTTCAATAGTTTTTGGATTATACAGTGGATACAATTCACCAGGTAGTATTTTTTCCAAATTAGAATGCAAGGCTGGCTCTCCGGATTTGTGCATTCTCAAATACATAGGAGATGGATTTAATAGGTGATAGTCTAATATTTTTTCAACTTCTAATGGATCACTTGGAGTAGAAATTATTGTATTTGGTAGAAGCCTCATTAAACCTAAATCTTGAATAGCATGATGACTATAACCAAGATTTCCATAAGCAACACCAGATCCTACAGTACATGTAACAACTGGTAGCTGATGGTAATCCACGTCATTTCTTAATTGTTCAGCACATCTAAAAGTGGGAAAAATTCCTATTGAATATACATAAGGTAAAAAACCTTCAGAAGCTAATCCTGATGCAATTCCTATCATATTTTGTTCTGCAACTCCAACATTAATAAAACGTTCTGGGAATTTATCAGCAAAAGGCTCTAATACCGAATAACCAAGATCTCCAGTTAATAGGATTATCTTTTCATTCAAACTAGCTTTTTTAACTAACCAATTAATAAATCTTTTTCTCATTTTATTCCTAATTCTTCAAGTGCTACCTTCAACTCTTCCTTCGAAGGTGATCTGTAGTGCCAATCTACATTGTTTTCCATATAGCTTACTCCTTTGCCTTTAATTGTTTTCAATATTATTGCTTTTGGCAACGTAGATTGCATTGAATCATTTAAAGTCTTTTTTATCAAATCATGGTCATGCCCAATTATAGATTTGCAGTACCAACCAAATGATTTGAATTTTTCATCTAAAGGATCTAGAGAAATAGTATCCTCCACGGTAGTGAGACTTTGCAAATTATTGTTATCAATAAATATAGTCAGATTATCTAGGCGATAATGATTTGCAAACATTATTGCTTCCCAATTACTACCTTCTTGAAGTTCCCCATCGCTAAGCAATACATAAATTTTGTTATTCTTTTTAGTTAACTTAGAGGCTAGGGCTTTCCCTGCCGCCACAGGAAGTGCATGACCTAAAGCACCAGTAGAGAATTCAACACCAGGAACATGATGAGAAGCATGATTCATAAATTTAGAGTTATCTTCTCCATATGTAAATAATTCTTCATATGAAAAATAGCCTTTAAAATAAAGAGCACTATAAAGTGCTACGCATGCGTGTCCTTTACTTAAAAGTAATTTATCTCTGTAAGGATCTTCTTTTTTTGAAAAATTATAAAAATCTTCTTTTGAAAAAAGGACTCCAAGTAAATCTGCAATAGAAAGAGCACTTCCTATATGAGATGCCTTAGCTTTGTGGACAAGCTTCAAAGAAATTTCTCTTATTTTTTTTGAATATAATTCAGATTTCATTTTTCCTTAATAATAGATTAGTTAATATAATTCATATATTGTTTGGAACAAAATATTAATCTAAAAAATCATCAATATCATTACTACAAAGTGAATATGGATCTTTACCACTATTATAATTTTTGTACCATAAAGTAGTTTTTTTGACAGTTTCTTCGAAGTTCCAATTTGGCTTCCAATTTAAATAACTGTAAGCCTTATCTATTTGCAAATTTAATAAATTTGCCTCATGAAAATCATCTGGGTTTTCTTTTTTCATAATTTCACCCTTCCAGTATTTGAAAATTTCTTTAAGAAGTTCAGAAACATTCTTATTACTATCATTATATGGTCCAAAATTGAAAGCTTCTTTTGGGAAATCTTCTTTTGAAAGTAGATTTTCTGCAAGCATTATATATCCTACTAAAGGGTCTAGGACATGCTGCCAAGGCCTAGTAGATTTTGGATTTCTTACCATAATTTTATTATTTAATGATAGAGCTCGTATTGCATCAGGGACTATACGATCCAAAGACCAATCGCCTCCACCAATTACATTTCCTGATCTTGCAGATGATATAGATAAAAAATTTGTTTGATATTCTTTCGTTCCGCAAAAACTTGAACGCCAACTTGATAATGCGATCTCTGTTGCAGCTTTACTCGCACTATAAGGATCAAACCCACCTAATAGATCATTTTCTCTATATGAATATTCCCATTCTCTATTGAAATAGACTTTATCAGTAGTAACAACTACCACAGCGCACTTCTTGTTTAAGTCTTTTAAAGAATCAAGCAGATTTAAAGTTCCCATAACATTAATATCCCAAGTTTCTAGTGGTTTTTGATAACTCATTCTTACAAGTGGCTGTGCTGCTAAATGAAAGACAATATCTGGTTTCGTTTCGTTTACAATTGCATGTAAATTTTTTTTATCTCTAATATCTCCAAAATTATTAATAAATTTATTTTTAATGTTTAATTCAAGTTCCATAAAAAGATTTGGTTTAGTTTCTGGAGGCAGCGCATATCCAACTACTTTTGCATTCAACTTAATAAGTAAAAGCAAAAGCCAACTACCTTTAAAACCAGTATGGCCTGTTAAAAGAACTTTTTTATTGTGCCAGAAATCTTCGTTTAATCCCATAATTTCCAAGGAGCCGCGCCTTTATCCCACAATTCTTGTAGTAAATTTCTGTCACGTAAAGTATCCATCGCTTGCCAAAAGCCAAAATGTTTGAAAGCTACTAATTCATTTTGCAAAGCCAAATCTTCCAAAGGTTCCTTTTCCCAAACTGTATTATCGCCATCTATCATACCTATAACTGAGGGTTCTAAAACAAAAAATCCACCATTAATCCAATTTCCATCGCCTTTAGGTTTTTCCTCAAATGAATTTATTAAGTCATTTTCATTCAGATTTAGGTTACCCCACCTGCCAGGAGGTCTAATTGCAGTCAAAGTGGCCTTTTTTTTATGTTTCTTATGAAATTTGATTAAATCACTAATATTGATATCGCTAAGACCATCACCGTAAGTGAAACAAAAAGTTTCATTTTTAATATATTCTCTGACTTTTTTTAATCTTCCTCCAGTCATAGTATTCTCTCCTGTGTCAATTAATGAGACCTTCCATGGTTCTGCATTTTGAGTATGTACTTCCATCTTGTTATTAAACATATCAAATGTGACATCTGATGAATGTAGAAAGTAATTTGCAAAATATTCTTTTATTAAATATCCCTTATAACCACAACAAATAATAAACTCATTTATCCCATAATTAGAATAACTTTTTAAAATATGCCATAAAATTGGCTTACCTCCAATATCAACCATAGGTTTGGGCATAACCTCAGTAAGCTCGCTAATTCTCGTTCCTAGACCACCTGCAAGTATTACTGCCTTCATAATATAGCTTCTTATTAAGATATTAAATTTACTACACATAATATAAAAAATTTATTATGTGTAAATAATATTAATTTAAATTTAGAATATGATGATTAGTGATTAAAAATTGATTTAATTTATCATCAAATTCAGCCTTGCTTATCATTACTCTATCATCATACATTGATTCATAATTTAATAATATTAGATGCTGATTGTAAATGAAGCTCGATGAGGAGTATAAAGAGATAAATATATAATTTTTTTCACTAATATCAAATAATTCAATAGGAATGTAATGGGGAATTAATTTTTTAGATAAACTAGATATATTTGCAGTATCATCGCCTGAAGGATGAGGTTTGTAATAAAAATTTCTTTTACCTGATAACTTTGAAATCTTTTTATAAAATTTAATTAATAAATTACTTTGATCAATTTCTAGATTACAACCCAAAAATATAATTGAGTTTTTAGGTGGATATTTTAAATTTTTCTCCAATTTATTACTAGATAATACTTTTTTATTAAATAGTGATTTCTCATCATAAAAATGTATTTTTGAGGTTTTAAAAAATTTTTTATTTTTAAGTTTAGATGATGTTCTTAACCAAATTTCTTTTGCGTATTTTCCATAATATAAATTTGGGGAAAGAAAACAAATTTTTGATTTTTTATATGCTACGGAATTGTAATTGTTTATACTTGATTCTAATCCTAATCCATCCTGAATAAAATAATAATTATCTTTTGAAGCAAATAGAACAGATAATGAATTGTAATCATGAGTAAGGAAAACTGATATAAAATTATTAAAAATGTTTAATAAAAATCTAAAAATAAAGAATAAAACAGTATAAAAAATTATTAATAAAGGATTTGTAATTATTTTTGAAAAAGTTGGCAAACTAAAAAATAAAACATTATTGATTTTCAATAATTTAAGGTACATCAAGCAACTTTTGTTATCTGTGATGTAAACAATTTTTTTTATGTCAAAATTATTTAATGCATTTTGAACTATATGAAAATGTGTTGGTCTATGAATTATACATAATGCAATATTAATTTTCTTCATTTATTTTTATACTCTTTTTAAAGATCACTTAAATAAGAAATATCTATAATCCGATCACATATAACAAAAGCTGCCTGACTATGAGAAACTATAATAATAGTCTTTTCTTTACAATAATTTTTTATATTTTGAAGAACTTTTTGTTCAGTATCTTTGTCTAATGCAGAAGTGGCTTCATCTAAAACTAATAAAGGTAAATCTCTGTAAATTGCCCTAGCCAAACCAATTCTTTGTTTTTGTCCACCACTTAATAGGCAACCACCTTCACCCACTAATGTATCAACACCTTTTGGTAAATCATTTATAAAATCAATTAATTCTGAAATCTCTAAAGCTTTTGACAATTTTGATTCACTACAATCAGATATCTGCATTGGAAAAATTATATTCTCTTTAATTGTCGTATCTAGAAGAAAGATTTCTTGAGGAACATGAGCAATTTTTCTTCTCCATTCATATAGATAAGTTCTGGATGTTTCAGCATATAAATCTTTATTATCAATAAGTAATTTGCCGCTTTTGGGGATAATTAAGGTCATTAAAATATCACATATTGTACTTTTACCAGCTCCAGAGGGTCCTCTTAATCCAATAATTTCAGATTTATTAATTTCCAAAGAAAATTCTTCAATTGCTTTTTTACCATCTTCATATTCAAAAGTTACTTTATCTAGATTTATGGAATTTACAAAAATGTTCTCAACATAATTCACATTTTCGTTAAATTCCTCTAAATCAAAATTTCCAGCTATATTTTCTTTTTTGCTAGAAAGAGCATTATATATTTTTTCAAGTGCATGTTTATATGATTTAATCATTGCCCATGCTCCATAAATCTGTTGCATACTTGGCAATAATTTTTGTAATCCAAGTACAATAGCCCCAAGAGAAGATATCAAAATAACTTGCCCATTCGGCTGATTTATAAAAAATAAAGATATTAATGCTATAAAAATTAAGCTTAATGATTCAATTAAATATCTTGGAACAATACTAAGAAACTGAGATTTAGCCTGATATATACGCATTGGCTTATCAATAAAATTAAACTTTTTTACAAATAAATGTTGTTGGGAATCTAGGATTATATCTCTTATTGATTTAATACTCTCTTGAGTAAATTTAATTTGAGATTCTGCAAGAACTCCTACCTTTTTTCCTTGCTTATAAAGTCTTTTTCTAAAAATCTTAGCCGCTAAAAAGTAAGAAAATGCTAATAAAAAAAATAAAATAATAATTGCAGTAGCATTTATAAATAGTAAAAGGGAAATAATTCCAAACGAAATAATTAAAGCTTGAACGAATTGCAATGCCTGATTATAGGATGCAACTACTAAATTCAATAAAACGCTGTTATTTGTAATTATTTCAGAACTATTCTTATTTAGATGGAATTGGTAGGGTTTGCAAATAAATTCAGAAAAAACATTTACTGATAACTCAGTTCCTAAATCTGCAGAAAGAAGATAGCTATAATTAAGGCTCAATAATCTAAAAAATGAAGAAAAAATAGCAGCAGAACTAAATATTAATACTAGTAATATCAGTATTTCTTCTTTAGAAGATAAATTGAGAATATTGATAAACTGAAGAACAATCCTATTCCTTATTTGAAAATCCGGTGAAGAGATAGTTGATAGAAGCGGGATTGCAGATGAAATTGAAATTACTTCAGATAAGCTACTTAAACCCATTAAAAAAAGCGCTATTAAAAGCTTAATTTTAATTTGTGGTTTTATAAAATTTAGTAATTTATATAAGAAAAAAACTGAGCTATTTTTTATATATTTTTCAAGAATCATTTTTAATATCTTATTTTTAAGAATTTACTAATAGTTTTTCTATAACTTCACAAACATATTCTACTTCACAAGATTTTAGGCATACACCACTTGGCAGGTTAATGCCATTATCACCTATAAAAAGGGAATTTTCTTTAGGAATATATTTTTCTCCCCAAATTGGATATTGACTAATTGCTGGAAAAACTGGCCTGCTATCTATACCATTTTCCTTTAAGCCTTTAATTAAATCATCTCTACTTATTGGTGAAAATTTATTTAAACTAAAACTTGTCATCCAACATATACTTTTGGAATTTGGATACTCTTCAATAAAATCTAAGCATTTAATATGATTTAGTAATTTTTTATATTTTTTAAAAATCTTTCGTTTAGCATCTATTAATAGATCAATCCTTCTAAGTTGGCCTAAACCAATCGCAGCTTGAACATTAGACATTTTATATTTAACCCCATAAGAATCTATCCAAAAAGCTCTTGAAGCAGTTGCATTTCGACCTTGATCCCAAATCTTGTAAGCTTTCTTATATAAATCGGTATTATTTGTTACTAACATTCCTCCTTCACCAGTAACCATTAATTTTGCCCCTTGGAAGCTAAAAGCACCAAATTCGCCAAAACTTCCAGTTTTTCTTCCCTCGTGTTCTGCTCCTATAGAAGGAGCAGCATCCTCTACAATAAATAAATTCTTTTCTTTAGCTATAGATTTAATCATTGCCATATTTGAGGGGTTCCCATACATATGAACAGGAATAATTGCTCTCGTTTTAGGAGTAATTAGAGATTCTATTTTTAATGGATCTATATTCCACGTATTTAATTCAATATCAGCGAAAACAGGCTTAGCACCTGTATATTTAACTGCATTTGCAGTCGCCACCCAAGTTTGATCTGGGACTATAACCTCATCTCCCTCGCCTATATCTAAAGCAAGTAAAGCAATATGTAGAGCACCAGTACAACTTGAAGTGGCAATTGCATGTTTAACTCCAACATATTCTGCAAATTCTTCTTCTAATTTATTTATGTAATAAGACCAATTACGATTCCATCCATTTTTAGCTGCATCAAAAGCATAGTAAGACTCAAGTTGTGAAATTGAGGGTCCAGCGGTTAACAACAATTCATTATTTTTTCTTGCAAAAGTTTTTGAATGTTCCATAAAAAGTACATTTTTATTTTCACTAATCAAATCACAGGGATTTATAACGCTTATAAAATCATTTTTGTTAATTTTGTCTAAAGGTATTTCTTCTTTAATAACAAAAGAATTTTTTTGATAAAAACTTATGGCGTCTAAGTTATTATCATAAACGCGCACTTTTATGCACTGTATCATTAATACTTCACAAACCCATTCGATTAATTTATTAATAGTTTGCCCAAAAAATTCCTCATTAAAATTTGCAGAACCTGTTATGAAATTATCAATTTCAACAACAGATTCTTTATCCATTATTGACAATCCAACTATACCCTCAGTTTTCCCAATTGAATTTAATATTAAAAATAATATTTTACCTTGATCATTCAATAAATTTTTAAACCATTCATAAAATGCTTCTTCAGTAAAGTTAGACTTAAAAGGAAAGAAACTTAAATATTCATTTTTAATTTCTCTAAGGTCTTTTATTAATTCTTTATCCTCCAAATGTGCTTTACAAATAGGCAGCAAAATTGTTTTGCTATCTATGTCTATTGATCTAATAAAAGCATCTTTTAATGATATTGATTCCTTTAATTCCTTAATCAAACCCTTTTTATTAAATTGCATAATTTGAGAAAAAGTTTTTTAAAGATATAACCATAATATAATTAAATTCTAAAAATTATTAATGGATTTTAAATGAAAATATATTTTTCACTTTTTAGTTAAGATGGGTTTTATGCAAAAAGCGCCATTATCAAATAAATTATCTAATTTCTTACTAAAAAGCGATTTTAATAAAGATTGTTTGAAACGCATGTTATTACCAATTTAATTATTTTTATTAAAAAAAAAATCAATCACTTCTTATATTATATATCGACTCAAAAAGTTTTTTAATTTATCTTATCTATTAAACATACATAAAGAATTCTTTCATATATATTATTTAAAAATTTCTCTTACCGAATTTTATATATAATTCATCTTAAATTTATAAACTTAATTTGAATAACTTAGAAATAAGAATTGCGTTTATCATACCAACATACAATAGACATAAGCAACTAGATTTAACCCTAAAGCAGTTAAAAATAATTTTTGAAAAACTACATAATTATGATTATTTTTCCCATATAAAACCATATATATATATTTCTGATAATGCTTCTAGCGATAGAACAAACGAAATAATAAAAAAATATTTTAATAAACAGAATACCAATATTTTATACAAAAAAAGAAAAGAAAATTTAGGACCAATATTAAATCATTTATTTGCTCTACATGAGATGAAAGATTATGAATTTTTATCTATTTGGGGAGATGATGATGATATTGAATTTAACTTTATTGAAGAAATATTTTATTTTATAAGTAGAAATAAAAAAGATGAAGTCCTAATGCAAGCCCCAATATTATTAAATAAAAAATACAATCGATTTTCAAAAGAAATCTTAAGTTGGTATTCATCCTTTAGCATACCTGGGCTTACTTTTAATTCAGGACTTATTAAATATTGGCCTAATAGTTCTACCCTTAAATACCCACAAACACTATTTATTACTGAAATTCTTCTTAATAAGATAGATATAAAATTAATACCAAAAAGATCGTTCAAAAGTAGAAAAATTACAGTATCCACTTACACAAGACTTAGTGAAAGAGGATCTTTAGATTACTGTTTTACTGAGCGTATTTCTTACTTCATGATTTTTATTTCTTATGAAAGAAATATAAAAAAGGCAAATTTTTTAAAAAAGAAGGCTTTAAAAATTATAACTCCTGAAATTACCTTTATGTTAGTTGATCTATTAAATACAAAAAGATATATTAATGCAATAAAAAGTTTATTTTTTATTTTAGATAATAATTGCTTCAGCTTTGGTCAAAAATTTTTCATTATTAACCTTGTGCTAAGGGGCTTTCTTAAAAAAAAATTTTTTAATTTATTTAACAAAAAAAATTAAAATTAATTTTTAAATTCCGGAAATATCAACTACAAATTCTGAGTTTTTTATTAATATTTAAAATGGAATTAAATCCCGATTATTTTTTGAATGGTCTACTCCATCTCTAGATAATATTAAGAGTTTTTGATCATCTGTAACAATTAAAATTTGTCCATCATTAGTCAAATTTAAATCTCTTATTCTACTACCAATAGTTATTTTCTCAGAAGAAATTATTTTCTTTTTTTCTGCATCATAATCTAATATAAATAATGATCTACCTATAAGACTTGAAACTATAAATTTATTTTTCCAAAATGGAAACTCTTCCTTATCATAAAAGACAATTTCACTTATTCCAATAGACGGTGTGAAATAAAATATTGGTTTTTTAAAATTATTTTCATGTGGGAATCTAAATTTAACTTTATCGTCATAACCGAAGCCATAAACATAATAAGGCCAACCATAATGTTGAGAATCTTTTACAAGATTTATTTCGTCTCCTCCTTTAGGCCCATGTTCAGTAATAAAAATATCAGCTCCAACTATCTCTAGGCCCTGCTGATTTCTATGTCCTTTTGAAATAATTTTATAATTAGATCCATCAGGAGATATAGAAATAACTTTACCAATAGTATTAGAACTAGATTGAGGAATTGATCTATTTCCAGAAAGATTATGATCTAAATCGCCAACGGTAAGAATATAATTTTCTCCTAATTTTTTTATTCTGCCCCCCGAAGCATGTCCATTAAAGTTTTTATTGCATTTTTTAGTAATAAAAAATTGATTGAACTTTAAATCCTCAATACTATAGTTTTCATTTAAGTCATATTTTGCTTTATAAATAGCAATCCCATAACAGGCATTTTTATCAACATCAATAAACATTGAAGCTAAAATAAACTTCTCTTTTTTATCGTAAAATATGTCTCTTACACCAAATCTTCCTTGTAAATTTTCTATATATTTACCTTTGAAATTTTGATTATTATAAATCACATTTAAGTTAGATCTTATTTTTTGAAATTTTATGGTTTTAAGATTAAAAGAAAAAATATTACCAACTCCATCCGAACCAATAATTCTTTTATCACTTACAGAATCAATATATCCCCCAGGAATACCCCAAGTATATTTTTTATTTCTATAACAAAACTCATCGGGATTATTATCTCCTTCTCTACAGCCATGAGATAAAAAGTTCTTACCTTCATGAGTAGTAATTAATAAATCATGCCATGCACTTTTTAAATTTAAAATTTCTGGATCAACTTCTTCAGATGTATTTTGATTGTTTTTGACTAAATTATCCATAATCACTTTTTTACTAAGTCTTGCAGCTCTATCAAGATTTTTTGAAAATGGATATATTAACTTTTGAGATATAAACTTATCCTCAAATAATCGCAGGTATAAATAGGTGGATTTAGATGATAGAAAAGAACAAAAAATTATTAATAAAGCAATATAAAAATTTTTAACCATATCTATTAAAAAAAAAGGGAAATTAAACTAAACTTTAAATAAAATTTCCTGTTTAATGCATTTTTATAATCCATGGACTTTTTCATTTGTAACATAAAACAAATAAATTTTTGATTTATAATCTTAAGAAAGTTGCTTAATAAAATAAATTGATCAGTAATAAAAATTTTCCTAATCCTCAAAAATATTTTTAAATATGGGAGACCATAATGTTATTTATTGATATTTCTAGAATTTTAAGCCTAGAATAGAATTTTTCAAGTTAATAAAATATCTTATTTTTTTTGACTTGGTAATATTATTGATTCAAAATAAAAACAAATAATTTAACCAATCACATTATAAATAAGATGATTAAAAATAAAAAAAATTTTTCAGAAGCTTCCAACAAAAAAAATCTTGTATTAATGCTTAGCCATTTGCCAGGACAAGAAATAGCTAATTTTTTTTCCATAAGAGAAAAAGAAAACATAAAAGCTATTTATTTTGAGGAAAAATCCACTTACTCAGAATTTACTTTATCTAAACTAAAAGTTGATAATGATTTAGTTTTCTACGGCAAAGAAATATTATCAGATTCTCAACATATAAGTTGGCTAAAGGGTCAAAATATTGATTTTGCAATAACTGTTTACTGGCCATGGTTATTAAGTAAAGAATATTTGGAAGTAATTAATGATTCTATTAATTTTCACCCTGCTTTATTACCTATCAATCGAGGTTGGTATCCGCATGTTCATAGCATTATTGATGGTAGTCCAGCAGGAGTAACCTTGCATAAGATTTCCGAGGGTGCTGATCAGGGAGATATATGGGTTCAAAAAGAAATTATCTTACCTTTTTATAAAAATGTAAAAGAAATTTACTTAATGCTGCAAAATGAAATAATAAATTTATTCAAAGATAATTGGGATTTAATAAGTAATGGATCTATCAAAACGTTTTCTCAAAAAGAGAGCAACTCAAGCTATCACTCAAAAAAAGAGATTGATAAACTGGATAAAATTGAATTTGACAAATTAACTTCAAAAGAACTTTATAATTTGCTCAGAGCTAGAAGTTTTGGCCATAAAGGATTTGCATATATAGAAGAAAATGGAGTCAAATACTTTATTAATATGAGAATTAGTGAAAATTCTAATTTTGATAATTAAGAATATAAAGTAATATTTTTTTCAAATTTTTTAATTGTCTGTTTGATGCCTAAATCTAAATCAATTTTTGCTGACCATCCAATTTCATTAATCCTAGACACGTCCAAAACTTTTCTAGGAGTCCCATCAGGCTTAGACTTGTCCCATAATATTTTCCCCTTGTAAGATAAAATATCTGCAACTTTTATTGCTAAATCTTTAATTAAAATATCTTTTCCTGTTCCAACATTTAAATGATTTAAAGATTTACCTAAATTATCTTTAGGACTTTTAATTGCAGAAGGATCCCACTTAGATAAACAAAAGTATACAGCTTCTGCTAAATCATCAACATGTAAAAATTCTCTATACACCTTGCCAGATCCCCAGCATGTAACAAATGGTAGATCTTCATTTTTTGCTTTTACAAATTTCCTTATTAAACCTGCCATAACATGACTTTCTTCTGGATGATAATTATCATTAGGTCCATATAAATTTGTAGGCATTAAAGATATAGCATCAAACCCATACTGTTTTCTCAATGCCTCACAAAGTTTGAGTCCTGCAATTTTAGCCACTGCATAGGACTCATTTGTAGTTTCTAATTCACCAGTAAGTAAAGACTCCTCAACAATTGGCTGAGTTACGTATTTTGGATATATACAACTACTCCCCAAAAAAAGCAATCTTCTGACTCCAGTAATGTAGGCATTTTCAATAACATTTATCTGAATCTTAAGATTTTCATTTAAAAAATTTACTGGATGCAAGCTATTTGCAAGAATACCTCCAACTCTTGCAGCTGCGAGAATCACAATATTAGGTTTATTCCTGAAAAACCATCTTTTCACAGCCTCTCCATTAAAAAGGTTTAATTCATTTCTTGATGGAGATAAAATATTTTCCTCTTTGAAAGATTTTTTTAATAAATTTCTCTTAATAGCACTTCCAACCATTCCAGACGAGCCAGCTACAAATATTTTATCCCTTTCCGTTATTAATTCAGTCATTTTTATGTAATCTCATTTACTCTCAAAATATATGTATAGATAAACTGCATAATCTAAAACATCCTTTATATCAATTAATTTTGCCTCTTCCATTAAATAATCTTTCACTAATCCATGAATACTAAAATAATTTTTATATTAGTTATATTATCATAATCAACATGATTGTATTAATTAAAACTTATAAAGAAGAATAATTTTTATCCTTAGAGTTTTTTTATAAATGTTGTACAAATTTTAAACTATCATTGTAGAATTATTCGATTAGGTGAATTTTTATAGAGGTAGATTTTATTGGAAAGCATTAATGAACTAAAAAATGAAATCCTTAAATTAACAAGAGATTATTCCAAAAAAGTTCATGCCTCTTTTAGGCCAGACGGCGATGAGTTACGTTCTAAATGGGAAATAGGAATGCCTATTCCATATGCAGGAAGGGTATTTACAGATGAAGAGGTAGTCGCAGCAGTTTCCTCAACTTTAGAGTTTTGGCTAACTCTTGGATCTGAAGGTCAAAATATGGAAAAGGAAATATCAGAATTCTTAGGAATTAAAAAAAGTTTATTAGTTAACTCTGGCTCTAGTGCAAATTTAGTAGCTATTTCAGCATTAACTTCTTATAAATTAGGAAATAAAAAAATCGAGGCAGGGGACGAAGTAATTACTGTCGCGGCAGGATTCCCAACAACAGTAGCTCCTATAATTCAAGTAGGCGCAAAACCTGTATTTATAGATGCTGACATAATAACGGGAAATGCAAATTGTGATCAATTAGAAAAAGCCTATAATCCAGGGAAAACCAAGGCAGTAATGATGGCTCATGCACTTGGAAATCCCTTTAACTTGACCAAAACATTAGAGTTTTGTAGAAAGTATGATCTTTGGCTAATTGAGGATAATTGTGATGCGCTAGGTTGCAGTTATTCGATGCCTAAAAGTTTAGCCGAAAGCTTAGGTTTTTCAAAAAACAGTCCAGGATTAGATGATGGACCCGATAAAATTATTAGATGGACGGGTACTTGGGGCGATATAAGTACACAAAGTTTCTATCCTCCTCATCATCTGACTATGGGAGAGGGGGGTGCAGTTAATATAGTTAATAGTAAAAAACTTTCTGTCATATCAGAAAGTTTTAGAGATTGGGGCAGAGATTGTTGGTGTCCCAGTGGAATCGATAATACTTGTAAGAAAAGATTTGATTGGCAATTGGGGGATCTTCCTAAAGGTTATGATCATAAATATACATACAGTCATTTAGGTTTTAATTTAAAGCCCTTAGATATTCAGGCGGCAATCGGCAGAGTTCAACTTAAAAAATTACCTACATTTATTGAAAAAAGAAAACAAAATTGGAGTTACTTAAGATCTGGATTATCAAAGTCAGAAGAGTTTTTAGAATTTGCTTTGCCGACTCATGCTACAGGATGGGATATATATTCAGGATTCTCTTGGGATAATACAAACTGTAAATCTGACTGTTCATGGTTTGGATTTAAAATTTCTACTAAAAAAAATTCTCCTTTTACAAGAACAGAATTAGCTAAGGAATTAGATAATAATAAAATTGGAAATCGAATGTTATTTGGAGGGAATTTAATAAGACAGCCTGCATTTATAGAACTTAAAAAATCAAATCCTAATGTTTATAGGATAGCCGTTGAGACATCAGGTTCTGACGAAATTATGAATAATACACTTTTTCTTGGGACATATCCTGGCCTGACTAAATCAATGATGGACTTTGAAATAGAAATCATAAATAACTTTGTTGCTAAATTTTTATAAAAAGTTTTAAATTTGTAATTCATCTAAAATAATAAATTATGGTAAAGCTTTGTTATAAGTGCATCAATATCAGTTTTACTTTTCCAATTTAATTTATTTAAAGCCTTTGAAGGATTTAAATAACTTGTCCTCAAATCATTAGGTCTCTTTTCAATCTCCTTAGAAGAAATATAATTTTGATAATCATTTATGCCAATTAATGCAAAAGCTTTTTGAATTATTTTTCTTAAAGTAACTGAAGTGCCAGTACCAATAATAAATTCCTCAGGATTTTCGTAATTTATAATATCAATAATTGCTTCTATATAATCAGGTGCCCAGCCCCAATCTCTAATAATATCGATATCACCAAAATTTATTCTACTTATTTTTTTTTCTTCAATTTTTTTTATTTCTCTAAATAATTTTGACATTACAAATTTCGACCCTCTTAAAGGGGATTCATGATTTGATAAAAATGCTACTGAAATATGCATGCCATAAGAATCACGATAACTTTTGGAAAGCCAAAATGATGAGCATTTTGCTACTGCATATGGGCTCAATGGATTAAGAACTTTTGTTTCATCTGCAGGATCATCTTGACTATTATTCCCAAAGCATTCTGAACTACATGGAATAAAAATCCTAATGTTTTTTCCAATAAATCTAACAGACTCTAAAATATTCAATGTAGATATAGATATAGATTCAATCGATTCAAAAGGCATTGAAAAAGACAAACCTACACTAGTTTGACCAGCCATATGAAATATATAATCTGGAGAAGTATCTTTGATAGTGCATAATACGCTTCTGAAATCATTAATTTGAGCAGAAAAAATTTCTACTTCTTTGTCAATTCTTAATTTCTCAAGATTTGTTTTATTAGCAATAAATGAATCTCGACTAGTACCGCAAACATTAAAACCTTTTTTTAAAAGACTATGTGCAAGATAGCTTCCATCCTGACCACAAATACCAAAAATTAATGCTCTTTTGACGGAACTCATTTCGACTATATTCCATTGTTGTTATTTTACATAAAGATCGATAATTACAAATATATAATATTAGAAATCGTTTATTCATAAATGAATAAAATAATAAAAAAGGCACTTATCACAGGCATCACTGGGCAAGATGGAAGTTATTTAGCAGAATTTTTGCTTAATAAGGGCTATGAAGTTCATGGAATTAAAAGACGTTCAAGCAGCTTTAATACATCAAGAATTGACCATTTATACCAAGATCCACATTTAGAAAATAATAACTTATTTCTTCATTATGGAGATTTAACTGATAGTACTAATTTGATAAGAATTATCCAACAAATTCAACCAGATGAAATATATAATTTAGGAGCCCAAAGTCATGTAGCTGTAAGCTTCGATTCACCAGAATATACAGCTAATTGCGATGCTCTTGGTACTTTAAGAATACTTGAAGCTGTGAGAATTTTAAATTTGATAAACAAAACCAGAATTTATCAAGCCAGTACAAGCGAATTATACGGATTAATTCAAGAAATCCCTCAAAAAGAAAATACTCCATTTTATCCTCGTAGTCCATATGGGGTAGCAAAATTATATGCATATTGGATAACTGTTAATTATAGAGAAGCTTATGGAATGTATGCCTGTAATGGAATACTTTTTAATCATGAGAGTCCAAGGAGAGGGGAAACATTTGTTACCAAGAAAATTACTATGGGTTTATCAAAAATCCACAAAGGCATTGAAAAATGTCTCTTTCTTGGAAATCTTGATTCAAAAAGAGACTGGGGCCATGCAAAAGATTATGTAGAAATGCAGTGGTTAATGCTTCAACAAGAAATACCAGAAGATTTTGTAATCGCCTCAGGAAAGATGTCATCAGTCCGAGAATTTATTGAACTTTGTGCGCAAAAATTAGGATGGAATACTAAAAACGAATCAGGAATTATCTGGAAAGGCTATGGTGTCAATGAAGTTGGAATTAGAGCAGACACCGAAGAAGTTGTTATTAAAGTTGACAAGAGGTATTTTAGACCTTCAGAGGTTGATACACTCTTGGGCGATCCAACAAAAGCCAAAGAAAAATTAAATTGGCAACCAAAAACGAATTTAGAAACTTTAGTATCTGAGATGATTGATTATGATTTAGATAATCTTAAATAATAATTTAAAGTTACAACCAGTACTTAAACTTTTTCTCAACAAAGTAACGAATCTGTAATTGTTTAATATCTTAATAGAGCTGTTTAACTAACCCTTATTTTATTATATTTTTAGAATATCTAAATTTTTTATAATTTATGTATTTCGATCAATTTAGTATTGATAAAAAAATCTACTTTATAGCTGAAATAGGAATAAATCATAATGGAGATATTGAATTTGCCAAACAGCTAATAGATATGGCTGTTAGATGTGATTGTGATGCCGTTAAATTTCAAAAAAGAGATATAGAGACTGTTTATTCAAAAGAGATCCTTGATTCTCCGAGAGAAAGTCCCTGGGGTAAAACTCAAAGAGATCAAAAAATGGCTTTAGAATTTGGAATTAAAGAATATGATCTAATTAATGACTACTGTCAAGAAAAAAATATTGATTGGTTTGTCTCATCTTGGGATAATAAAAGTCAAAAGTTAATGAATAGATATAATTTTAAATTTAATAAAGTTGCCTCTGCAATGGCGACAAATTATGATTTTCTTGAGTGTGTTGCTGCAGAAAAAAAACCAACTTTTTTATCAACTGGTATGACAAACATAAATGAAATAGAAAAAGCTATCCAAATATTTAAAAAGCATAATTGTGAAATAATGCTTTTCCACACTGTAAGTACTTATCCCGCTTTAGAAGAAGATTTGAATCTTGCTTGTATAAATTCCTTAGGTGAAAAATTCAATTTACCTATAGGTTATAGTGGCCATGAACCAAGTGTTTCCCCTAGTATAATAGCATGCTCCATGGGGGCGGCAGTTATTGAAAGACATATTACTCTTGATAGGGCAATGTATGGGAGTGATCAATCTGCCTCTCTTCAAGAAGATGGCCTAAGTAATCTAGTAAAGGTTTTAAGAAAACTTCCTAAAATATTAGGGGACGGCAAGAAAATTATTTTAGAAAAAGAAGAAGAAGTTGCAAAAAAATTAAGATATTGGCAAAATTAATTTGAAAATTTACGCTTTTGATATTGATGGGACTATCTGTACCAATACATATGGTGATTATGAGTTAGCAAAACCATATAAAGAGAGAATACATTCCATAAACAAACTTTATGACGAAGGCAGTACCATTAAAATGTTCACTGCTAGAGGTAGTACCACAAAAAAAGATTGGTATGAATTTACTTTTAATCAATTAACTAATTGGGGACTAAAGTTTCATAAGTTAATTACCGGCAAACCTGAAGCAGATTTATTTATAGATGATAAAGCAATTAATCATAATGATTGGAATTGGGGAAAAGTACTAAACGAACAGTATGATAAAGATGATGAAAAAGTTAGAAAATATTTAACAAAGGTTTCTGAATCCTTTCAAGTTATTACGCATGATTCTAAATTAATTTCAGAAATTACATTATTAGGAAAGAAATTAGGTAAGGTTATAGTTAATGGTGGAAAGGTAATTTTTGCTGGGAATGGTGGAAGCTTCGCTGATAGCCAACACTTGGCAGCAGAATTTATATCCAAATTAAACGTAGATAGAAATCCTTTACCAGGAATAGCGTTAGGAACCAATTCAAGTTCATCAACAGCAATAGGGAATGACTATGGATTTGAATCTATCTTTTCAAGAGAACTTGAGGCGATTTGCAATAAAAATGATTTTTTAATTGCAATTTCTACTAGCGGAGAGAGTCAAAACATTTTAAAGCTCTTAGAAAAGTCAAAATCTCTTGGTATTCCAAATACTCTTTTAACTGGGCCTAATAAAAACTCTAAAGCAGCAACGCTTGCGGACTCGTTTATAAATACGCCATCTATTTGCGACACAACTGCTGAAATTCAACAAATGCACATAACAATTGGTCATATTTTATGTGATTATGCACAACAACAATTTATTTAAATGATGAATTTAGGAATAATGCAAGGGAGACTACTCCCCTCTTTTAAATCAAATTATCAAGCACATCCAATCAATTATTGGAAAAAAGAATTTTTAATTGCAAAAGAAATTGGTCTTAATTCTATAGAATTTATTATTGATGCTTATTTATATGCTAATAATCCTATCCTAAACAAACATGGATTAAATGAAATTAAAAATCTCATATTAGAAAGCGAAGTTACTGTAAGGAGTATTTGTGCAGATATTTTTATGGAATGGCCTATTCAAAAAATTGTGAAATCAGAAAAAAATATCTACATAGAACTTATTAACAAAATGATAGAAAATTTATCTGAAATTGGAGGGAAAGATATCGTAATTCCATTTGTTGATAATTCTTCAATAAAAAATGATAGTGAAAAAGAATTTATTGTTGATTTCTTAAATAATTTTAAAAATATTGTTAAAGAAAAAGATATAAATATATGTATAGAATCAGATCTTGATCCATATGATTTGAAAAAATTCATTGAATCATTCAATAATGAAAAAATAAAAATTAATTATGATTCTGGGAATAGTGCATCTTTGGGATATAAATTTGATGAGGAAATAGCGTTATATAAAGAAAAAATATCAAATATTCATATAAAAGATAGGATTTATGGAGGAGGTCCAGTACCACTTGGTAAAGGAGACTCAGAGATTAAAAAAGTAAAAGATTTTATTATTTCAGAAGAATATAATGGAACTATTACTTTTCAAGCATATAGAGATAAAAATCAGGTCCAAACTTTCTTAGATCAATACAATTATTTTTTAAATTTATAAATGAGTATATTTTCAATTATTTTAGCAAGAGGTGGTTCAGAGGGTATCCCTAATAAAAATATTCATCCAATCAATGATAAGCCTTTAATTTACTATACTATTAATCAATGCATTGAAGCCGGTATAGAAAATATTTATACTAGCTCTGATAGTGAAGAGATATTGGAGATAGCGTCAAGATTTGGATCCAAAAAAATATATAGACCTCAAGAATTTGCTACAAATTGTAGTTCTTCAGAAGAAGCATGGATTCATGCTATTAATACAATAGGATCAATAAATTTTGAAACTGATTGGATTTTTGCCCCCCAAGTAACTTCTCCATTAAGGCATTCATCTGATATAAAAAATGCATGCAAAATAGCACTTTCTGAAGAATTTGACTCTTTATTATCAGTTGTTAAATTCGAAGATTTTTTCCTTTGGAATGATGATGGTCAAAAATTATCATCAATCAATCATGACTTTAAAAAAAGAAAAAGAAGGCAAGATATTAATTCAAAAACTCTTTTAGAGAATGGATCCTTTTATATGTTTAAACCTAAAGGTATCATCGAGACTAACAATAGATTACATGCAAATATTGGATATATAGAAATGGAAAGATATAAAATGTACCAAATAGATGATTATGATGATATTCCAGTCGTAGAATATTTTTTAAACAAACACAACATTAGCTAAAAATTTGAGAAATAAAAACATTCTTTTAATTGGAGGTTCAGGTGGAATTGGTACCGCAATTGGGGAGTCTTTAATTAAAAATTTCAATTTAATTACTGCTTCAAGGAATAAGCCTAGTTATTCGAGTGAATTTATTTATCTTGATTTAGGAAATGATGATTCAATAAACTCATTTTGTAAAGAAATTAAAAAAAAATATAAATCTCTAGATGGATTAATATTTGCATCAGGTAAGTCTATAAATCCAAAAAAAGAATTAGATAAAAAACTGCAAAGTGCAGAAATATTTAGAGAGCTTATAGAATTAAATGTTATTTCATTTTACAAAATCATTTGTCAATTAGATACTTTTTTAAATAAAAATTCCTCTATTATATTAATTTCAAGTATTGGTGCCCATATTTCTTTCCCTAACAATCCAGGATACCAAGCATCAAAAGCTGCTTTAGAATCTCTAGCAAGATCGCTTTCTAATGATTTGAGTCACAAGAATATTCGAATCAATGCTATCGCCTTAGGATATTTCAAGACAAAAATGACTGAAGAATCATTTAACAATATTGAGACAAGAATTCAAAGATCTTCAAAAACAATTATGAATAGATGGGGTGATCCTGATGAGATAAAAGGAATAATAAATTTTCTAATTTCAAGTTCTTCAAGCTACATAACAGGAAGTACAATTTTTATTGATGGAGGTTGGCACATTAAGGGTTTATGAAAAAAGACTTAAGCAATTATCATATTTTTTTTGCGGGAGGGACAGGAAGCATTGGTAAAGTAATCGTAAAATATTTGTTAGATTACAATACAAACATTACTGTATTAACTCAAAGTAATAAAAAGCTTAATATTCAAAATTTTAATTTAAATTGTATAAAAGTAAATTATGGTGAATACGATCAATTAGTAAAGATATTTAATAAACATGGTAGAAACGGCAAGATTAATTGCTTAGTTAGTACTGTTGGATCAGGTAAAATGTTAGGTTCTTATCCCTATAAAAATCAGGAGGTTAAAAGGATATGGGATATAAACTACTTTTACAACAGAAATCTTGCAATTGCAGCTAGTGAAGTAATCAAAAACAATGATGAATTAAATCCGTTTCAAAGTTCCTCACATATTTTAACTTCTTCAATAGCTTCAATTACAAATGTTAAAGCGCCAATTGAATATTCAAATTCTAAAATTGCACTAGAAAACTTAGTAAAAAGTTTGAGTATTTTGATTAGCCCTAAACAAAGAATAAATGCCATTAGGCCTGGTCACATTTATACGGAAGATGGAGTTTGGGGGGAAAAATTAAAATCTAACAAAGAGAAAGTTAATGATATTATTTCAAAAGAAATCCCTCTTTTAAGACTAGGTAATCCTAATGATCTACTATCTTTAATTTTATTTCTATTAACCACTGACTCTTCATATATTACAGGAACCTGTATTAATGTTGATGGAGGATTAGCCTCTTTTAAATAAAAATGACTAAAGATTTATTTGACTTAGAAGGCTTTGGGTATATAGTAACTGGAGGATTAGGATTCCTTGGAAGAGAACATTGTAAAGCTATTGCTTCATCAGGAGGAATTCCTATAGCAATCGATATAAATTTAGATGATGCTGAGATATTTGCAAATGAATTAAAAAATAAATATGGAGTATCTCTTATCTCCTATAAAGCAGATATCACAAATGAAGAGGAATTAAGAGAGATTTCTCTAGATATTAAAAAAAGAACCTTATTAAAGGGTGTCATAAATAATGCTGCGAGGAATCCTAAAGTAGGAAATCAAGGGTTGATTGATGATTCAAGATTAGAATCATTCTCTATTGATGAATGGACTAAAGATATTAACATTGGTCTAACGGGAGCTTTTTTAATAACAAAAGTATTTGGGACATCTATGAGCAAAAATCAAGGCGGGTCGATAATTAATATTTCTTCTGATTTAGGTCTAATTTCTCCAAAGCAGTCTCTTTATTGGAAAGATGATTTAGAAGAAGAATTTCAACCAGTCAAACCAGTTACCTACTCAGTAGTTAAATCTGGATTAATTGGATTAACCAAATACACTGCTACGTATTGGCCTAAGAAGGTAAGATGTAACTGTTTATGCCCTGGTGGAGTATTTAATAATCAATCGCAAGAATTTCTCAAGAAAGTTAATTTAGAAATCCCTATTTCAAGACTCGCTAATAAAGATGAATATTGGGGCATAATTATCTATTTACTTAGTGGGGCCTCGTCTTATATGAATGGATCGATCATTTCTATTGATGGAGGCAGGACCGCATGGTGATTACTTTTTTAGCAACAAAGCGGACTCGAACCGCTGCCCCCCTGCATACGATGCAGATCACCAACTAAGCTATAACTAGGTTTTACAAGTGTTTTTTCGCACTTTGCTCGCATAGATAACAATATTAAAATTAAATATGAAATCCCTCTTCTTGGTCTTTCAATATTAATTGCAAATAACTTTTTTCTTTTAACTCTCTACGTACCAACTTACAAATATTTTTTTATTTGCTTGATTAATATCTCAATCATTATAATTAGTTTTTTTAATTTTTAGATTATCTCTAAATAATATATTAAATTCTTGATTATGATCGGTAGTTGATATATTATTATTTTGGTTATAAGCTAAAAAAGGATAAGTTATTAATGCATTTATTTTTTTATAAATTGCACATCCTGATCTATCAATACTTATAAGACCCATAATGCGGGATTGACCATTATTTATTAATGGTATTTTTATTTCTTTTAATGACAAAGGAAAAATAAGTTCGGTTAACTTTTTTGCCCCAAGTGGGGTTATGTAGTAGCACCAAGTTCCAAAACCTATTATTAATTTATTGAATATTATATTTTTTATATTAGTTTGATTAAAAGCATTTTTTATCCATTCAGAAGTGGGATAAGCAGGATTAAAACCGATACTTGAAAATTGTAAACCTTGGGGATTTTTGATTTGTAAAACACTATTAGTATTAATCCCAAAAAAACAAATATCACAGTCATTTAAGATATTTATATTATTTTCTATAAATTCTTCAATTTTTGGATTAGTAAAACAATCGTCTTCTAAAACTAAAATATTTTTATTTTCTTCTATGGAATTTTTCCAGATTGCCTTGTGAGATGCTGCACAACCTATTGCTCCATAGCTAAAAAATCTTTCATCATATAATAAATCTTTAGTGGCTAGATTTTCTGCAATAATTTCTTCTTCTGATAAATTTTTACCAATTATTGCTTTGAAAGTTTTTATTTTTAAATGGTTATTATTTTTTAAAAATTTATCATATCTTTCAGATTTAACATCAAGAGTAATAGCTTTTATTTCCACTTTAATAATTTGGATATTTTTACTCTTATTTATTAAAATTTAACATATATTTTTTGCAAGGGTTGCTGCTCGCAAAGTTGCTCGCAGAGCGTGCATATTAGTACATATTTAGACATAAAAATACAACATGTAAAATGGTGTAAAATCATTCAGACTAATTCGTATAACTAGCGAAAATCCTGATGGAGCCAAGCGGACTCGAACCGCTGACCCCCTGCATGCCATG
>MDTB01162996.1_pt1 | contig 23942 bp, 22 predicted proteins | sample 811161 | NCBI WGS metagenome assembly MDTB01 (sample SAMN05326650, study PRJNA326480) | marine metagenome | isolation source: seawater | place: Mediterranean Sea | collected 2009
TCTTGCTGATACAGCGCATCATAAATGTGTAAAACCGCGCCGCCGGGGTAGCCAAATATCATTTTGACTCCCTCTTCTTTCAGCGCGCGCATGATCATCTCACCGCCAGAAAGCAATTCCACTCCCGACCCTCTTTAGTAAATTAGTTAAGGTAAACCGCGAATTGTGACACTCATAAACAGCCTGTCAACTCACAGGCCGCTGTAATTTAGGCGTTGAAGCTTATCCCACCAGATAAGGTGAGCTCTGCCCTGATAGTCGTACCAGCAGCAAACTCACCTTTTAGGAGCAATTCTGCGAGCGGGTTTTCGAGGTGTGTCTGTATGGCCCGTTTCAATGGACGTGCCCCATACACCGGATCGTAGCCCGCTTCACACAGTTTTTCAGTGGCCTCATTTGTCAGCTCGAGTCCATAATCCAACTCTTCTAGACGGGCACGTAAATAGGACAACTGAACATCCAAAATACCGCGAATATGGTCTCGGCCAAGCGCATGAAACACAACAGTATCATCGATTCGGTTGATAAATTCTGGGCGGAAATGGGTGCCGACGACACCCATCACAGCATCACGAATTGTCTCGTGTGACTCATTTACCATGCTCTGAATCAGGTCTGAGCCTAAGTTCGATGTCATCACCACAACCGTATTCGAAAAATCGACCGTACGACCCTGACCATCGGTCAGACGGCCATCATCGAGTACCTGCAAAAGAATATCAAAGACATCTGGGTGAGCTTTTTCGACCTCATCAAGGAGCACAACAGAGTACGGACGTCGACGGACCGCTTCGGTCAAATAACCACCCTGCTCATATCCGACATATCCGGGAGGTGCTCCAACAAGTCGAGCCACCGAGTGCTTCTCCATGAATTCAGACATATCAATCCGAACCATGGCGTCTTCTGAATCAAACAAAAACTGGGCCAGGCTCTTACAGAGTTCAGTTTTACCGACACCTGTTGGCCCAAGGAACAAAAACGAACCATTGGGCCTCTTTGGATCAGATAAGCCAGACCGAGATCGACGCACCGCATTGGCGACCGCTGTCACCGCAGTACTCTGGCCTACCACTCGTGAATGTAAGGCATCTTCCATGTGAAGTAATTTGTCTTTTTCACCCTCGAGCATCTTCGCTACGGGGATACCGGTCCAACGACTGACAACTTCAGCAATTTCTTCGTCAGTGACCCGAGACCGAACAAGTTTTCCTTCATCAGATTCATTGGCCTCTTGGGCCTCGGCCATCCTTTTCTCGAGGGTTGGGATCACGCCGTACTGGATCTCACTCATCCGAGCTAAATCGCCCGCGCGCCGTGCCTGATCTAAATCAATTTCAGCGCGGTCAAGCTCCTCCTTAATTGCTTGCACACCTTGAGTCAGCGCTTTCTCAGAGGCCCAAACTTCCTCGAGTGCTCCCGCTTCTTTTTCCACTTCAGAAATAGTTTCTTCAAGTTCAGTGAGCCGTGACTTACTCGCTTCATCTTTTTCTTTTTTAAGAGCCTCGCGTTCGATCTTTAATTGAATTAATCGACGATCCAAACGGTCCAACTCCTCGGGCTTGGAGTCCATTTCTAAACGGATACGGCTTGCTGCCTCATCCATCAGATCGATGGCCTTATCTGGTAGCTTTCTGTCTGTGATGTAGCGACTCGATAATTTAGCTGCCGCGATAATCGCGGAATCAGAAATCTCTACACCGTGATGCACTTCATATTTTGGCTTCAGTCCCCGAAGAATTGCGATGGTGTCGGTTTCGGTAGGCTCACCCACCAACACTTTCTGGAAGCGACGCTCGAGTGCGGCATCTTTTTCAAGGTGCTGGCGGTATTCATCAAGGGTCGAAGCTCCTACACAATGAAGCTCTCCGCGTGCGAGTGCTGGCTTCAGCATGTTACCCGCGTCCATTGCACCCTCAGATTTACCAGCTCCGACCATGGTATGGATTTCATCGATAAAGAGAATAACTTGCCCCTCTTGCTGCGCTAACTCCTTCAACACAGCCTTCAGTCGCTCTTCGAATTCGCCCCGGAATTTGGCGCCAGCAATCAAGGAACCCATGTCAAGAGATAAGACACGCTTCTCCTTCAAACCCTCTGGCACCTCGCCATTAATGATTCTAGCCGCCAGGCCCTCAACAATCGCTGTTTTACCAACGCCAGGCTCACCGATCAAAACTGGGTTGTTCTTCGTACGACGCTGTAGCACTTGGACTGCTCGACGGATTTCCTCGTCTCGACCAATCACCGGGTCTAACTTACCCTCCGACGCTTGCGCAGTCAGATCAAGGCAATACTTATCTAGAGCACCACGATTTTCTTCATCATTTTCAGTTTGCACTGACTCGCCTCCACGGAGTTTCGCCGTTGCGTCCGCTAACCTATCTTCATTGACAGAAGCCACCTGAAACGCCGACTTTGTCGCCTTATCTTTCGACATAACAGCAAGAACCGTCTCTGAAGAGACAAAGGCATCTTTCTGGGACATGGACTGCTTTTCAGCCAGATTAAACTGGCGCGCCAAATCCTGACTAATTCGCACCTCGCCGTCATGATTCTCTAATCGAGCCATCCGATCTAAGGCACGGTCGGCTTCCGCCAGCAACAAATCAAATTGACCGCCCGCAGTCAGCACTAGAGATCGAGCTGAACCACCGCTTTGTGTGAGCAACGCTTTCAAGAGATGCCAAGGTGACACCTCATTGTGGTCAAGATTTAAGGCAAGACTTTGCGCATCCTGCAGAGCTTGCATGAGCCGATTTGTTAATCGATCCAATCGCATTAGGTAATCCCTTATCTAAAACAACAACAAGCAAATAATTGGGGACGACCAACCACGATCACAAGTTATCCACAGGTTATTCAGTGAGTACAATGCAACTCGCCATCCGTCCAGTGACTCCTGAGCGACGGTAGGAGTACCACCGATCCGAGTCATTGTATGTACACGCATCAATCCCTTTGATATTAGTGACACCAAGGTTTTCAAGAATATCTGTGGCAATGCCCCGGAGATTAGCAAATGAACGGTCAGCGCCGTAGCCTGCCTCGAAATAACGAGCCCAGGCCAACTTTTTAAACACAAAAGCGTCCACAACATCCGGCCCGACTTCAAAGGCATCTGGACCGATGCATGGGCCGAGCCATACCTGCACCCGACTCGGATAAGGAAATTCTCGAAGCATATTCTCAAGCACTCCAGAGACGAGCCCCCGCCAACCTGCGTGAGCCGCACCCACGAGGCCTTGGGTCGCACATAACACCGGAAGGCAATCTGCCGTCATGACACCGATAGGACAGTTAGGTTGATCTGTCACTACCGCGTCGGCGGACATGACTGAGGACTCTCTATTTACGTGGACTACATTGATGCCGTGAACTTGTTCAGGAAAGTAGACGCCACAACCAAACCGGCCAGCAAGATGTTCGTGGTTTCTAACAACAGAAGCCTCATAGTCGCCAACATGCAGGCCCAAGTTAAAGGAACCATAGGGAGCGGGCTCAGGGTCACAGGTGGTCTGCAGTGCCATAACTTTCGGTCCACAATCAATTTCAAACCACGGGTCAGACATCCACGCCTCTCAGAGCAATTAACAAATCATTCAAATCAGAGGCAATTGGCACCTCAAATTCAAAGGGTTCGTCACGGGTCGGATGAATCAAGCCAAGCTTCCTAGCGTGAAGGGCCTGCCTCGGGAATCCGTCGATTAATGCACGCACTTCATGTGTCGCACGACCAAGACCTAGCCGACCTTGGCGATAGACTGGATCACCAACCAACGGATGACCAATATGCGTCATATGCACACGAATTTGATGCGTCCGACCTGTTTCTAGCTTCACATCCAAACAAGCAAAATGCGCGGTTGTCTCAGTCAATCGATATTGAGTGACTGCTGGCTTACCTGAAAATACTACGGTCATTTTGGTCCGTTGAATCCGATGCCTGTCCATGGGTGCATCAATCGTTCCCTCTTTACCAGGGTGACCGTAGACAAGTGCGCAGTACTGACGACTCATCGAACGATCCTTAAGTTGCTTCACTAGATTGGCTTGAGCTTTGAGTGAGCGTGCGACTGCCAAGACACCACTGGTATCTTTATCTAATCGGTGCACGATGCCCGCACGCGGGACTTTCTCTAGCTCCGGATATAGGTCCAACAAAGCATTCACCAAGGTTCCTGAGGGATTCCCATGGCCCGGATGAACAACAAGCCCAGCCGGCTTGTTCACTATTATCAGATCGCTATCGGCGTAAATCACATCTAACGGAATTGTTTCAGCTGACCAGTCAACCCGTGGCTCAAGCTCCGCGTTAACCGCGATATTTTCACCACCTAGCACTCTATTTTTCGGCTTCAAAGCTACTCCGTTGACTAGTATCTGGCCATTGACAAGCCATTGCGAAAGACGTGCTCGGGAGTAATCTGGCATCAGACGAGCCAAGACTTGATCAATCCGAGACCCAGATTCCTCCAAAGGGACTTCAAACTGTGCTTGAATATAGGTCTTATTGTTTTGCCGATCAGCCATTTTTCGATTCGTTAAAAAAGGAATCTCATGATAACCCGGACTCTTAGCTTCCTGCTCATTTCTATTGTGTTGACAGCCTGCTCGGTCTTTGATCCGGAAGCCAATCTTAAGAGTGAAAAGCAATTATGGGAGACGGCCCAGATGCACATGGATGGTCGTCGTTATCTAGACACAATCACTGCACTCGAGGATCTCGATCGTCGCTTTCCGTTTGGGCAATATGCAGATGGTACCCAACTCAACCTCATATACGCTTACTTTAAATCATCAAAATTTGACCTTGCGCGCCTTACCGCTGATCGCTTCATTCGCCTAAATCCAGATCATCCAAAAGCGGCCTACGCGCAATATATGAAGGGGCTCTCATCCTACGCATCAAACAATTCCATAATATCCCGTTACCTCCCGGGCGATGAGACTGGCCGAGATCTGGGTGGCGCTCGCGACGCAATAAACGATTTCACACAACTGCTCGAACGTTACCCAGACAGCGAATTTGCAGAAGATGCTACCCTTCGATTGATCTATGTACGCAACCAGCTCTCTGAATACGAGGTCAACGTGTCACGCTACTACATCCGACGTGGTGCCTACCTTGCGGCCGCAAATCGAGCAAGACAGGTGGTCGAAGGTTACCCCTCCACACCCGCCGTGATAGACGCTTTGATTATTATGTATCTGGCCTATGAAGCGCTAGGTTTGCCGCAAGAATCTCAGGATGCGCTGTTCGTACTATCCAAGAATTATCCGCAATATGTCGCTGGTGATCGCGGTGATCAACGTCTGGCCCCGGGGGTGCTCTACGAACAGGGCGAGACCCTGGCCAGCATACTCACCTTTGGTTTTTTGGGAAGTGCGCGCGACCTTGCCGACCGTTTGGCTACTTTCAGCGAATCGAGACGTCAAGATGCGAGTCGTCGTCCACTAGCAACGCTTCGACCAGCAGAAGGCGCACCCACAATCGATAAACCAAGTGTGGTTGCAGATGTCTTCTTTTAAAATGACCACCGATTCGCTATCGGGTACCTCCGATCGCGGCCGAAGCCTCGCGCAGTCACTCGGGGACCAACAGCCGACTGCCGCCTCTTGTACTCGTTGATATCGACCAGCCGACATATTCGCTTCACCTCTTCCGAATTAAAACCGGAATCGATGATGGCCTGAGGCGATTGGTCGGATTCAATATACAGCGACAGCATCTGATCAAGCCGATCATACGGGGGGAGACTGTCAGAGTCCTCCTGTTCTGGCGCAAGTTCAGCCGACGGTGGTCGGTTGATGACACGTTCCGGGATAGCCTCCCCGTCACGATTCACAAACCGAGCAAGATCATAAACCCTTGTTTTCCAGACGTCTTTTAATACCGCGAACCCACCGGCCATATCTCCGTATAGGGTGGCGTACCCTACCGCCATCTCGCTCTTGTTGCCTGTAGTAAGGACCAGCGCGTCTGTTTTATTGGAGAGCGCCATCAATAGTACGCCCCGGCACCGGCTCTGTATGTTCTCTTCTGTCGCGTCAACAGGATGCCCCTCAAAGAATGGCCCTAACACCCCCATAAATTCACGGACCATTGGTTCGATCGAAACAATAGAAAACTCACAACCTAAAATCTCGGCCTGTCGTCTAGCATCAGTGACACTGATTTCAGCTGTGTATAGATAGGGCATCATCACCGCGTGCACATTTTCAGCACCCAATGCATCCACGGCACAAACGAGTGTCAGCGCTGAATCAATGCCTCCTGACAATCCGAGCACAGCCTTTTTAAATCCTGTCTTTGCAAAATAATCACGGACACCCGTAACGAGCGCCTGATATAGCAACCAATCCTTGGATGGTAAAGCCGCTATACAGCTATCAGCCAGGTCTTCTCCATCCCAGCTAATATCAAGCATTTCCTCAGCAAAAAAATTGGCTTGTGCGACGATTTTTCCCCTCCGATTGACAGCAAATGAACCCCCATCAAAGACTAACTCGTCCTGTCCACCGACCAGATTCACGTAAGCAATCGGTATTTGATTGTTGGAAGATCGATCCGTCAGATGCCAATGCCTCTCAGAGATTTTGTTCTCCGCAAATGGCGATGCGTTCACAACAACAATGAAGTCCACACCAAGAGCACAGGTGGCTTCAACAACCTCTGGGAACCAAACATCCTCGCAGACCAACAATCCAATTCGTATCCCTTCGATCTCGCATACCGTCGGTTCCGTCCCAGCAACGAAATAACGACGCTCATCAAATACTTGATAGTTTGGTAGGGAATTTTTGTGATACGCGGTTAAACGCCGCCCACACTGATAAACAACTAGACTGTTGTGTAGTGATGAAGTTCTGATACTCAGGTCATCTCGGTCGCAATCTCGAAGCTTTTTTGGTGCTAGTGTCGGCAGCCCAACACAGAGAGTCAATCCTTCGCTGATTTCACACAATTTTGTCTCGGCGACCTCCAACTTTTGGATCAGCGCGGGACGCAACAGTAAGTCCTCGGGCGGATATCCAGTCAAAGCTAGTTCGGGAGCGATCAAGATGGAGATACCATCAGCTCGAGCTTGCTCTGCCGCTCGCGAAAGCTTCTGTAAGTTGACGCTGAAATCTCCTACTGTGGCATCCATTTGAAATAATCGGATAGAGCGTTGCGTCATAAGGTTTTCCAAGGTTGGTAGGGCGTGGGGTCAACAATCGGTGTTCGATCCATCATCTGGTCGCATAATAGTCGGCTGGACGCGGGACTCAAGACAACTCCATTTCGAAAATGACCTGAGTTCACCCACAGTTTGTCTGAGACCGCCCCAATCCAAGGTAACCCCTCAGGTGACCCAGGTCGAAGCCCGGCCCATTGTGCCTCTAGTGGAATCTCCTCAAGTATCGGAATCATCGAAAGTGCGGATGCGTATAGCGACTCAAATGCATCACGGTCAGGTATCCTTTCAAAACCAACATCCTCCAATGTTGATCCGAATACAATCCGCCCGTCGGCCCTAGGTATTGCATAGCGCCCATTCGCCAAGACAACTCTATTTACCAAATAACATGGACTGAACAACAGCATCTGCCCCTTCATTGGCTTTATCGGGCAACTGAGCTTAACCCCTGTAAATATATTTCCCGTCCACGCCCCAGCTGCTAACACGACTCGATCACCGACGTAGTGTTGGCTTTGACTTGAGACCTTGGGCGAATCTAGATCCCCAGACAATATGACCTCACGATATTCAAGCAATTGAATCTTTGGGTGATTCAAACAAGCCTGTCTCAGTGCCCGACCCATTCTCGAGTTCCTAACGCTTGAAACGCGCGGCATCCAGAGCGGTATTTCGTCCAATTGTACATTCGGCTCGAGCACTCGCGCATCTTCGTCACTGATTTCAATAACTTTAGGTGGTAGACCGACACCCCAAGCGAGTGCCTTTTCGCGCTCATCAGTTGCGGTCACCAACATTCCTTCAGTAAATAACTCGGAATCAATCCCGGTTGATTCATTCAGTGAAGCAATCAGATCGGGAAACGCCTGCTGCGACCATGTGGCGAGTGCCGTAATCGAGGGTGCGTACCGCCACGGGTATAGTGGCGAAATAATTCCACCGCCAGCCCAAGAAGCTTCCTGCCCCGCCCGCCCTTTATCGAACACAAAAACCGAAAGACCTGCCTCAGCCAACTCCAAAGCAGACATCATGCCCATTACTCCAGCACCAATAACTATCACATCGGCCGAATAAAATTGAGATCCCACCATCGTCTGATTATCGCATGCAGACGTCCGCCCGTCAGAGTCAATTCCGCACTAACTATGCAGATGAATGAGGAGCAGATTTTCTGTTTAGCTTTCTGTGCTAGTCCACGACACGCAGTTTTAATTCTTTCGGTAACGAGAACTGAATCGACTCTATGACGCCATCTTCTTGGATAACCGTATCGATACCTAATTCCCTCAAACGATCGCAAACAGCCTGAACGACAGTTTCAGGGGCCGATGCGCCAGCAGTTACAGCGATTGCGTTCGCCCCTTTAACCCACAGTGAGTCAATCTGCTCGGGGCCGTCAATAAGATATGACCTCGAGCCCAATCGCTCAGCAAGTTCTTTGAGTCGGTTGGAGTTGGATGAGTTTACAGAGCCGACTACCAAAACGAGATCATGCTTCAAAGCGAGCCGTTTGACTGCATCTTGCCGGTTCTGTGTGGCATAGCAAATATCATCCTTTCGTGGGCCTTGGATGTCGGGAAAGCGCTCACGAAGGATATCAATAATTCGCGCTGTGTCGTCCATCGATAACGTCGTTTGTGTCACGAAGGATACGCTCTTGGGATCGTCAATCACGACCGTCTGCGCTTCTTGTTCATCTTGAACAAGCTTCATGACACCGCCATGAGTTCTATCGAACTGTCCCATGGTTCCCTCGACTTCAGGGTGGCCGGCATGACCTATCAAAATACATTCACGGCCTTCCTCTGAAAACTTGAGCACTTCCAAGTGGACTTTTGTTACCAATGGACAGGTGGCATCGAATACCTTCAGTTTTCGGCGCGCCGCCTCGTCTCGAACCGCCCGCGATACGCCATGAGCTGAAAAAATTACAATAGTGTCGTCTGGGACCTCATCAAGCTCATCCACGAACACCGCTCCCCGCGACTTGAGGTCGTCGACCACTGTTTTGTTGTGGACAACTTCGTGCCTCACGTAAACCGGTTCCCCGAAGATCTCAAGAGCGCGATTAACGATGTCGATCGCGCGGTCGACACCAGCACAAAAGCCGCGCGGGTTGGCAAGAGTCGCTTGCATCAATGTGTCTCCGCCGGAGCTACAGAAAGAATTTCAACCTCGAATTCAAGATCTCGCCCCGCCAATGGATGATTGAAATCAACCGTCACCATTCTGTCTTCAATTAAGGAGACCACACCGGGTAATTCAGATTTAGCTTTATCCTGAAAACTCAGTACTAAACCCTCGGCGAGTTCAATCGTGGGATCAAATTGATCTTTCGGGATCCGCTGTATATTCGAGGGATTACGCTGCCCAAATCCATCCTTAGGCTTGATGGTCTCGACTTTCCGTTCACCTGCGTTCATACCATGAATTACCATCTCGAAAGCTTCAGGCAGGTTTCCATCACCGATGACTAGAGAAGCAGGTTTTTTCCCGAAGGTCGAATCAACTAGCTCACCCGTGTCAAGGAGCCTGAGTGCGAAGTGAAGTTCAACCTTGCAATTTGGACCGATGTCGAGCATCTAGGTACCATCCAATCAACAAACAACCAGCAGCTAAGGTAATACTTGTATCCGCAATATTAAAGGCCGGAAATGACCAACTTCCCCAATGGAAGTGCAAAAAATCGACAACATAACCAAAGGCGACACGGTCAACCCCGTTGCCAATGGCGCCAGGAATCAATAAAACGAATCCAGTCTGCATCCAGCGGCAAAGCCCAGGATCTCGCAGAGACCAAATTGAGTATCCCGAAACACCCACTGCGAGGGTCAAAAATAGCCATCGTTGCCACCCACTTGCATCCGCCAGAAAACTGAACGCCGCCCCGGTGTTGTGTAATAACGTGAGAGAGAAAAACGGCAACACACCGATGGACTCCGCATAGGTCAGATAAGTGGACGCCAAAAACTTGGTGAACTGGTCAACTAAGAGGATCAGCCCAATCACCAGAGCCAGGTCAAGCCTCATGCAAAGGTCCGCTCTTCACCCGCGCCCTCGATGTTATCAACGCAACGTCTGCAAAGTGCAGGGTGAACGGGTACCCAACCAACATCGAGACGATGGTGCCAACAGCGCCCACATTTCTCCGTCTCTGCAACCTTCACAACCACAGATAGGTCAGGACATGTAGCGTCTGATATCGCTTGGTCAGGGGCCTCTTTTAGGCGGCCCAACGTGGCTTCAGACGTGATGGTAACAAAACGAAGTTCCTCCCCCAAAGCCGCTAGCGCATGAAAAATTGGGCCGGCAGCGAACAATTCAACCTCAGCCGACAAAGAGCCCTTCACAAGCCCGTCGGTGCGCGCAGCTTCTATAGCTTGATTGACCACTCTCTTAGCAGATTGAATTAGTGACCAATTTACCTCTGCACGACCACCCGCCTTTGGTATTTCCGCTTCAGTAACACCAAACACGAACCGATGAGGACGCTCACCGGGCATTGCCTCCCAAATTTCCTGAGCCGTGAAAGACAAAATGGGAGACATCCAACGCACCAATGCATCGGTAATCCAGTAGAGTGCCGTTTGGCAACTTTTTCGAGCATGGCTTTCCGCTTTCAATGTGTACTGACGGTCTTTGATGATATCCAGATAAAAGCCACCCAAATCATCAACGCAGAAGTGATGCAAAGTCTGGGTGACCTCAGAGAATTCATAACGGTCGTAATGGACCATAATTTTAGTCGACAGTTCGGAAATTCGTCGAATCATTTCTGCGTCGAGAGATACCAGATCATCCATCGGAACCTGATCGGTCTCAGGATTAAATCCGGTCATGTTGGCCAACAAGAATCTGGCAGTATTCCGGACACGTCGATACGTGTCTGAGGTTCGATTCAGAATCTCATGACTGACCGTCATTTCCTTCGTGAAATCGGTAGACGCAATCCACAGGCGTAAGATGTCGGCCCCAAGTGTATTCATAATATCTTGTGGCGGTATCACATTCCCCAGTGATTTCGACATCTTCCGGCCATCTTGGTCCACGGTAAACCCGTGTGTGAGAAGGCCCCCATAAGGCGCTTTACCGTGTATGGCTACTGAGGTCAGAAGCGACGACTGGAACCAACCACGATGCTGGTCCGAGCCCTCGAGATATAAATCCGCGGGGAAATGCTGTCCATCCCGACGGCCCAAGACTGAGGCGTGCGTCGTCCCTGAGTCAAACCATACGTCCAATACGTCGGTGACCTTTCGGTAATTTGAGCCTTCGTCGCCTAAGAATTCACTTATCTCGAGATCAAACCACGCATTGATCCCACCCTTTTCAATTTTATGGGCTATTTTTTCGAACAATATCTCGGTATCTGGATGCAATTGACTGGTATCTTTATGCACGAAGACTGTGATCGGCACACCCCAATTTCTCTGTCGTGAAATACACCAATCCGGACGGTCCTCTAGCATGGCGGCCAGTCTGTTCTTACCCCAACTAGGAGTGAATTGAATTTGCGAGTTAACCTCCTGACGCGCTGTCTCTAAGAGTCCCTCCCCCTTCATACGAATAAACCACTGCGGAGTGGCCCGATAGATCACTGGCGTTTTATGACGCCAACAATGAGGGTAGGAATGTTCTAATCGCTCTCTATGAACCAACCTGCCATTCTCGGCTAGATAGTCAGCGATAACGGGACCCGCTTTTTCAACATGAAGTCCTCCGACAACCGCTACAGACTCAGCAAATGTACCGTCATCACGAACCGGTGTTAGAAGTTCAAGATCTAAAGAGGTGGCGGCATGAAAATCCTCGAGGCCATACGCTGGAGCCGAGTGTACAGCGCCGGTTCCGGCTTCCAACGTTACATGGTCGCCCGTGATTACAGGGACTATGTGTCCATCCCAAGGCGCTTCACATTGAACACCAACTAGAGCGCTACCATCTGCCTCACCAAGAATTTCAAATGACTCAATCGTATACCTCGCAGCCAATGCCTCAAGGCGACCCTCGGCCAAAACTAATGTCCAGCGTTGCCCGTCCTTCTCAAACTGAGTTAACACGTACGGGAGCGCCGCATGAACGGCCACAAATTGATTGGCCGGAAGCGTCCAAGGAGTGGTCGTCCAGATCGCTATCGCGGCCTCGGAGGCAGTTTCAGGAGAAACACCGAATACGCTCCTGATTTGGGTCGTATTCTGGATTGGAAAGGCTACATCAACAGTCCACGTCTCTCGGTCTTGATATTCGACCTCAGCCTCCGCGAGGGCACTTTCACAGTCGGTACACCAATAAACGGGTTTCGCGCCCTGATGAAAATGACCATTATTGATGATCTGACCCAGTGATCGAACGATATCTGCTTCGACCTTGTAGTCCATAGTCAGATACGGGTTATCCCAATCACCAAGAATCCCCAAACGTTTAAAATCGACCTTCTGCCGCTCAATTTGCGAGGTAGCATAATCACGACAAGCGTCTCGGAACTCACTGGTGGATTGGAACTTTCCACCAATCTTCCCGACCGTGGTCTCTACCTTGTGCTCGATTGGTAGACCGTGACAGTCCCAGCCGGGTATGTAAGGAGCATTGAAGCCGGCGAGACCACGCGATTTGACAACAATATCTTTAAGGACTTTGTTAACGGCGTGACCGATATGGATGTCGCCGTTCGCGTAGGGAGGACCGTCATGTAGGATGAAGGTTTTCTCTCTATTCGACTGCGCATCTTGTACCTGCTGGTACCAGTTGTCAGCCTCCCACGTGGCCAGCATATCAGGCTCACGCTTTGCCAGATTCCCACGCATCGGGAATTCAGTCTCAGGAAGATTCAGTGTCTGTTTGTAATCAGTCATTCAATTTCAGATCCATTTAAAAAACTCAGCGACTCCCGAGCCTTATTGTTGTCGAACCTAATTTGTTCGGTTAGTGCCTCAAGGTTCTCGAATTTCTGCTCGGCGCGAATAAATATCCGTGGAGTCACAGTCAGATTAAGACCATACAGCTCATCAGAGAATTCATGCAAATGAACTTCTAGTCGTACCTTCTGGCCAGAGACAGTGGGACGCGACCCGATGTTTGCGACCCCACTCATAACTCGTCCATTAGGGATTTTAACCGAGCAACCAAACACTCCGTGTATTGGTGGCGGATTTCGCAGTGCTATGTTAGCAGTCGGAAAGCCAATTTGCCGCCCCAGTTGTTGCCCATAGGATACTCGTCCACAAAGGGCATACGAGCGACCAAGCATTCTTACGGCGCCATCAAAATCGTTTAACCTTAGCAGCTCACGAATACGGGATGATGAGACACGTACTCCGTCTAAAAGATGTGTCTCTGACTGTTCGACTTTAAACCCACGTCGATTACCTGCTACCAGCAAGTAATCAAAATCACCCTGCCTATCGCAACCGAAACGGAAATCATCACCAACGACAACCTGAGCAACGCGTTTACCAGAGACCAACTGATCAATAAAAGTGTGGGCTGTCAAGGATCTGATATCTGAAAACTTCAAGCACCAAATCGAATCAACGCCCAATGATTTCAAAGTGGCCAATTTTGTTTTCAGGCTCATTAATCTGGCTGGGGCGGACTGACCTCTTTGTCTTGCGAAGAATTCGCTCGGCTGGGGTTCGAACAATAAAACTGTCAAAGGGAGCCCGAGCCGAGTAGCAACTACTTTTGCTTGTTCGATGACGCGTTGATGCCCCACGTGCACACCATCAAAGTTACCGATGGTTAAAACATGTGGTGACCGGAATTCAACGTGTCGACCGAAAATAAATCGCATTGCGTTAACGTGCTGCTGGTGGCATGAGCAACGAAGTATAGCGGATCCCGACTAATCTCAATGTGATCAGATACAAAAACCCTGAGGTAAACAACAAAACAGAGGTCCAACTCATACGTTCAATCACAGAGACATCTTCCAACGATGCCGAGGACGGCGCCCACCAGGCCACTTGAACCATCACCAAGATGGCTAAAGTAACTTGTGCCGCTGGACGCCATGGCGGCTGACGGACTTCATACCAACCACGTCGATGCAAACCCCTGAGTAGCAACAAAGCATTGACCCATGCAGATAAGGACGTCGCAAGGGCTAACCCAACGTGATCTAGGGACCAAACCAGGATTAGGTTAAACACCATGTTCGAAGCCATAGCGATCACACCTATTTTAACGGGTGTTTTAGTGTCTTGATGCGCAAAATAGTGTGGAGCAAGTACCTTGATCAACATGAATGCTGGCAGTCCTGTGGCGTAGGCCATCAGTGACAATGCTGATGCCTCGATGTCTTGAACAGTCATTGCCCCGTATTGGAATAGTGTTGCCAAAATCAATTCACCAAAAACGGCCAAGACTGCAGCGCACGGGAGCCCCAATACGAGTACTACCCAAACCGCCCAACTCTGTATTTGATGTGATGCTGCGCCGTCTCCTTGCGCGAAGTCACGTGATAACTTGGGAAGAATCACAGTAGAAACAGCGATCGCAATCACACCCAAAGGTAATTCCATTAAGCGATCTGAGTAGTAAAGCCACGAAACCGACCCAGATATCAATAACGATGCGAGGACCGTATCGAGCAGTAAATTAATTTGACTGACAGAAACACCGAACAAAGCAGGAACCATCAATTTTAAGATTTTTGAGACACCCGGATGGTCTGCCAACAACGAAGGCTTGGGTAATAACCCCGCTGTCATTAACGGAGGGATCTGAATTATCAACTGTACTACACCTGCAATCGCCACACCGATCGCGAGCCCTAATACTGAGGGAGACATTAGAGGTACCAAAAATAACGCGCTCCCTATCAAGGATAGATTCAAAAATACTGGAGTCGCGGCCGGTACAGCGAACCTCCCGATACTGTTGAGGATGCCTCCCGCGAACGCAACAAAACAAATGAAACCAAGATATGGAAAGGTCCAACGTAACAGATCAGCTGTCAGTTTCAGTTTCTCCGGATCGTCCGAGAATCCTGGCGCAAACAGCTTCGCAATCCAAGGCGCCAACAGGACACCGATAATGCTGATAGCGATAAGGATCAATCCTAATCGGCCAGCTACTTGATCAATCAACCGCTTGACAGACTGGTCACCTTCCTTCTCACGTGTCTCGGTAAACACCGGAACAAATGCCTGAGCAAAAGCACCCTCACCAAAAAGGCGTCTCAAAAAATTGGGTATTTTGAATGCCACAAAAAATGCATCTGCGCCTGCGGATGCACCAACCGTGTTAGCCAGGACGATATCTCGCAGCAATCCGAGTACACGGGAGCCCAGCGTCCAAACCCCGACGGTGACACCGGACCGAATCATTTTTTCTGTTGTCACGCTTTACTTTCCTTGACCTGAGGCCCCATTTTCGGTAAGTTCCCCCGCCTCGATTTTTCAGTTATGTCGACTGATTTACAGTGTAGTGTAAGGGAGCAACCCCGGTGGCAAATAGTCCCCAAGCGCGGAAGCGCGCAAAGCAGGCGGATGTCCGTCGCAATCATAACGCTAGCCTAAGGTCACGGGCTCGCACGTACGTCAAAAAAACCTTAGCGGCTATTGCAACCAGCGACCAAAAGGCCGCGATAGAAGCGCTCCGTGAAGCAGTACCGATTCTCGATAGCATGGTAACGAAGGGCATTTACAAGAAAAATAAATGCGCACGGACCAAGAGCCGTCTAAACGCCAAAGTCAAAGCGATAGCGTCATAATCGACAACGGCGGGTAGATCAAACCAGCGCCAGATTATCACGATGCACCAGTGCGACCCCTTCTAGCAACATCTGCCGGTCCACAAGTTGTGCGGTAGTTTTTCCAAACATCCGGTGGGCTAGATCTGATCCATAATTAGTCAAACCTGTCGCGATGCGTTCGCCATCTGCGGTTTCGATCGCGACGATATCGCCACGATCGAAACTTCCTCGCGAGTCAGTCACCCCAACCGGCAGCAGACTCCGGCCTTTTGTTTTTAATGCGTTAGCCGCTCCAGCATCCACAATCAATGTGCCCCGTATTTGTTTATGAGATGCCAACCAGCGTTTCCGTGCGGCCTGGGGCTTTAGATCAGGATACAATAATGAACCAACCTCTTTCCCCATCCGCAACTTTTCTAATACTTGATCAACGCGACCGTTAGCGATCACAGTCATCGCTCCTGATCTCGCGGCCTGCTGGGCTGCAACTATTTTTGTATACATCCCGCCCCTGCCGAGCGTACCACCTTTTTTTCCAGCCATTCTGAGAAGCCTGTCATCTAGCGAACGCGCCTCTGGGATTAAAGCAGCGTCAACATGGAATCGCGGATCCTTGTCAAAAAAACCATCTTGATCAGTCAAAATTACTAAAACATCGGCTTCCAGAAGATTGGTGGCAAGTGCACCTAAAGAATCGTTATCACCAAATCGAATCTCATCGGTCGCGACCGTATCATTCTCGTTTACGACTGGAATAACACCAAATTCATTTAATTTTTTCAGTGTATCGCGCGCATTGAGGTAGCGCTTTCGATCGGCAAGATCTTCATGTGTGAATAATACCTGAGCAGTGTCGTGCCCACACTGAGAAAAACAGCTCTGCCAGGCCTGAACAAGGCCCATCTGGCCTATGGCCGCAGCAGCTTGAAGCAATGGTAGGTCTTGAGGCCGTTTATTGATTTTTAGGGTTTTCAGACCAACAGCAATTGCCCCAGAAGAGACCAGACAGAGCTCGACCCCGTCTGCTATCAATACGGACATCTGCTCCACCCAGGCCTGCATTCTGTCGAAGTCGAGACCCTGACCGTCATTACTCAGCAATGCACTGCCGATTTTCACAACCCATCGCTTACTAGTCTTGAGTTTGGTGCGCTTAGTCACGAACTACAATGACCTCCATTGCATGATCGTCGTCATCATCTCCATCCCCACGGTGGTTCCCTTTATGTTGTACTCGACGCTGTTCACGAAGCTCAGCGATTCGCTCATGGGCCTCTTCCGCCATTCGATCAAGCCACACACGTTCCGCAGACTCGGCATCAGGGTCCTCACGTCGCTCAGACGCCAGCATCTCAAGCCGTGTCATCAGATTGTAGGCAAGTAACTCACAGCCTTCACCAGTCACACCAGAAATCACATGCACCGGGAACGGCCAATTGAACTTTACTTTCAAAGACTCAATCAACGCCTCCCTCTGATCCGAATCGACTAAGTCTACTTTATTGAGGACCAACCAACGCTCACGAGCTGCCAAAGCTGGACTAAATTGCTCGAGTTCGTCAGCTATAGTCTCAACAATATCAACCGGATCCCCATCGTCGATGGGCACTACATCGACTAGGTGAAGCAATATGCGGGTTCGGGTCAGGTGTTTCAAAAACCGTGTGCCTAACCCCGCGCCCTTTGCCGCGCCAGGAATCAAACCTGGTATGTCAGTAACCACAAAATTTCTATGGGGCGCTAGCGATACCACTCCTAACTGAGGCGCTAGTGTTGTGAAAGGATAGTCAGCAATCTTGGGCTTCGCAGCAGACAGCTGACTGATCAACGTTGATTTGCCCGCGTTGGGAAATCCGACCAAACCAACATCCGCCAGCAAACGTAACTCCAGCCTTAGTTTGAAAGATTCCCCAGTGGACCCTGAAGTGGTTCGCCTGGGTGCTCGATTAGTGGATGACTTAAACCGAGTATTTCCCAAACCACCTCGGCCACCATTTGCTATAACCATCGCATCTCCGTTGCATACCACCTCACCGATTAAGTGGTTGGTCTCGTCGTCGTGAACAGTTGTTCCGACAGGCACCTTCAGCACTAAGTCATTACCACCCGAGCCCGTCTTATTACGACCAGCCCCGGGGCTACCATTTTCTGCTCGGTAACGCGGCTGATAGCGATAATCGATGAGTGTGTTCAGATTTTCATTTGCGAGTAAAATCACAGAGCCACCATCCCCACCGTCGCCTCCATCTGGACCACCCCTGGGAATATATTTCTCGCGACGGAAACTCAGGCATCCTGCGCCCCCATTTCCGGCCTCCACTGTGATTAACGCTTCATCTACGAATTTCATTGGTCGTCCAGAACGCAAAAGCCCCGCGCGAGCGGGGCTTTTCAGTTGGTGAGTACTCTGCTCAGGCAGGAGTTACAACACTCACAAACCGCCGCTTTTGTGGCCCCTTCACTTCAAACTTCACCTCGCCTTCAGCTTTCGCAAAAAGTGTGTAGTCTGTGCCGCATCCAACATTGACGCCTGGGTGAAACTGTGTCCCACGCTGGCGGACTAGAATATTACCAGCCAGCACCTTCTCTCCCCCAAACTTTTTCACACCGAGCCTTTTACTTTCAGAATCGCGACCGTTACGGGTACTGCCTCCAGCTTTTTTGTGAGCCATCTTCGTTTCCTGCCTTAACTGTTGATTGCTATAATCTTGATTTCAGTGAACCACTGACGGTGGCCCTGGCGTTTCATGTGGTGCTTGCGGCGTTTGAACTTCAAGATCGTGACTTTATCGCCGCGGCCGTGTTGAACCACCTCCGCGGAGACTGTTGCACCATCAACAACTGGTGTGCCCACCTTGATAGTTTCACCTTCTCCGACCATGAGTACGCGATCAAAATCAATAGTCGAACCAGTTTTGGCCTCAATTTTCTCAACCCTGATCAACTCGCCCTCTATCACGCGATGCTGCTTACCGCCTGTTTCAATGACCGCGTACATGTTTCTGACTCCGTTACGAATATCCCGATGACAACGCCACTCGAAAGGCGCGTCATAATAGGGATTAAGCGAGCAGAAGACAAGACTTAATTTCGCTTTTTCTCTGCCGAATAATCGTTAAACTAAGGCTTTATTGATACCGGACAAGTGCATGCCGACAGCTGACCAACTAATTGACCTCATTCGACCTGATTTTGATGCATTAAATGAGCTACTGATCTCTCGGCTCGGATCTGAAATCGATCTGATTGAGGAAGTAAGCCAGTACCTTATCCAGTCCGGTGGTAAGCGTGTCCGGCCACTTGTCACCTTGATGGCGGCGAGGGCCTTAAAAACGAATACCATGCATCATATTCCTTTGGCTGGTTCGATCGAGTGTCTTCATACGGCGACACTCTTCCACGACGATGTGGTCGATAACTCCGAAGCAAGACGTGGGCAACCCAGCGCTAACTCAGCGTTTGGAAACGCCGCGAGTGTCTTAGTTGGCGACTTCGTTTACTCGAGGGCTTTCCAAATGATGGTGTCAGTAGGGCGGCTTGACATCCTTAAATTGCTTGCCGATACGACTAACCAAATCTCCGAGGGCGAGGTTTGGCAACTAAAAAATCAACACCGTGCTGATATCTCTGAGAGCGAATATGACCAAGTTATCACACGGAAAACAGCGGTGTTGTTTGAGGCCGCCGCCGCCTGTGCAGGACTCATCACCGATCAATCTGACGAAGTTGTCGAGGCTTTGAAAATATATGGACTTCAGCTCGGCTTTGCGTTTCAGTTGATCGATGACTACCTCGACTATGCGGGCGAAGCCAATAGCCTCGGAAAAAATCTTGGGGACGATCTTGCCGATGGAAAGTGTACCCTACCCATAATTAGAGCGCTGACTGAATCAACTGCAGCCGAAGAGGCAGTGATCACTAGGGCCATAACATCTGGCGACCGAGATTGTTTTTATGAGATCTCCGAAATTGTAACTAGAACCAGCGGACTTAGTTATACAAGAGAAAGAGCATTAGCCGCGGTTAGCCGAGCAAAGAACGCGCTGGAGATATTACCGGATTCAGTGTTTCGAGAAGGGCTTATAGGACTTGCGGATTTATCAGTCAACCGAGCTACTTGAGGGGAAAAATGGCAAAAGCATACTTCGCAGCGGGATGTTTCTGGGGTATACAACAACGCTTCTCTCGCTTAGGTGGCGTAGAAAAAACTGCGGTTGGTTACATGGGAGGTGTCACAGATTCGCCTGACTACAAGTCGGTATGCACTGGTAAAACCGGCCACGCGGAGGTTGTGGAGGTCGAGTATGATCCTAAGGTAGTCGATTTCGAAGGACTCCTGTCGTGCTTTTTTGAGTGGCATGACCCCACTCAGGTCAATCGACAAGGACCCGATATCGGTACCCAGTATCGGACTGCGATCTTCCCTCAAACAGACGAGCAGTGGTTGAGGGCCCAAGAAAAAATCAATCAATTGAGCAAATCAGGCTACTACGGTCAGCCTATCGCAACCAGCATTGAACGCGCTGATAAATTCTGGCCAGCCGAGGATTATCATCAGGACTATTTAGATAAGCGCGGTCTCGGACACAGCGGGATCGGATAATGGCTCGCGTCCTTGTAACTGGAGGAAGCAGTGGTATCGGTCGGGCCACTATCGAAAGGCTCGCGCAGGCTGGTCATCTGGTAATCGCCACGTCTCGGAGCAAACAAGAAGAAATAACTAACGTTGAATGGCACCCACTCGACTTGGATACAAAAAAGAGTGTCGAGGCATTCTGTATGTCACCTCTGTGGGATCACAAGGTTGATGTCGTTTTTAACAATGCGGGTTTTGGTTTGACCGCACCAATCGAATCAGCCACGGATACAGCAATTCGGACACAATTCGAGGCCAACTATTTTTCCACCATGAAGATTACACAGAAAGCCATGACTCATTTTAGAGAGCAGGGCCAAGGTATTCTGATGATCAACACATCCATTGGTGGCAGAATAGCGTTTCCATATTTCGGGTATTATAACGCCACAAAACACGCACTAGAAGCATCGTATGAGGCACTATGGTACGAATGCCTCGGATCAAACATTAGAATTAAGATCATTGAACCGGGGTTCACACAGACTCGGTTCGCGACGCATGGCATGCGAATGTCTGGGGAGACCAGCCCCCACCACGCCCAAGCCCTGTCTCGGCTCGCGCACTCTATGCGGGCAGGGACGACCGCAACGCCGCCGGATGAGGTAGCCAAAACCATTGTCGAGGCATTGTTCGATCCTCGAAATCGTTTGCGCTACAACGCGGGTAAGTACAGCGGCATACTTTTATTACTTCGAAGAGTTTTGCCCGATCGCTGGTTTCAACGACTCGTCGCAAAGGCTGTGCTAGGAGGCAAGAAATCGTTGTAGACCTACCACAGCACGGTCGACTGTTTTTTTAAATCCAATCGCCAACACAGGATCCAGCAAATTGAATGGAAAAGCCATATCGATCTCAGCCGTATATTTGATTATTGTTCCCCTACCAGAAGACTCTACCTCGATGGTATCAGTGGCTTTAGCCTTTGATGCCACTCCGGATACGACGGCTCGGACTCCCGCCTCATACATCGATACCGTGTAAACCATATCGATCGGATTACCACTAAACAAGACACGAACTCGATATCGTGAGCCCTCGCCAAATACCTCGTCAAGCGGCTCCACCGAGACAACTGAGTCATCCCACGATTGGAGGTGCCGGAAATCGGCGACTAGCCGCAGAACTTCGGTGGGAGGCTTCCCTGAATAAATGTGTCGTTCAAAGCGCACTAGTCTCTCTCCGCAAACGGACGACCCAAAGACAAAGTCACAGACTGGCGACCTCCCTCGGTTCGACCAAAAGAGAGATACCCGGGCCCTACCGCCGTATCTGCGCCAATAAACAACGAGCCGCCTGACAATGTCTTATCCCAGCGGAGATCATCGCGATCCTGAAAAACGTTACCAGCCTCCAGAGAAAATCCAATAAACAAAGGTTGGTCAATCGGAACGATTGCATGCTCATTGAGTCGCTGATAACCCATCAATGAAAGAAGCCCCGCATGCCGACCCGAGATCTCATTTGGGCTGTAGCCGGAGAGCCTCGTAAATCCACCTAGACTATAACGAGGGGTCACATCAGCCACTGCGGTTTCAAATAAATAGCCCAAATATCCCTGCCCCAATACAGTCGTCCCGGTGTGATGATACAGCGGATACAATATGTCAAGTGTCACACCGTCGTACTGCCTTGTTGCCCCGAGCGTTGCGTCATAGATTGAATACTCACCTAAGACCCGAACGCCTTGCGTCGGAAACCCTAAGGAATCCAGCGTATCAAAACCCGCTCTTGCGAAATAACGTGAGTCATCCACTTGCGCACTCAAGGATTCCGCACCCAGCAGTTTATAATTTTTTATCTTGGCTTGCCGGAACCCAATGCGAAATTCACCCCGTGTATCCAGCGAATAACCTGCATCAAAACCAAATTCACGCGTTTCGGTCGCATAGCTTGAAGTCAACGTCCCCTGTTCGTAAAGAGCCCGATCCTCTCGCAAAAATCCTATAACTGCCGTCGCAAACCAATCAGAACCATAGTCAATAGGTTGATAGAGCTCGGAAGTGACACGCGTCTTGTCACCGAGCGTAAGTTCCGTTCGCCATTCACCTCCCAATGGGTTGATGTTGGTAGCTCGAATTACACCGCTCAGATTATACGATGCACGACCATCGAGGCTGTCCTCCAGCGTAAATCCAAAATCTAGATAATCAGGACCCCACGCTTTTTCCTTGGTCTCAAGCGACAGACCGACCTGATCATCTTTTTCCACCACCGACACTTCCACCTGATCGATAGTTTCAAGTGCATAGATCTTCCCGAGATCTGACTTCAGGCGCTCGTTATCGAGCGGCTGTCCGGGCCGGACCGTCAGCCGGTTCGCAATGGTCTTACTCGATGTGCGGGGTGCATCACTAATCACTTCAACGAACGCAAGCGTCGGCGGCTCATCACGATCCAACCGCTTGTTGTTCCATGTTGCATAATTTTCACTATCGACTGCAAACGACGAAAAGATATCGGGAACGGCAGAAAGTGACTCTCGGCCAAGCGCAAGCGCATTTTCTGCTTTGTTGAACTCAGCCGTCGCAATACCCTCGGGAAAGATCTCTATCAACAGATCTTTATCGGTTAATTTCTCTACTTGAGCCTCAGTATTTCTGCGCGTCAAAAGGTTCGTTAGCTGGTCAACCACTGTGACGACTGAGGTCAATTCGTTAGTTGAATAACGGAGTGACGAGGTATCGACCGCGATTACCCGATCGGCCCCCATATCCCTCGCAACGTCTATCGGAAGATTATTTGCTACGCCCCCATCTACATATAACCGACCATCAATCTCAACCGGAGAATATACGACTGGGACAGCCATTGACGCCCGAAGTGCTGTGGCTAACGACCCACGACCTAACACCACAGCATCACCCGTCGCTAAATCTGTCGCCATGGCTCGGAACGGAACAGGAAGAGCGTCAAAATCTGACACCGTCGCAGTTTCTAGCATCAACTCGTTTAAAGCGAGCGCTAGCTTTTGCCCGCGAAGCGCCGCGAGAGGCAGACGCACGCTCTCAGGCCCGACTCCCAAATCGAGCCCTAAAAAGTTACGGCCTTCAAAGCTCTTGTTTCGGAAACTACGCTCATTTCGATCCGTAACATCTTGTAGCGTCGAATTCCAGTCAACTGAAAGTAATTTCTCACGGACTTCAGCCGCGCTTAAACCGGACGCGTATAGGGCGCCGACCACTGCACCCATCGATGTCCCAGCAATGTAATCAATCTGAACCTGGTTAGCTTCCAACGCCTCGAGTACGGCTACGTGCGCAAAACCACGAGCCCCACCACCCGACAAAACCAAGCCGGTTTTCTCGCGTGCAGACACAATCTCAGTAATACTGAGGGTCATCAGGAAGGCAATGACGACAGGGACTGGTCTGAACATGGGGCGCTGTTTCGCTTCACTAAGTTAGTAAAGACACCATGGTATCGAAAA
>MDTB01042688.1_pt1 | contig 23939 bp, 20 predicted proteins | sample 811161 | NCBI WGS metagenome assembly MDTB01 (sample SAMN05326650, study PRJNA326480) | marine metagenome | isolation source: seawater | place: Mediterranean Sea | collected 2009
AATTACAATAAAGAAAAAGTACCCATATAACATGGGTTTACAATATTTTAGTGAACCTTGGTGAACCCAAGTGAATAGTAATATGGCGGTGAGAGAGGGATTCGAACCCTCGAAACGCTATAAACGCTTACACACTTTCCAGGCGTGCTCCTTCAGCCACTCGGACACCTCACCGTTTTGAAGCGGCAGAACTTTACACAATGCATGTTTTAAAAGCAATGTAATTTAATTTGTATAATCCAACGGCAGGTATAGTTTTTAGGTGCTAGTATATGAGAATGATTACCAATAGCTTTAAATCCCTGCCCACTAGTCTTGTCCATATACATAGAATGCTTCAATTTATAATGCCTAACTAATGACAATGGCTTGCTAGGAATTTTAAGAATCTTGGTAATCCTTAATTGATGGACATGAACACACAAGATTACGATCGCCAAACACATTATCAAGTCGTCCTACCGGCGGCCAATATTTATTGGCCCGGCTAAACTCTGAAGGGTAGATAGCTTTGCTGCGACTATAACCATGGGCCCATTCATCGGCAGTTGCAACAGCCGCTGTATGGGGTGCTCCAGCGAGAGGGTTGTCCTCTAAGGTGTACTTTCCTTCGGCAACTTCAGATACTTCATCCGCAATTGCCAGCATAGCATCACAGAAACGGTCTATTTCTCGCTTTGATTCACTTTCAGTGGGCTCTATCATTAAGGTACCCGCCACAGGAAAGGACATGGTAGGAGCATGGAACCCATAATCAATTAATCGCTTGGCAATATCGTCAACACTAACACCCGTTTGCTCCTTAATATCTCGAGTATCAACAATACATTCATGGGCTACACGATTATTAGAACCGGTAAATAAAATACTGTACTTTGACTCTAAGCGCTTGGCAATATAGTTGGCATTGAGTATAGCAACTTCAGTTGATTGTCTTAGCCCGGTATAACCCATCATTCGAATATACATCCAAGTAATTGGAAGAATACTGGCGCTTCCATAAGGTGCAGCGGATATCCTTCCGCCATGCCGGTTTGCAGAATCATCTTGTGGCAAGAATTCAGCTAGGTGTGAACCTACACAGACAGGCCCAACACCCGGGCCACCGCCGCCATGGGGTATACAAAATGTTTTATGTAGATTTAGGTGAGATACATCACCGCCAAATTTCCCAGGCTGACAGACACCGACCATGGCATTTAAGTTGGCTCCATCGATATAAACCTGACCACCATTTTGATGAACAATATCACACAGCTCTGTGATATTTTCTTCAAACACACCATGAGTGGATGGGTAGGTGACCATAATCGCTGATAGATTATCGCTGTGTTCAGCGGCCTTTTTATTTAGATCATCAATATCCACATTACCCTGTTCATCACAGGCTATGACCACTACTTTCATACCACACATATGGGCAGATGCTGGGTTGGTTCCATGGGCAGAGCTTGGTATTAAACAAATATTACGATGACTATCACCGCGACTTTCGTGATAGGACTTTATAGCCAATAAACCGGCATATTCACCTTGAGATCCTGCATTAGGCTGAAGTGAAATACCATCATAGCCAGTAATTTCTGACAGCATAGATTCCAATTGGTTAATCAGCGTTTGATAGCCCTGTGTCTGGTCTGAGGGTGCAAAGGGATGGATGTTAGCAAACTCAGGCCAAGTCACTGGCAACATCTCAGCGGTTGCATTAAGCTTCATGGTACACGAACCAAGAGGAATCATAGCTCTATCTAGGGCAATATCCTTATCAGAAAGCTTACGGATATAGCGTAGCATTTCTGTTTCTGAGTGATAACTGTTAAAAGTCTCATGATCAAGGAAGCTTTCTGTACGCATCATATTACCTGGTATATTTTGCACAGACTGCTCAGCTATTTGATCTATAGATAAACTATGCTGACCAATAAGAATATCCCATAATAGGGTTACATCTTTGGCACTGGACGTCTGATCCAGAGAAATACCCACATGATTCTGATCAATTTGACGCAAATTAACATGTTTAACTTCAGCTTTTTGTATTACTTCAGAGGTATTAGCGCCTGTATTTATGGTTAAAGTATCAAACCAACTAGTATTTTCTATAGCGATATTATGCTGATTTAGCCCATTTGCTAAGACTGTGGTTAACATATGCACTCGATTGGCAATATCAGATAGGCCTTTAGGTCCATGATAAACAGCATACATGCCGGCTATTACTGCTAATAGGACCTGTGCAGTACAGATATTAGAGGTGGCCTTTTCTCTGCGAATATGCTGCTCTCTGGTTTGCAATGCTAGCCTATAGGCAGGATTGCCCTGTGCGTCCTGAGAAAGACCGACAATACGACCGGGTAAATTACGTTTGTAGGCTTCTTTGGTAGCCATATAAGCAGCATGTGGCCCGCCAAAGCCCATAGGCACTCCAAAGCGCTGTGTTGAGCCTATAGCGATATCAGCGCCTAGGGATCCCGGTGATTCAAGTAGCACAAGGCTAAGGATATCAGCCGCCATTACCACAATGCCTTTTTGAGCCTTTACCTTGGCTATAGTTTCTCTATGGTCTTGTATAGCACCACTGACACCCGGGTACTGAAGTAACATACCAAACACATCAGCATTGCACTCATCAGGCTTACCAATTTCGACTTCGATACCCAATGGCTCTGCTCGTGTCGCAATAATATCAATAGTTTGTGGCAGACAATCTCCATCCACAAAAAATCGATTGGATTTTGACTTAGATACGCGGCGAGAGAGTGTCATCGCCTCTGCCGCGGCAGTCCCCTCATCAAGCATAGATGCATTGGCAATTTCTAAACCTGTAAGGTCAGTGACCATGGTTTGGAAATTAATAAGCGCTTCTAAACGACCTTGAGAAATTTCAGGCTGATAAGGGGTATAGGCCGTATACCAGGCTGGATTTTCTAGTATATTACGAAGGATAACATTGGGGGTTAGAGTGCCATAGTAGCCCTGCCCTAAAAAGCTTTTGAAAATTTTATTCTTATTAGCTATTTGGCGAAGTTCTTTAAGCGCTTGAGATTCTGTGCACTGGGGCAAAAGATCTAGTGGTTGATCATTTATAATAGACTCAGGAACGACCTGTTCAATAAGCTGCTGTAAGTTACTGCAATCGAGCATACCAAGCATTGTTTGCTGATCTTCGACACTTGGCCCAACATGACGGGCGACAAATTTTTCAGCATTTTGCAAATCATTGAGCGTACGTTTCTTTTGAAGCATCTAACTTCTCCTGAGTTATCCTCGATAATATCGCTGGGGTACAAATGGCATGGAATAAACAACAAGCGGACGCAATTTACCTCTGACCATTGCATTAACCTGAGTGCCTGGGGTTGAATAATTAAGTGGAACATAGCCCATAGCAATTGGCTTTTGTAGACTGGGTGAGAAACCGCCACTGGTAATTGCACCAATAACTTGGCCGGCTTCGTCGACTATATCCGCACCTTCTCGCACTGGCGCACGACCCTCAACCATAAAACCAACACGTTTCTGGGTGATCCCTTGGTCAATATGCTTAAGTACCGTCTCAGAGCCCAAAAAACCGCCCTGCTTGTCTCCACCCGCTCGACGAGACTTGCTAATACTCCACAGCAGGTTTGCTTCTACTGGACTGGTCTGTTGATTCATATCATGACCATAGAGGCATAAGCCGGCTTCTAGACGCAGTGAATCCCGTGCACCTAGACCAATCCAACGAACTGATGGGTTGGCAAGTAAGGCATCTGCTACGACTTTACAATCCTCTGGTTTGATTGATATTTCAAATCCATCCTCACCGGTGTAGCCCGATCTTGTAACAAAACAGTTACAACCATTGATAGTAACTGCACAACCCTGCATAAAGTGTAAATCAGCTACCTGAGGTGCTAATTTGACCAGAACGTCTATTGCCAGTGGTCCTTGAAGCGCTAACAAACCGTGATCCTCGAGCTCGATTATTTCTGCATCTAGCAAGTTGTCACGAAAGTGCTGAATATCTTGTTGTTTGCATGCCGCATTAACAACAACAAAAAAGGTCTTGTCGTCCCAACGTGTAATAATCAGATCATCAAGAATACCGCCTTGAGCATTAATCAGCGTACTGTACGTCATGCTATTTACAGCGAGTTGCTGTAAATCAACAGGCATCAGTTTTTCTAACTGTTGAGATACTTCGGTGCCACGAATGATAACCTGACCCATGTGGGACACATCAAAAAGACCTGCTGAATCTCGGGTATGATGGTGTTCTTCCATGATTCCATCGGCATAATTAATGGGCATAGAGTAACCTGCAAAAGGAACCATTTTGCCGGCAGCCTCGATATGATAATCGTGAAAACGTGTGTTTTTTGGTTGCTCTATTAACGACATAAAAAGAACGAATTTGTCTGTGGAATGAGTAGATAATATAACTTGGTATGGAATAAGTTAAATTAATAGATATAATGATTTCATTAATATTATAAATACTTAAAAAGCATCCAGAAAATGAAAAATTTACCCATGGATTTACTGCGCGCCTTTGTCACTGTTGTGGAGTTTAATAGCTTCACAAAAGCCGGTGATTTATTGGGTAGATCACAGCCTGCTATTAGCCTGCAGATCAGTAGGCTTGAGGGTATGTTAGATGAAACACTACTCGTAAGAGATGGCAAGAACCTAAATCTTTCAAGTGCCGGTGAGGCTATTTATGACTATGCCAAACAAATTCTTTCACTGAATGACTTAGCGGTTAGCGAATACTCAAAAAGCACAGTGATGGGTAAGGTTCGCCTCGGTATTCCCAGTGAATTTGCGACTATCCTTTTACCTAAAATTGTTGGTCGATTTGCCAAGGCTTATCCCAATGTAACTCTAGAGGTAAACTGTGAACTTAGCAAAACGCTTTTATCCCGCTCGGGGAAATCGGCCCATGATTTAATTTTAGCTCTGCAGAATAATCCCTTAGAAGAATCAGAAAATCTAGTCAAAACTGATAATTTAGTCTGGGTGTCCGGCCCTGAATATAACCCTCAAAAACCCCCGCCTGTGCCTCTTATTGTGGCTCCAGAGGGATGCATCTATCGCCAAAGAGCAATAAGGGTACTGAAGAAGATTAAACAACCCTGGCAGATTATCTATAACATCCCTGATTTAACCGGGATTCAATATGCAATACAAGAAGGTTTAGGTGTGACTGTACTCGCCAAGAGTACAGTGCCAGAAAATCTAAAGATCATCCCCCACTCTCAGCGTTATCCAGACTTAGGTACTGTGGGTATTAGCTTATTAAACGTTCGTAAGAATACTAAAAACCAAGCTATTGATCTTCTTGCAGAGTTTTTAAGAACAAGTCTTGCCTAATTACTGACGCACCTGCCTAAACAGTGGCGGTCGCGATAAATGGTTACTTCTAAATGGATTGATATCAAGGCCACCTCGTCGCATATAGCGCGCATAAACTGATAGTTCGGTGGGCGCACAGGATGCCATAATATCTAAAAATACTTGCTCGACGCACTGCTCATGGAAATCCTGATGCTGACGATATGACACTATATATTTCAGTAATCCTGCTCGATCAATCTTAGGTCCTTTGTAAAAAATATAGACCGATGCCCAATCTGGTTGATCTGTGACCGGACAATTTGTTTTTAGCAAATGAGAATAAAGGGTTTCATTTACCTCTGTATCACTCTCAAGGGCCAACAAACTTGCATCTGGACTGTAAGCATCAATAACTAATGGCTGTCTATCAATACACAATCCTTGGGGCTCGCTGATGGGCTGCACACCTTGATATTCTGCAATTTCATACAAAACTACTTCGACCTCAGCACCGGTAGCGGCAGACAAATCTTTGATCAATTGAGCCTGAACTGCTTCCATTGAAACAAATTGAGTCTGTATAAAGGAATTTAGGTACAGCTTAAACGACTTGGACTCGACAATAGAATCACTGTCGCACGGAACCATAAATTCAACAATGGCTATTTGGGGTAGTCCATCAAGATTCAACCAAGACAGTTCATAAGCTGTCCAAACATCAACGCCAATAAAGGGTAACGCCATCGACTCATTAGTTGTTTGCCGTGCTTTTACTCGAGGTATAGGGCACAGCAAACTGGGATTATAGGAATCGCTATAACTTGTGTCTTTACCTAGTTCTGTAAAAGTATAATCAGTCATTAACTTCTTAACCTCGAGCCTTTTTCCAATAACCACAGGGCTAAAAAGAACAATATAGTTGAGAAAAGCCCTACCATGGCAAATGAGCCAACAATATTAATATCTGTTATGCCAACCATGCCATATCGAAAGGCATTCACCATATAAAGTATTGGATTTAATAGGGTTAGAGATTTCCAAAAACCGGTTAAAAGCTCAATAGAATAGAAAACACCACCCAAATAGATAAGTGGTGTTAAAACAAAAGTCGGAATAATAGATATATCATCAAAACTTGTGGCAAATATGGCGTTGATAAGACCCGCCAATGAAAACATCAATGAAGTCATTAACACAATACCAATAGTCACTGGCAAGCTGTAAAGACTAAAGTCAGCAAAGTAGATCGATAGGAGCGTAACAATTAGCCCTACGCCAAGGCCACGAGCCATACCCCCTACGATATAACCCACTAAAATAATCCAATTGGGCGTTGGTGATACCAGTAGTTCTTCAATATTACTTTGAAATTTTGAGCCAAAAAAGGACGATACTACATTGGAATAAGAGTTAGTGATAACAGACATCATGATTAAACCGGGGGCAACAAACTGAATATAAGGCAGTGATGACATTTCACCGATGCGCGACCCTACTAATTTACCAAATATAACAAAATACAAAGCCATGGTTATAACTGGCGGGACCAGTGTTTGTGGCCAAATTCGCATAAAGCGACGAATTTCACGGCGCACAATGGTTTCAAAGGCAACCCATTTTTGTTGATTATTCATCCTTAGAAACCTCATCAGTTGTTAGGTTTTTTTCCACCATATCAATAAACAATTCTTCAAGTCGATTGGCTTTATTTCGCATACTAATAATCTCTATACCCTCATTAGTCAGATGATTAAAAAGCTGATTTAGCGACTTATCTTTATCGACAGCAACCTCTAAAGTACTGTTATCAACCATGGTTAAAGGATAGCCATCAATGGTCTTAATATTATTAATTTCTCCTTTAATATCAAGAATAAAGGTCTCTTTATTAAGCTGTTTTATTAAGTTTTTCACACTGGTGTTTTGGACGATTTTTCCTTTATCTATAATGGCAACATTGCGACATAAGCGCTCAGCTTCCTCAAGATAATGAGTGGTTAATATAATAGTTGTTCCGTGGCGATTAATATCTTCAAGAAAGTCCCACATTGATCGTCTAAGTTCAATATCAACACCGGCGGTTGGTTCGTCTAACACCAATAATTTAGGCTCATGAATAAGTGCTCGCGCAATCATTAGACGGCGCTTCATTCCCCCCGACAGGCTTCTGGAAGGCACATTGTGCTTTTCCCACAACCCTAACAGCTTTAAGTACTTATGCGCCCGCTCAGTGGCCACAGGTGCCGGAATGCCATAATAACCCGCCTGAGTCACAAGAATATCTATAGGCTTCTCAAACTGATTAAAATTGAACTCTTGAGGCACTACCCCGACATATTGCTTAGCAGCACTAAAATCTTGATCTATATCTATGCCGAATATTTTAAGGCTACCACTGGTTTTTCGAACCAGCGAGCAGATAACCCCTATAGTAGTTGACTTACCGGCCCCATTCGGGCCAAGAAGCGCAAAAAAATCTCCTTGTGAGACCTTAAGATCTATCCCTTTAAGGGCCTGAAAACTATTGTCATAGGTTTTAGCAAGGCCTTTAATCTGTAGCGCGCTATTTTCGGTGGTTTTCAATTAATTTTTTCTCTATGCCTATAATTAAAGTACTAGTCTATTGTAACCTGCTTCATATCTTCTGTCCGCTGTTATAGGGCGAAAGATAGTGACTCATAGCGATAATCGACATAAACTTAAGGAAGACTAAACATTTTGCCCAATACTATGCCAAAAAAAATAATTCAACGCTTTTTACCCAATATCAATAAATTATTGGAAGTGCGCTCTTTGCGATGGATAAAGTCACTGGCAAGAGATCCAAATTTATTTCACATCAATAGACATTCAGTGTCTTTGGCTTGTGCGATTGGCATTTTTTGCGCTTTCTTACCTCTACCGGGGCAAACATTAATTGCAGTGGCTTTATGCTACTGGTTAAGTGCCAATTTACCCATAGGAATTATTTTAATCTGGATTAGCAACCCAATTACCATTCCGCCTATGTTTTTCCTTACCTATCAGCTAGGCTCTAGCATACTGGATACGCAGGCTGTGCAGTTTTCGGCTCAAATGGATTGGCAATGGTTTAAAAGCCTTGGTTCAGACGTTTTAAAGCCATTACTACTGGGTAGTCTTATATGCGGTACTGTTTTTTCTATCCTTAGTTACCTTGCTGTTTTTCAGCTATGGCGCTGGAAGGTTCTAAAAAACTGGCAAGAGCGAAAAGAAAAGCGCATTCAGAGCAACAAACAGCAGTCTTAACTTTTATATCTCAGTGCCTCAGCAGGAATAGTATTACTAGCCTTTACCGCAGGATATACAGTAGCCAACAATGAAAGAAATAGGGCTGATAACGAGACGAAAAGCACATCATGCCACCGAAGATCAACAGGCACATAATCGATTGGATAAACTGATGTATCAAGCAATTGAGTGCCCATGAAACTCTCTACAGCAAGAACCAAGTTAGCCGCCCAATAACAACTTATAACGCCCATAATTACTCCTATAGATATACCTACAAGTGCTATAAGTAGACCCTGAGCAAGAAAAATATTGAGCACCTGCTTTTTAGAGGCACCCATGGTTTGCAAAATAGCTATATCTTTGCGCTTATTTAGCACCATCATCATCAACATTGAGATAATATTAAAGGCCGCTATGCCTACAATTAAAAACACTAATAGAGAAACCATGTTTCTCGATAATTGTATGGCTTGATAGAGGTTTCCGTGACTTTGAGTCCAATCAACTGAAGTAAATCCGATGGGAAGTTGGCTAAGAATACGATGAGCCATGGCCCTCGACTGAAAAAGGTCATCCAGCTGCACCCTAAAACCATAAATTTCATCCCTATTACCCGTCATAAGCGCTGCCTGTTTAAGCGAGACAATGCCTAGCATTTGGTCAACTTCTGTTCGAGTTGAAAAAATACCGGTTAGCACCAGTGATACTATTTTTGCACGGCGGTTAGCATCGGAGGGTAAAATTATGTTTACAGACTGGCCTAAGACTAGGTTAAGTGAATCAATCAAGGGCTGGGCTAATAACAACTCACCATCGGCAGGCATACTTAGATTTGCTTCTTCTAGGACTGTTTTTAAACCTTTAGGTAAAATATTTCGATCTAAACCCAGAATCTGTAGTGGTCTGGTGTTGTTATTAGAAAAAACAATACCCTCTACCTGATTAAAAGGCGTGACCTCGACCACACTGGGGATGGTAGATATTAGTTGACGTTGGGACTGCCAGTCAGCAATCGTATTAGAGTTAGTAATTTGCACATGGGGCACAACAGATAGTATGTGCTCGCGCATCTCACGATCAAAGCCATTCATAACGGAAAGAACGAGGATTAATAAGCCCACACCCAGAGATAAGCCTGATAGCGCTAGTAGCGATATAAAAGAGACTAATTTGCTATTGCGGCCACCCGATGAAAAATACCTTAGGCCTATAAATAGAGGCAAGTTTCTAATCAATGCTTGACCCCAACACACCATTGACCAAGCAAATAGTTCGATCTAATTGTTTTGCAATCTGTGAATCATGGGTAACAACCACAAAACTTATTTTAAGCTCGTCATTAAGGGCCATTAACAGCTTTAAAACCGATTCTGCGGTCCTAGGGTCAAGGTTGCCTGTAGGCTCATCCATTAGTACCAAAGATGGCTTACAGGCCAATGCACGAGCTATAGCTACTCGCTGACATTCGCCACCCGATAGTTCTGATGGCCGATGATGTAATCTATCGGCTAAACCTACTTTGGCTAATAACTCTTTTGCGTACTTTTCGCTTCCCGAAGTACCCCCGCCTATTAATCCGGGTAAACATACATTTTCTAGAGCACTGAACTCATCCAGCAAATGGTGGAATTGATACACAAACCCGATATTCTGATTGCGCCAAGCGGCCCGTTGCGTAGCATCAAGATCGTTCCATTGTTTGCCTTGAAGGACCACACTGCCACTAGTAGGATTATCTAGGCCACCCATTAAATTTAATAGGGTTGACTTGCCCGAACCGGAAACACCCATAATGGCCAATTTTTCGCCCTGCATTATCTCGAGGTCAATTCCTTTAATAACACTCAGAAGTGCACCCGAATTACCCTGCTGATAATCGCGCTGTAAATTTGTTGCCCTTAAAATAGCTTTACCGGTCATATCGCAATGCCTCCGATGGCAGAACCTGACCTGCACGCCAAGCTGGATAAATAGTGGCTAGAACGCTTAAAATTGAGGCGCCAGCCACAACTAGCAGAATATCTGAAAGTAAAAGTTTACTGGGAAGTGAGCTAATCATAAAGACCGTGGGGTCAAAGACATATGTGCCCGTAAGCTGCTCAAAAAAAGCCACAATATCACCAATATACAATGCAATTAAACAGCCTAGAATAAGCCCCAAAGCCACACCAAATATACCTATAGCAGAGCCTTGAATAATAAAAATTCTCATAATTTGATCTGATGTAGCCCCCAATGTTCTTAATACAGCAATGTCTTTTCGCTTATCGGTAACCATTAACACCAAACAGGCAATAATATTAAATGCTGCTACCGCGATAATGACTGACAACAACAACCCGACCACTAATTTTTCCATTCGCATTGCCTGAAAAAGTGTCGCCATCTGATCACTCCAACTAACAACATTCATATCTTTAGATAAACTTGGAGCCATTGAATTAATAATATCATTCACCAAAAAAGGATCTTCTAATACTAACTGTAAACCTTGGTAATTATCGCCTAGCTGAAGTAATTTTCTGGCATCTTGTTCGTTTATATAGGCCGTTGTTGCGTCAACTTGCGCACCTACCTCGAACACACCTATTACTTCCATTATTTTTAATCGCGGAAAGGTGCCTACTGGGGTAACTGAAAGCTTAGGCAATATAACTTCAACACTGTCTCCAAGGCCAACCCCTAATTGCCTTGCCGCCTGACTACCCAGTAAGATGCCATAACTTCTTGGCTGTAATTGAGCTATATCACCCATCAACATATTGTCAGATAATAATTTAGCTGAAGACCATGAAACATCGAGACCCTTTAATAACACACCCTGCTGAAGAGAACTATTTGCCAACATGGCATAGTTTTCAAGAATAGGCATGATCGAAGTAATTCTGGGGTCACTGCTTTTAAGCTGTTTAGATAACTGATCTAGTTGTTGCGGACTAATACTGTTGTCGTGCTTTAAGGAAATATGAGACACAACCTTAAGTAACCGCTGTTTAATTTCTCGATCAAAACCATTCATAACCGAAAGCACAACGATTAAAGTCATTACGCCAATGGCCATAGCGCAAAATGAAAACCCTGAAATAAACGACAAGAAGCCTTCTTTGCGCTTACTAAGAGCGTATCGAATACCTATATATAATGGGAGATTTGATTTCATGCACAGATTAAACAGCAATCCCTTTAAGGGTACAACTCTGAGACTACTGGTCTTTGGCCTTTTTTAATGCGGCGTCGATAAATTGCTCACTATTACTGGAGCCTGAAGCTATCTCATCACATTTATTAGGATCATCGCCACAGATTTCACAGGTATAGTCTTTATCTCCTAGCGCAGCGGCAACACCGCCGCAGGAGCCAGAAATAGGTTTACGACCTAGCAGGACACCCACAGCCATTGCCGAAATCAAAATTACGAAGCCTACAACTGCAAATAAAACATCTAGCATTTTATAATCAACCTATATCTAAATTTTAATCAGTATAAGACTTAAAACCACGTGAAGACGAAGCTATAAACTGATCATTTTGACGAACCAATATATATATCGCCAAATCCAATTTTTCTGCCAATTCAATACTTTGCTGAGCCCCGAAAACCGAAAAGGCCGTTGCCCAAGCATCCGCTTCAGCACATGAGTCTATTAATACAGTGACCGAGGCAAGATTATGATCTATAGGCTTGCCTGTTCTAGGGTCAATAGTATGGGAATATCTTATACCATCACGCTCAAAATAATTTCTATAATCACCTGATGTAGCAATAGACATATCGGTCAAACCAACAATTTTATTGACCGAAGACAGTAGCTGAGGCTGCTCAATGGCCACACGCCAAGGCATACCCTCTGAATTAAAGCCACTAACCCGTATTTCGCCACCAACTTCAACAAGATAATCTGGAAGTGCGTTCATCTCAAGATAATTCGACACTATATCAACCGCGTATCCCTTAGCAACAGCGGACAGATCAAGAGCGACCGGCTTATTTTTGGTTAAGGTTAAACCTTTTAAAACAACGCCATCAAAGCCAGTATTTTTAAGGGCAGCGGTAATATCTTGGTCAGAGGGGAATAAATCACCCGTAGCTTTTGGGCCAAAACCCCAGAGGTCAACCAATGGCCCTAATGTAGGGTCAAATGCACCCTCACTCAACTGCCAAATTTCGCGACTGATGTGAAGTACATCGGCAAATTCTTGGGAGATTTCTAGCTGCTGACCCACATTTAATCGGTTAAAGCGGCTAATTTCTGAGTCTTTTTTGTAGGTCGACATTGAATGATCAACCTTAGACAGTAGCTGATCGATTTGTTGCTCAATGTCACTGGGAGGCAACTGATCAGCAATCACTGTAATATGGTAAGTGGTACCCATCTTACTTCCTGAAATCTCTATAATTTCAGGCTTACTACTACAGCCTACTATGGACAGGCTAGCTAGAGTAACTAACCAACAACACAAGGCATACAGGGTAGTATGCCTCGTGGCAATTGCATTAGAATATCTAGCCACCAAAGTCATCAAGCATGATATTTTCTGGCTCGACTCCGAGATCTTCTAACATCTTAATAACAGCAACGTTCATCATGGGCGGCCCACACATATAGAATTCACAATCTTCAGGGGCCTCATGATTTTTAAGATATTGCTCAAAAAGTACATTATGGATAAAGCCTGTAAGACCATCCCAGTTATCTTCGGGTTGTGGATCAGAGAGTGCAAGATGCCAATCAAAATTGTCATTTTCTGCGGCCAATTGATCATATTCATCATCATAAAAGCATTCTTTAAGCGATCTAGCACCGTACCAAAAACTAATTTTTCGGTCAGAATTGATACGCTTAAGTTGGTCGAAAATATGCGATCTCATTGGCGCCATTCCGGCACCACCACCCACAAACACCATTTCAGCCTTGGTCTCTTTGGCGAAGAATTCACCAAATGGCCCATAAACAGAAATTTTATCGCCGGGTTTTAGATTAAATACATAAGAGGACATTTTGCCCGGCGGGATGCCGTTAGAACCTGGAGGCGGGCTAGCAATTCGAATATTAAACTTAACAACACCCTGCTCTTCAGGATAATTTGCCATTGAATAGGCTCGAATAAGAGGTTCTTTAACCTCAGATGTATACTGATAAAGACCAAAACGCTCCCAATCAGCTTTATATTCCTCTTCCACATCAAAGTCTGAATAGTTAACTACATGGGGCGGGCATTCTAACTGAACATAACCACCAGCCTTGAAGTCAACGTTTTCCCCTTCGGGAAGACGAAGTGTTAGCTCTTTAATAAAGGTTGCAACATTTGGGTTTGATTCTACGGTACATTCCCAACGCTTTACCCCAAATACTTCTTCGGGAACCTCAACTTTCATATCCTGTTTAACCGGCGCTTGGCAAGAAAGCCTCCAACCCTCATTGGCTTCTCTGCGAGTGAAATGCGCTTCTTCGGTGGGCAGCATAGAGCCACCACCATCAGACACTACACATTTGCACTGGGCGCAACTACCACCGCCACCGCAGGCAGAGGGCAAAAATAGGCCCGCATTAGAAAGTGTTTGTAAAAGCTTATCACCAGCAGGAACAGTGATCGTCTTTTCACCATTAATTTCGATATTAACATCACCTGAAGCAACCAGTTTGCTACGAGCGGCAAGAATAAAGGCGACTAGTGCCAAGATCACAACTGTGAACATGGTTACGCCTAGGATAATTTCAGTCGTCATACTGCTTTAATTCTCCAATTTTTATAGGTCAATGCCGCCAAACGACATAAAGCCTAAGGAAATCAAACCTACGGTAATGAAAACGATACCCAATCCCTGTAAACCTTCTGGAATATCGCTGTACTTTAGCTTTTCTCGAATACCGGCCAAAACTGCAATAGCTAAAGCCCAAGAAGTACCTGAGCCAATACCATAAACAACACTCTCAGTGAAGCCATAACCTCGCTCCGCCATCAGTAGTGAGCCACCTAATATGGCACAGTTAACAGTGATTAGTGGTAAGAAAACGCCCAGAGCACTGTAGAGCGCAGGTACATATTTATCTAGCACCATTTCCAGTATCTGAACTAAGGCTGCAATCACACCAATAAAGCAAAGATAAACAAGAAAGCTTAGATTGACATCGGGAAGTCCGGCCCACGCCAGAGCTCCATCAGCAAGCAAGTAGTTCATTAATAGGTAATTTACGGGAACTGTAATGGTTTGTACCACAATAACCGCGATTCCAAGACCAATAGCCGCATTGATCTTTTTTGACACCGCAATAAATGTACACATGCCCAAGAATAGGCTAAGCGCAATATTATCGATAAAAATCGATCTAACTAATAAACTTAGGTAATGTTCCATTAGGCAACCTCACTCTTACGACTATTTGCAGTAATCTTGAAGTCGGGTTTTTCAACCTGCTCTGTTTTCCAAACACGAAGTGCCCAAATAAACAGACCAATTAAAAAGAACGCACTTGGCGGCATTAACATCATGCCATTGGCAACATACCAGCCGCCTTCAGTACTGACTGGCAACACCTGAATACCCCATATTTTACCCGCACCAAACAATTCACGAATAAAGGCTAACAGCATCAAAATAACACTATAACCAAGGCCGTTACCAATACCATCATAGAAACTGGGTAGTGGAGGATTTTTCATTGCAAAGGCTTCACAACGGCCCATTACAATACAGTTGGTAATAATAAGACCGACAAATACCGAGAGCTGCTTACTAATATCGTAGGCAACGGCTTTTAGCACCTGATCCACCATAATTACCAGTGATGCAATGATTGTCATTTGTACAATAATTCTGATGCTGTTGGGAATATGATGACGAATTAGCGAAACAAAAAGGTTGGCAAAAGCCGAGACAATTGTCAGCGCTAAGCACATAACAAAAGCAACCTTCATGCTCGTAGTTACAGCCAAGGCAGAGCATATACCCAGTATCTGCAGTGCAATTGGATTATTACTAGCTATTGGCTCGAGTAAGATATCTTTAGTCTTGGACATCTCTTACGCCTCCCCTGTCTTTAAATTTTCTATAAAGGATTTGAATCCTTGATCACCCAACCAATACTTGATCAGGTTATCAACACCCCTTGTAGTAAGAGTAGCACCAGCAAGACCATCAATTTGGTACTCCGCTCCATCTCGAGAAGTATCGACCTTACCTTTAATAACCTCCAGAGCAAGAACATCGCCATCATAGGCACTTTTGCCCACCCAGCTAGCTTTCCACTTAGGATTATCAACTTCTCCACCAAGGCCTGGCGTTTCGGTATGCTCATAAAAGCCAATACCAGCCACTGTTTTTAAATCAGATTCTAGAGCGATAAAGCCATAAAGAGTCGACCATAGCCCATAACCTTTAATCGGTAGAATTACCTTCTCAAGACCAAGGGCATTTTCCACAATATAAACTTTTGAAAAATTAGCGCGTCGCTTAATTTTTGCAATATCTTCTGATGAACTTAGCGCAACAGAAAGAGCGGGATCAGAAGAAGCTTTACGCTGATCATAGGTGGCAGAATCAACGGCATTGGTATAGCGGCCAGTCTCCATATCAACCAGCTTGACACTAATCTTTTCGAACTGAGTTTCAACATCAACACCCTCTTCTAACAGACCTGCAGAAGCGAGAATATTAGTTTTAAGATCGAGAAGCTTATTGGCTTCTTGAGCAGGACGAAGAAGCACAGCCGCACTGGACACAACGACTGCACAAACAATGCATAGGGTCAATGCAACTACGAATGTTTTGGTAACAGATTCATTAGCCACGTGCTAGTCTCCTCTTGATATTGGACTCAACAACATAATGATCAATCAGCGGTGCAAATAAGTTAGCAAAAAGAATTGCTAACATCATACCCTCCGGGAAGGCCGGATTAACCACGCGAATTAGAATAACCATGACCCCAATCAAAAGCCCATATATGTACTTACCGGTATTAGTCATGGAGGCAGATACTGGGTCAGTTGCCATAAAGATGGCACCAAAGGCAAAACCACCAATAACCCAGTGCCAGTAGAAAGGCAGTGCGAACATTGGGTTGGTTGATTCGATACTATTAAATAACAAGGACACAAGTGCTGAACCCACAAGCACGCCACCAATAATGCGCCATGATGCGATTTTCATTGAAACTAGCACCACCGCTCCCATTAGAATAGCAAGAGTTGATGTTTCACCAATAGAACCATGGATAGTCCCGATAAATGAATCCATCCATGTCGCAGTTTGAGATAATGCAGCAACACCATCAGCGGCAGCAATAGATAACATGGTAGCCCCTGTATAGCCGTCTACAGCGGTCCAGACCATATCGCCACTCATATAAGCTGGATAGGCAAAGTACAGGAATGCGCGACCCGTTAAAGCAGGATTGAGGAAGTTTTTGCCGGTACCACCAAATATCTCTTTACCAATGACAATACCAAAGGTTATACCTACAGCAACCATCCACAACGGAAGATCTGGAGGACAACAAAGAGCAAACAAGACAGAGGTTACAAAGAAGCCTTCATTAACTTCATGTCCACGGACACTGGCAAAAAGTACCTCCCAAAAACCACCCACAATGAATGTAGTTGCGTAAATTGGAATAAAGTATGCCGCACCATGGATCATATTGTCCCAGATGCTATTGGCATCATAACCCGCAAGCAGACCTATAAATAGGCCTCGCAGTCCTTCCTGACTGGCCATACCCATATCAGCCATAATATTGTTAGCTTGAAAGCCAATATTCCACATGCCAAAAAACATGGTTGGAAAAGTACAGAGCCAAACTGTGATCATCACCCGCTTGAGATCAATGTTATCTCTGACATGGGAGCTATTTTTTGTTACATCTGATGGTTTGAATAGACCAGTATCAATCGCCTCATAAAGGGCATACCAACCTTCCCACTTGCCGCCTTTTTTAAAATTGGGCTCTAATTTATCAAGAAATTTACGCATGTGGATTAACCCTCCTGCTCAATTCTAGTAAGGTTATCCCGAAGAATTGGACCATATTCATACTTACCAACACAAACATAGGTATACAATCCCACATCATCTTCATCGAGCTCTAAACACCCCAATTTTTGCGCCATTTCAGTATCGCCGACAATCAAGGATCGCAACAACTGAACCGGCAACATATCCATGGCGGTTACGTTTTCGTACCCACCTACCGGCACCATGGCTCGCTCACTACCATTAGTGCTAGAGGTCATATTAAATAACTTATTCATCATCCTACCGGCAAAAATTGGCAATGCAGAATGCTTGTTAATACCCGGACGTAAATAATGTAGAAACTCTCGCTCTCGCCCCTCTCGAATAACTGAAACCTGATTGTGGTATCTGCCAAGAAAAGCATAGTTACCCGAGGCATTTCTACCGCTTAGTACCGAACCAGAAATTATACGATTTTCATCATTTACAAGCCCACCAATAACCAACTGATTAAGATTTGCCCCCAAAATTGTTTTAATTAGACGGGGCTCTGTCACCTGAGGTCCGGCCAAAGCAACAACCCGTTTATTATCAATTTCACCAGAGGTAAATAAAGAACCAATAGCAATAACATCTTGGTAGTTGATAGTCCAAACTGTTTTTTCTGAACTGACTGGATCTATATAGTGAATATGAGTGCCTGATAGCCCTGCCGGATGTGGGCCAGAGAAACTATGGAGAGCTACATTATCTGCGGTAATAGCTGAGTGGCTCTCAATACAAAGGTTAACTGAACCCTCTGTTAATTTTGAGATAACAGTTAAACCATTAGCAAAATCGTGCGCACGCTCTGTAATAATGACCTCAGGATTCGCTGCTAGGGGATTGGTATCCATAGCATTGACAAAAATAGAAGCTGGCGCGCTATCAATTGCCGGCACCTTTGAGTAAGGGCGCGTCTTAAGACTAACCCACTGCCCTGAATTAACCAGATTATCGACAATCTGCTCGCGACTCAGGGTAGATAACTTATTTTCTTCAAAAGAGGGAAATGTTATTTTTTCATCGCCTTCAATATCAATGACCAAAGACTGAAAAATGCGTCTCTCACCACGGTTGATTTCAACCACAGTACCAGAGGATGGGGAGGTAAATTGTACCCCTGGATTTTTTTTGTCAGTAAAAAGCAACTGTCCTTTGCTAACACTATCCCCAACTTTCACCTCCATGGTGGGTTTCATACCATGAAAGTCAGAGCCAATAACTGCAATTTGACTAGTCTTAGGGCCATCGTGAATTTCCTGCTTTGGCGCACCTGATATTGGCAGGTCCAATCCGCGGCGAATTTTAATCATAGAAAATACCATTGACGAGATTAAAAAAAATTAAGAACAAAACTGCGATTACGAACCAAACTGCCTTGGCAAAAATCACTTAGCGCTCAAAACCATCTAATTAACTGACTCAATATACGAACTAACTTCAGAAGTGTATTGGGTCAACAATTTCGCGCGGGAGTATAATATTGTTAGGGTTTTGATGCCAGTTTAACCGCCAAAATTCGTGTTTTTTTCGACTATTTATTGATTTACGGCGACTCTTGCACAATTTGCTGTTAAAACCTACCAATTATTGCGCAAAGTTCTCAAAGCAATAAATATATCTTTCTCACAGGGTTTATCAGGGAAATCAGGCATTGTGTTTTTTAAATTATTAATTATTTCTGGATTATTTAATCGCAAAAAACAGTTTATTTGCTTTTCAAGTCCGATGGTTGTTACTGCAGGATTGTTTGTGTCCTGTTTTATAACCTGCTCAAGAAGACTGGACGCTGCTTTATTACTGGGTTCTCGGTCGAGGGTAAACTGCAAGTTATTAACAATATAATCATGCCCCGGATAAACTTGAGTATCATCAGGCAGTTTCGAAAGAACCATAGAAAATGTAGTAAAAAGCGCCTCTGGATGACCACCGCTGTGACAGTTACCCGCCCCCGCATTAAATAATGTATCTCCACTAAAGAGCACAGGAGGTTGAGTCTTTGATAATAAACATATATGACTCATGGTATGGCCCGGCGTATCTAACACCCTTAACTGTACAGTCTCACCAACCTCCACAACTTCTCCGCCTTTTAGCGCAACATCTACACCGGAAATAACATCTTGCGCTGCTTGATGAGCTAATAAAGTTGCCTCAGTTTCTTCAATTAAAGGTTTATTGCCCTCAATATGATCATGGTGTTCATGAGTATTTAGCACTTTAGTAATTGTCCATCCATGACTTTTCGCTACATCAAGACACTGTTGATAATTTAAAGGGTCAATAGCTAGTGCTTGCTTACTTTTTGGGCAGGCAATTAAATAATTAAAATTACGCCAAGGATTATTGGTCCATATCTGCTCGATTAACATAGATCGCTCAACAGTAGATGATTATTCAATCTCAATAGGATAACGCTGCCAATCAACACCTGCAAACTTTTCAATGCATCTTACAACCTGACAACTGTAACTAAACTAATTGTCGTACCAACAATAAATCACTACATTTTATTGTGGAATAATTATTACACTTGCGTGTCTATAAACTATAGACAAAATATGAAGTATTAATCAGCAAATTGATAATTTTTTACAAACAGGTTCACCAAGTAGAGTAAAATGTGTAAGCAACAGTATACAAGTATTAATCCTAACATCAGATTTGAGAATGTAGTCCATGAGCAAAGCTAAAAATAGTCAATCTGATTGGGCTTCCCAGGGTTCTACAGCACAAGCTTTAACTATTGCCGAAAGGGCTATAAGCTATTCTGGCATTTCTCTGGTAATTACCGCTACAACCGCTGAAGCCTCAACATTGCGCACAGCCATAAGTTTTTTCCTGCAAGACAGCAATATAGAAACAAAGGTTTTCCCAGATTGGGAAACTCTGCCCTATGATATTTTTTCGCCCCATCAGGATATTATTTCAGATCGCATACAAATACTGAGTGAGCTGCCGACACTCACTCAGGCTGTGCTAGTTCTGCCCCTGCCCTCTTTACTACATCAGCTTCCACCTACAGACTTTTTGGCTTCGCGGTTATTTGACTATCAAGTCGATGAAACACTTGATCGAGACAAGCTGCATAACCAATTAACCAGAGCTGGATATCACCGGGTAGAGACAGTTTATGAGCATGGTGAATATGCTTTTCGTGGCTCAATCATTGATATCTTTCCTATGGGTGAAAAAGCGCCATTTAGAATTGATTTGTTAGACAATGATATTGAATCCCTAAGAATATTTGATCCTGAGTCACAACGCACCTTATCCAGTGTAGAGCGTTTAAGACTTTTACCGGCTCGGGAGTTTCCACTAGATAAGGAAGGGATCAATCAATTTCTAAATCACTGGCATGATCACTTTGATCCATCAACCACAAACTGCACAGTTTATAAGGATGTGAAACAAGGCATAGCACCCCAGGGTATTGAGTATTATCTAAGTCTATTTTTCGACCATACTGCCAACCTATTTGATTATCTTCCCGAGCAAACACAGGTATTTATGAAGGGAGATATTTACAGCACAGCTAATACCTTGTGGCAAGATATAAACCGACGCTACACCGAATATGGCGTCGATCCTGAAAGACCCCTTTTAGCCCCTAAAGAAATATTTATAACGGTTGAAGATCTGTTTTCTGAATTTAAACAACTCAATATTATTAACAAAGAACAAAATGCATCTGTAACCCCAGAAGAAATTAAGTCTGGAATTCCGGATATAAGTGTTAATAGCAAACAAAATAACCCGCTAGAACAGCTTGAGAAATTTATTCTAGATATACCCGCTGATACCAGCATACTATTTTGCGCTGAATCTGCCGGACGAAAAGAAGCTTTAACTGAATTGGTAGCTGCCAATAATATCAAACCTCAACCCTATGACTCGTGGCAAGACTTTAGATCTTCCGGTGAAACAATGGGTATTTGCATCTACCCTATCGATCAAGGATTTTATTCAAAGCAACGTAATATATGCCTTATCACTGAGGGTGAGTTATTTGGCCAACAGGTCTTGCAAAGAAGAAGACGCTCAACGGTCTCTGAGTCACCTGATTATATTTTCAAAAGTTTAGCTGAGCTTAAAATTGGCGCACCCGTGGCTCATTTAGACCATGGCGTAGGTCGCTACAATGGACTAATACTGCTATCTGTCGATGGTTCAGAGCAGGAATTTCTAACTCTTATCTATGCCGATGATGCCAAATTATATGTGCCCGTTGCGTCTCTCCATATGATTAGTCGATTTAGTGGTAGTGGTGATGAAACCATTGCTCCGCTCCATCGCTTGGGTTCTGATAAATGGGATAAAGCCAAAAAGAAAGCCGCAGAAAAAGTTAGAGATACGGCTGCTGAACTACTCGACATCTACTCACGACGCGCTGCTCGAAAAGGTTTTTCCTGCGAGGATAATGAAGAAGAATATCGTCAATTTTGTAGTCAATTCCCATTTGAAGAAACCGCGGATCAGCAGACTACTATTGACGCTGTAAGAAAAGATCTATTAAGCCCACAGCCAATGGATAGATTGGTTTGTGGCGATGTTGGTTTTGGTAAAACTGAAGTGGCTATGCGCGCCGCTTTTACAGTAGTTTCTAGCAACAAACAGGTAGTCATTTTGGTGCCAACCACCCTACTAGCACATCAGCACTTAGATAATTTTCGCGATCGATTTGCCAACTGGCCTATACAAGTCGAGGAGCTATCAAGATTTAAAACCGCTAAAGAACAGCAGCAGGTGATAAATGAGGTTGAAGCGGGCAAAGTGGATATTCTTATTAGCACGCATAAACTCTTGCATGCCAATATCGACTTTAGCCGACTGGGTTTAATGATTATTGATGAAGAGCATAGATTCGGTGTTCGCCAAAAGGAGCAGCTCAAAGCCCTAAGAAGCTCAGTGGATATGCTCACCATGACAGCGACACCCATTCCACGAACTCTTAATATGTCAATGCATAGCATTCGTGACCTGTCGATTATTGCAACTCCCCCCGCCAAAAGGCTATCGGTCAAAACATTTATCCGCAAGAAAGAATCACGGGTTGCCAAAGAAGCAATACTCCGGGAAATTTTACGTGGCGGCCAAGTCTATTACTTACACAATGATGTTAAATCGATACAACGTGCCGCCGATGAATTAGTTGAGTTAGTTCCTGAGGCCCGAATAAATATTGCCCATGGGCAGATGCGTGAGCGAGAACTGGAAAAAATCATGTCAGATTTTTACCATCAACGATTTAATGTTCTTGTCTGCTCAACCATAATTGAAACTGGTATTGATATTCCAAGCGCTAATACCATTATTATCGAACGTGCCGACAAATTTGGTCTTGCGCAACTGCATCAGTTGCGCGGCAGAGTTGGAAGGTCTCATCATCAAGCCTATGCCTATCTAATGACTCACCCTGAGAAAAAGCTCACCACTGATGCTACCAAACGTCTTGAAGCCATTGCGGCTGCTGAGAATCTGGGTTCTGGATTTACCCTTGCCACCAATGACTTGGAAATCAGGGGCGCTGGTGAGTTGCTAGGGGAAGAGCAAAGCGGACATATACAGTCCATTGGGTTTACTCTTTATTTGGAAATGCTCGATCAGGCAGTAGAGGCTATCCAAAGTGGAGAAAGCCCTAACAAAGCAATTAATTTTGATCAGGGTATTGAGGTTAATCTGCATATTCCAGCGTTAATACCATCTGACTATTTACCCGATGTTAATATGCGTCTTACTTTTTATAAGCGCCTAGCAAACTGTCAAGATAAACAGCAGTTACATGAATTACAGGTAGAAATGATTGATCGCTTTGGACTTCTCCCTGAAGCGGTAAAAGCACTCTTTCAAATCGCTGAAATTCGACAAATCGGCGAACATATTGGACTGAAAAAAATAGAAGCAGGACCTACCAGTGGACGCTTGAAATTTCTTCAAAATACCAAAGTTGAACCCATTTCCATTATTAAATTGGTCCAGCAAAACCCCAATAAATATAAATTGTTGAACAATGACCAATTGAGTTTCACAATGCCTATGGGGAATCCTGAACTTAGACTTAGTTCAGTCTATGCTATGCTGTCTTCACTGACTGAAACACTATAACCAAAGCACAAAAGGACTCTGGATGTTTTTCTTAAACCATAAAACGCCTCTACGCAAATATCTGCTAGTTGCTATGGTTTGCTTTTTGCCCATTTTTAGTCAACTGCATGCCCAACAAGATCTCGAAGATAAAAATCCTAGAGCAGAAAATTGGTACCAAGTAGAAGTCATATTATTCGATCAACATTCCATTACTGGAACTGAATCAGCGCCAACAGACCTTGATATTGGTTTTCCAAGAAATTGGCTTGAATTAAGTGACCAA
>MDTB01056015.1_pt1 | contig 23939 bp, 22 predicted proteins | sample 811161 | NCBI WGS metagenome assembly MDTB01 (sample SAMN05326650, study PRJNA326480) | marine metagenome | isolation source: seawater | place: Mediterranean Sea | collected 2009
ATCTTGGGCTATCAACTTCAAGGCATTCGCTTAGCCTTACTTGCAGGTATTGGGGTCGGATATCTCTGTGTTTTTGGGCAATGGGAACCCTCTTTAGAGACGCTATCTTTTGTCCTCGTATGTGCGCCTATTTGTTTCATTTTGGGACTGGGTTTCGGGATATGGGGATACCTGAATAGAACTGTAGAGGCGGCACTTGAGCCACTATTGAACTGTATGCAGACCCTGCCTCATTTTTCTTATCTGGTTCCAGTCATGGTTCTGTTTGGAGTCGGAGATCATGCTGGCGCCGTTGCCACGATTATCTTTGCGACCCCACCGATGATCAGATTAACCATTCTCGGCTTGAGAAAGATTTCTCCGGATATTGTTGATTCCGGTTTAATGAGTGGGTGCAGTAAATTCCAGCTACTGTTCAGAGTTTTAATCCCGACAGCAAGAACAGATATTCTGATTGGCGTTAATCAGGTCATTATGCAATGTCTTGCGATGACCACTATTGCCGCTTTTATTGGAGCCAGGGGCTTGGGCTTCAATCTCAAAGTTGCTTTGAATTCACTGGAAATTGGAAAAGCCTCAGAAATTGGCCTGTGTGTCGTTTTAATTGCTGTAATCCTCGATAAATATTCCTTGGCGTGGGCAAACAAACAAAAAGATTATTTTTCTGATTTGAACTTCTTTCAAAGATATTGGCCTTACATCGGATTTATCCTTCTAACGCTTTTGGCAATTCTTTTAGCGTACATAGGTGCGCTGTACTTTAAGGACGGTATCAACTACCTGTACTACGTTCCGTTCGACAAAGGTTTTACGATTTCTCCTTTTATAGATGCTGGTATTGATTGGTTTTGGGAAGCCTTTTTTCCCTATCTAAATGGATTCAATGTCTGGTTAATAACCTCGGTCCTTGTGCCGATGAGAGACGCCTATCTCGGTATGCCTGTTATCTCCACGTTCATTCTTGTTATGGGAGCCGGGTATATCGTTGGCGGCGTAAGATCAGCGATCGTAGTTGGGGGACTGATCCTGTTTATAGCCCTTTCTGAATATTGGGACAGAGCATTAATCACAGCCTATATGGCAACTTTTGCGGTACTCATATCCGCTGTTTTAGGATTAGTCGTTGGCTCCATTTGCGCCCAGAACCGTTTTGCGAGCAAAACAATTCTTTCAGTCTGTGATTTTTTTCAAACATTTCCGTCCTTTATTTATTTAATACCGGTAATTCTGCTTTTTGGTATCACGGATACATCCGTCATGATCGCGGCAATTGTCTATGCAGTGATTCCGGCTACCCGATATACAGTAGAAGGCTTAAACAGCGTTCCAATATCGCTGCATGAAGCTGCGACAATGTCAGGCGTATCACGACTTCAAAGATGGATCAATATCGAGCTACCTCTTGCGCTTCCGCACATAATGCTAGGCATAAATCAAACAGTCATATTTGCATTATTCATGGTGATCCTTGGCGCATTAATCGGGACCATTGATTTGGGCCAAATTATTATGGGTGCTTTATCGAAAAAAGGTGGGGCAGGGATTGGTTTAACACTGGGTATATTTGTATCCTTCATGTGCTTAGCAGTCGACAATTTGATTCAAACTTGGGCGAAGGAAAGAAAGAAACTTCTGGGAATCGACTGATGCACCCTCACCAAGCTCTCGTCAATACGTGCTAAGAGATTAATCGGGAATCCAATTATGTCCTCCAACGAAAGCTCTACGACAGATCAGCAACCGGTCATCCGGTGTGATTCTGTCTTTAAGATTTTTGGGGATAAAGCGAAAGAGATGCTCGCCGGAGTAGACGGCAGCAACGTAGACACAAAAGCTTTTCAAGAGGCTGGCTGCATCGTCGGCGTCAACAACGCCTCCTTCGATGTCGCGAGGGGCGAAAAACTCATCATTATGGGACTGTCAGGTTCGGGCAAGTCGACGCTGCTACGCTGCATCTCCCGCCTGACAGATGCAACCGCTGGACGAATTTTTATAGAAGGTCAGGATCTGTTAGCGATGACCAACAAGCAGTTGATCGAAATCCGTCGAGAAAAGATGGGTATGGTCTTTCAGAGTTTCGCGCTACTGCCACACAAAACAGTGCTGGAGAATATAGCTTTCCCCTTACAGGTTAAAGGTGTCCGAACACAAGAAAGTATTAAAAAAGCAATGGATATGGTTGAACTTGTGGGGCTTCGGGGGCGCGAGAACTACTTCCCTCGAGAGTTATCCGGGGGGCAACAGCAACGTGTCGGAATTGCCCGGTCACTCGCCGTCGAGCCCGACATCTGGTTCCTTGACGAGCCCTTCTCAGCCCTCGATCCCCTCATCCGAAAAGAGATGCAGAATGAGTTCCTCCGACTGCAGAGCGTACTGAACAAAACTATTCTTTTTGTCACCCATGACTTCGACGAGGCGTTACGGCTGGCGGACCGGATCGCCATTATGAAAGACGGCGTCATTGAGCAACTAGATACCCCGGCTAACATAGTCCTCAATCCTGCAACCGAGTATGTTCATAGGTTTACGGAAGATGTGCCTAGGGAAAAGGTGCTCAGGATTGAGTCTGTAATGGATCCTGTAAATAGTTCAGAAGCGCTCAGCGACCTAAAGGTCTCTAAAGACGCAATTATCGAAACGGTCGCTGAAGCGGTTCTTAGCGAACAGAATCCTGTTCCGGTAACCGATGGGGAGGGCCAGGTTATTGGAGTTTTACACCCGTCTAAAGTGATTCACGTACTGTTTGGAGGAAGAGCCAGGTATCCCAAGCAGTGACAACCGCGCGAGCCCGCTTCAAGCCGAGTCAGCGGATCCAGAGCGCGGCCCGACCAATGCAGAACTCGCGCCCTGGGACGCTCTCTTTCAAATGGATCCGATCAGCGAAAACTCCTAAAACAGCCCTTCTATCTCACCGTCTTCGTTAACGAAGATATTGTTGGCCGCAGGCACCCTCGGCAGCCCCGGCATCGTCATAATCTCGCCGCAAATCGCCACGATGAATTCTGCACCGGCGGAGAGGCGCAGTTCTCGAATCGGGACCACGTGTCCGCTGGGTGCGCCCAGAAGACTGGGATCCGTCGAGAAACTGTACTGCGTCTTCGCCATACAAACCGGGAAGTGACTGTAACGTTCCTCAAAATCCGCAAACTGGCCACGCACTTTGTTATCAGCACTGATGTCATCAGCGCCGTAGATTGATCGTGCGACGGTGCGAGCCTTGTCCCACAAAGACATATGGTCATCATAGAGCGGCTGGAACCGGGACTCACCGGAATCCGCGAGCGTAGCGACATGTTGTGCAAGTTCTTCCGTACCCGCGCCGCCATCGGCCCAGTGACTGCACTCAAAAACCTCAACACCAAGCTCTTTACAGTAAACCCGTATCGCATCAATCTCAGCCTGGGTATCAGAAACGAATTTGTTTATCGCTACGACGGCGGGCACGCCGAACTGTCCAATGTTTCGAAGATGCCGACCCAAGTTTTCCAGCCCATCTTGCAGAGCACCGACACTTTCGGTATTGAGGTCCGCTTTCGCGACCCCTCCATGCATTTTGAGGGCACGGGCGGTAGCAACCAGTACAACCGCATCAGGCTCGAGGCCGGCCTTGCGGCATTTAATATTGAAAAACTTCTCCGCACCAAGGTCCGCACCAAAACCGGCCTCGGTCACCACGTAATCGGCAAGCTTCAGCGCCATTTTGGTGGCTCGAACCGAATTACATCCGTGGGCAATATTAGCGAACGGTCCACCGTGAATGATCGCTGGATTATTCTCAAGCGTCTGAACCAGGTTTGGCATAAAGGCATCGCGCAGCAATGCTGTCATGGGGCCCTCGGCTTTGAGGTCACGGGCATGAATCGGCTCTCGCGAACGCGTATATCCCACAATGATGTTACCCAGCCGGCGTTGCAGATCAGCGAGATCTTCTGCGAGACAAAAGATCGCCATAATTTCCGAGGCGACTGTAATATCAAAACCCCCTTCTCGAGGAAATCCATTAGCGACACCGCCGAGTGCCACAGTGATCTGGCGAAGTGCACGGTCATTCATATCGACAACGCGGCGCCAGGTCACTCTGCGCTGATCAATCGCCAACTCATTGCTCCAGTAGATGTGATTCTCTACCAGTGCAGAAAGAAGGTTATGAGCGGCTCCGATCGCATGAAAATCTCCCGTGAAGTGAAGATTGATATCCTCCATTGGAACTACCTGTGCGTAACCACCGCCTGCAGCACCACCTTTCATGCCGAAACAGGGGCCAAGTGAAGGCTCGCGAAGGCAGATCAATGTCTTCCTGCCAATCCGGTTTAATCCGTCACCCAGACCAACGGTGGTGGTGGTCTTCCCTTCCCCGGCAGGGGTTGGGGAGATCGCGGTCACCAGGATCAACTTGCCATCGGATCGTTTCGACAAAGACTCGATGAACTGATTGCTGATCTTGGCCTTGGTGGGGCCGTAAGGCAGCAGTGACTCTGACGGAATCTCCAACTTATCCCCGATCTCTCCGATAGGGCGTATCGCTGCCGCACGTGCAATCTCGATATCGCTGGGCACTTTATCCATGACTCTCCTCTGGCTTTAATAGGTTATTGTTGATTTTTAAACTGATCTGAACGGGACGCCTTTAGGCGCCGAGCCGCCACCACGGTATTGCGCATCAGGACGGCAACCGTTACCGGTCCCACTCCCCCGGGCACAGGCGTAATCCATCCTGCCACTTCCCGACACGCATCATAGTCGCAATCCCCCACAACGCGACTGTGTCCCTCATCGGACTCGATCTGATTAATACCGATATCGACCACGACCGATCCGGGTTTGAGCATTTCTCCTTTAAGGAGTCCTGGTTTACCCACGGCAACGAATACGGCATCTGCTCTGCGGGTGTGCACTGCAACCTCCCGCGTCATGTGATGACACACCGTAACGGTTGCGCCCTCTGCCATTAGCAAAAAGGCAATAGGCTTTCCAACAATTTCGGAATGCCCGATTACCGTGACTTCCAATCCTGGCAAAGTGACCCCGGTCTCCTTGAGCAGTTCGACTGCCGCCATAGCGGTGCATGGCCCAAGTTCAATATTTCGATAAACAATGTTGCCGATTGACGCGGGATGCATTCCTTCTACATCTTTAAGCGGCGCGATGCTGGACTGCAACTGCTGAATCGGTAAGTGTTTGGGAACCGGTCGCTGCAGAATAATACCTGTCACGTCCTGATCAAAGTTCAGTTGCGCGATCGCCGCTCGCACGTCTTCTTCTGAAATATCTGTCGGAAAATTCCGCCGTTCGAAGTCGATTCCCACCTCGTTTGCGGCACGTTCCTGATTGCGGATGTAGAGATTGACCGCGGGATGATCTCCAATCCGAATCGATACCAATCGCGGAGCCCAGCCCGAGGAGTTCAGCGCGCTGACATCCTGAGCTACTTGCGACAGCATCGTCGACGCGACCGCTCTCCCGTCGATGTCTCGGTAGTCCGCCGCCATCCCCTGGGTCACATTTGAACTCATACTTCCATTAGATTTTCTTACTATTACGACCTGGCAACTCACGCGAGCCCATCAGGCGCGTCCTCATCTTCCAGCCCTCATTTAGCATCGGGCACCGACTCCCCGCGCAACTGACGGCATTTCAGGCATAAAGTTGCAGGTGGAGGCCTGCGCGCACATTACCTTCTACATCACGACCGTAGCAGTCTAGACCAAATGCCCTCTACACTCGTGAGAACCTCCCTATCAGGCGATAACTCTGCCTAACCACCCGTTGGCAGTCGGTAACGGCATCAGCCCCAACCCGGAACTGACACCGTCAGATCTCATGGGATACTCAGAACTTCGCGTAGGCTTTGCGCAGAGCCACCATCGGATGCTTGGGCGACATCTGAAACTTGATTAGAAGTTCACGGGCAATCATGTCCCGATCCTGCTGATTATCAGGTAGCGCTATTTCCTCGGGGATCGTTACCCAGCCGTTGATGTTCCTATCGAATACTGCGGGTCTCCCGTCCTCGTAGCCCATATGGACATCTTCGAGCCAATTGAGATCGGTCCATCCCATTATCTCCATGTAACGCTTAAGCAGCGGAGTCAACCGCTCATAGTCTGGTACTAGATTGACATCGTACCGGTACCCTATGTGCTGACCGATGGTCTGCTCGCGTTCCGAATCAAGCCCGTCGCCTTTAATGAAGTGGTCAATATCTTTTTCGTATGCCATGTGCTTATCCTCAGAAACGTGTCAGGTCAGGGCGACCAACAGTGTGCTGTGAGCCGGCCAGCGGTACCTGTGCCAACGCCGAAGCCTCCATCGTCAGGGCTGCAAGATCCTCCGGCTCCAGCGAATGGACATTGGTCTTGCCACAGGCCCGAGCCAGCATCTGGCATTCGATCGCAAGCGTATGTAGGAAGTTATAGACCCTCTCTGCTGCGGCATCCGGGTCGAGCCGTTTACGTAACTCGGGGTCCTGCGTTGCGATACCCACTGGGCAGCGCCCAGTGTGACAGTGATAACAATGACCCGCTTCAACACCCATTTCTTTCTCAAAATCGGCTTCAGGGATATCTTTATTGCAGTTTAATGCCATCATCGAAGAGTGACCGATCGCTACTGCATCAGCCCCTAGCGCCAGCGCTTTCGCGACATCCCCCCCATTGCGGATCCCCCCGGCATACACCAGAGAGATATCTCCTGATTTACCGACATCCTCCAGCGCCCTTCGGGCCTGGCGAATAGCAGCGATTCCCGGGACGCCGGTTTCCTCAGTGGCAAGGTGAGGTCCAGCGCCTGTACCTCCTTCCATGCCATCTATATAAATCGAATCAGGATCAGTCTTCGCTGCCATGCGCACGTCGTCGTATACCCGGGCAGCACCCAGTTTCAATTGAATCGGGATTTCCCAGTTCGTCGCCTCCCGGATCTCCTGAATCTTGAGAGCCAGATCGTCGGGGCCAAGCCAATCGGGATGGCGAGCAGGAGAACGCTGATCGATCCCTGCCGGGAGCGAGCGCATCTCGGCGACCTGGTCGGTGACTTTCTGCCCCATCAGGTGGCCGCCTAGACCCACTTTGCAACCCTGGCCGATAAAAAACTCGCAGCCGTCTGCGAGACGAAGGTGGTGAGGGTTAAATCCGTAGCGTGATTGGATACACTGATAAAACCATTTTTCCGAATAACGTCGCTCATCCGGAATCATACCCCCTTCTCCAGAGCAGGTAGCAGTACCGGCCATAGTTGCACCACGAGCCAGAGCGGTTTTTGCCTCATAGGAGAGTGCACCAAAACTCATGCCCGTTATGTAGATCGGAATATCGAGTTCGAGCGGGCGCTTGGCGCGAGGGCCAATGACGGTTTTGGTGAGGCATTTTTCGCGATAACCCTCGATCACAAAACGGGTCAGCGTACCGGGAAGAAACGTGAGGTCATCCCAACTTGGAATTTTCTTGAAGAGGGAGAACCCGCGCATCCGATAACGGCCCAGCTCCGCCTTGATGTGGATATCGTCTATTACCTCCGGCGTAAACATGAAGCTGCTGCCAATAATGTCGGTATTTCTTTTTGTTGCCATGATATTTTCTTCCTTAATCAAACGTGGCCTAAAGCACCAGCTTCTTTTCCGTGGGCTCAAGATTGTCGTAATTCCAAAGCTGCTTTCCGGAGACAATCTTGGTCATGTTCTGGGCGCCATTGGGGGCTTCAAGACCGTACTGGCCGAGTTTACGAGTCAACCAATCACGATCTAGATCCGTCATTTCGCCTTCGACCGCATCGACTCCGAGATCTGCAATCTTTCCGCCCACATAAATCGTACCGTCATACATGGAATCGCCGAGGTTCTTGCCCGCGTCTCCTAAAATCACCATGCGGCCGCGCTGCATCATGAATCCTGAAAATGCACCTGTGCGTCCACCGACGATGATGGTCCCGCCTTTCTGATCAATTCCGGTTCGACTGCCGACATCACCCTTACAGACGAGGTCACCACCACGAATGGCGGCACCGAAAGTCGACCCCGCGTTCTTCTTAATCAGAATGGTCCCCGCCATCATGTTCTCACCACAGGACCAACCCACACGGCCGCTCACGGTAACGTTGGGCCCGTCCAGCAAACCACAGCCAAAATAGCCGAGACTGCCGTCAAAATGAAGATTCAGCCGACTCAGAATACCCACCCCAAGCGAGTGCTTTGCTCCGGGATTGCGGACAGTAATTGTGCCAACACCGTCGGACATCAGGCGTCGAATTTCCGCATTGACCTCTTCCTGGCTCAATGATTGGGCATCGATCTCACCACTTTTCTCAAAGTCCACCTCAGGCGCCCAGGGGTAGACAAGATTGTCGGACGCTTCTGCTGAAAAAAAGACTTGCTGAGTTCTGCCACTCAACTGCTCAGTATGCATGCCCAGTTCATAGGACTCATGGGCCTGGTCTAACTCTGCCATACCATCACCTCTCCTTCGTAAGGATCGTAAGTATCAATTTCGTGCGGAAAAACGCTGCGGATCGCTACTTCTTCCGACGCCAACGCCACAAAGTCATCGCTCTCATAGAGCACCATGGGCTTTGCCGCCATCACATCCTTGGCCATGCCCAACTTGTCCGCGGTAGCAACCACATAGGTAAACACCCCGTCCAGTTCATCAACAGACCGGTGCATTGCTGCCTCAAGCTCTTCTCCCCGCTCCATGCGATCAGCAAGATACACCGCGATCAGTTCGGAATCACAGTTGGACATGAATCGGTGGCCACGGCGTTCCATTTCCCGACGAAATCCCCAGTAATTGGTCAGCTGGCCGTTATGCACTACGGAAATATCGTTAAACGGGTATGCCCAGTACGGGTGCGCCGATCGGATATCGACATCGGACTCTGTCGCCATCCGGGTATGCCCGATGGCATGAGTCCCGTCAAATTCCGATAGTCCGTACTGACCGGAGACCACGTCAGCATCTCCCAGATCCTTGACCAATTCGAGCGCATTACCAATCGACAAAATCTCAGCGCCCTCGACATCTTCGATGTAATCAGCAAGTTTTTTCATGTCGCCGTCAAAGGAAATCCAGTAGCGGAACGCATACTCTGTCGCCTCTTCTTCGCTGACCCGCCGCACACCCAGTTCATCGAGCCGACGATCAACTTCGGCTCTACGTTCGATCACCTGATCATGGATTTGGAACCCATGGCGCATATCCTCTTGTTCTGCAACCTTGAATCGCAGTACATGTTCTCCAGACTTGGGGTTGCCGTATAGGGCGAAGCCAGTCGAATCCGGGCCTCGATGCTTAAGCGACTGCAGCATACCCGTCAGCTCACGGCCGACATTACTGCTTTTACCCCGGTGAATTAAACCGGCTATCCCGCACATAGAACCTTAACCTCCGTAAAAGTAATTGTTGAGGTAGAAAATTGGGAACCCGACAGGGCGCTTGATGGCACCCTGTTGGCGCATTTGTATATCAGGGCAAGCAATCCAAATAGGTCTCCGTATCCCACTCAGTAGTGGTGTGCATAAAGCGCTCCCATTCGTCACGCTTGTAATGCTCGAACACCCTGAACATGTCGCCAGGCATTGCGGACTTAATGACTTCGTCATTGCGCAATTCGTCCAAAGCCTCGCCCAGCGACATAGGCAACTTCTTAACATCTTTGCCCGCATCAATCGCTTCATAGATATTGCGCTCTTCGGCCTCACCTGCATCAAGTTTGTTGTCGATACCGTCATCAAAAGCTTTTAGCAACCCCGAACCCATCAGGTATGGATTCACCATTGAATCAACCGAGCGATACTCAAATCGACCGGGCGCGGATACACGCAATGCGCAGGTACGGTTCTGATAACCCCAATCAGCAAAAATAGGCGCCCAGAAACCGGTATCCCATAGACGGCGGTAGGAATTAACCGTCGAAGAGCCGATTGACGTCAATGCACCCAGATGCTTGATAACACCGCCGATAGACTGCAAACCAATCGGGCCAGGAGCACGCTCATCAATCGATGGATCCGGCATAAAGGTGTTCTCACCACCGACCCGGTAGCTGAAAGCCCCTTCCATACCAGATAGGGAATCAAACCCGAGCATATTGACCACGTCTTCGCCACCGCGCCATAGCGACATATTATGGTGACAACCATTCGCCGAAACCCCCATAAACGGTTTCGACATGAAACAAGCAATCAAGTTATTTTCACGGGCAACCTGAGCACAAATTTGTCGAAAAGTGGTCAATCGATCTGCGTTCCGCAACACGTCATCAAACTGCGTATTCAGCTCAAGCTGTCCGGGCGCATCTTCGTGGTCGCCCTGGATGATATCGAGACCCATTTGCTGGGCATATTCGATAACCTTCATGAACGTGGGGCGAAGCTCTTCGAACTGGTCAATGTGATAACAATTAGGCTTGGTCACGCCACCGTCTGGCTTGCCATCCTCACCGCGCTTTAACCACATCATTTCAGGCTCGGTACCACAACGCATATCGAGCCCATGCTTGTCCTGGAATGCATTGTGAATGCGGCGCAAATTACCACGACAATCCGAAGTTAACGCGCCACCTGGATTCTCGCGCTCCTCACGATTTCGAAACAAAGTACAGAATACACGGCCGACCCGTTTGTCCCAGGGCAACTGGCAAAAGGTTTCGGGGTCTGGAATGCCAACCAGCTCTGAGGATTCAGGACCATAACCAATATAGTTGCCATGACGGTCAACAAATAGGTTGGCGGTTGAGCCATATACCAGCTGGAAGCCTTTTTCGGCGATGCGTTCCCAATGCGCGGATGGAATACCCTTGCCAACGATACGGCCAGTGACCGAAATAAATTGGTAATAAATATAGTCGACGCCGGTTTCGTTTATTTTTTCCCTGACCTGCTTGACGAGGTCCTCTCGTCCTGATTGATTAACATGGGCTTCAAGATCGGTCATTGTTGTTCTCCTCCTTCTCAGGTTTTCAATCGGTTTCTGAATTGCCCCATTCGCCGCTGCGTTCTTTTACTGGTTCGTCCTCTCGTGCACCACAAATTCCCTCTTTATCTTCTCTCGGTCGTCAGAAACGGCCGCGACTCCGATAAAAAATTTCGACGCTGCCACCCTAAATATTTATCAAATCCTTAGTCTCACTAACTCCACGGAAATGGGCTGTTCGACACGGGGTGTAACCTCCCCTGCTCATACCTTGAGAACCGGAAAGGCTCGAGCAAAGTACTCGACACGCCGGCGATCTCTTCCGCCACAAGTTTGCCTACGCCGAGCATCTTGTAGCCGTGGTTTGAGTCCGCGATCACATAACAGTTTTCACAAAACACATCAAATACCGGGAAACTGTCTGGAGTAAATGCCCCGATACCCCCTGACGGCTCGTCCTTGTACTTCGGCGTCTTGCCCTCAAAACGCTTCTGGCAATGGGCGAGCGCCGAGCACCACATGTGGGCGAACTCAGCGCCCACAACAAAGTCAGGTGAATTCGGACCGTAAGGATCAACGGCGACTTTATCAGGCTCTGTCGGCACCTTAAAGGGCGCCGCCCCGCCCTGAATGCCATTGAAGTGAAAATCGGGCTTGTAGTAGATACCCCACATCTCTTCAGTAATCATTGACCCGTCTATATCGGAGATTAGCGGCGCATCCGAGTCGACATGAATTACCGGCGGCATCTCGCCGTCATTAGTGCGCTGAATCTTCGGGTCGACGCCGAGCGTGCCTTCCTGAAGCGACCAGAAAACCCACATGGGGACATCGTGATGCATCGTACCGTCTAAGCCCTTGATACTTACCGCGCGTGGCAACTCAAGCATCTCCCAAAGACTTTTTACCCACGGCCCTGCTGCAATCACGACGTAATCGCATTCCACGGTACCGCGATCAGTAACAACGGCAGTGATCGCACCGCTGCCACTGCCGCGTTCAAAGCCCTGCACCGTGGCTCCGGTCAGGATCCGTACTCCTTCACTTTCCGCTTTGCCTGCCAGGCCGTACATCGCCCGGGTATTATTGGAATAGCCGCCGGGCTTTTCATGCAGTACAGAGGTAATGCCCTGCGCCTGCCAGTCATCGAAGAGTCGTCGCATGTAGTCATGAGATTCCCTCGCACCTTCGATAAAGACCGACTCGTATCCAATGTCTTTTTGCTGCTCAGCGATGGTCGAGACATCCTCGCGCATCACCTCAGGGCTGATCTGCATATAGCCCACGGGATGGTAACTGTAGGCTTCGGGGTCACTCTCCCACACCTTGACACTGTGGGCCATCAGTTCGCGCATTGCCGGTTGGTAGTAGTTGTTACGGACTACACCGCAGGCAATCCCCGAGGCCCCTGCCGCAACAGAGGTTTTGTCTATGATCAGGATATCGGAACCATCGCCCTCACCTTTTCTTTTCAGCTCGAGGGCCAGGTGATAAGCCGTACTCAATCCGTGGATGCCTGCACCGACAATGACGTACTTCGCATTCGCGGGAAAAGCCATTTAAAGCAATCTCCTCTTAATTCAGCACCAACTTCGTGCCTTCCAGTAAAAATTCGCCCAATTTCTCTAGATGCTTAGTTTGACCCGACACTCCCAACCAAGAACCTACCAATTTGAGACCTATGACCAATCTGTTTTCGACAATGAAAATATCTTATTTAAATCGGAATACATTCCGTAATATCGAGTAATTATTGCCTTGATAAAATCAAGATCTCCTGTCATATTTCTGCCCGAAGTAATACCTTTACGTGATTTGGTATAGATATGGTATACACTATGGTCATTGAAAGATTTTGATGAGGACTGCCGGATGCGTCAGCAATATCAAGAACTAGACTCTTACAAAGACCCTCTTCCAGCACTACCCGAGGCTGTGTCCGTCGGCGGTTCCGCGGGAATTGCGGCGAAATTGCGTCGGGCAATTATTGAAGGCGCCTACGGCCTCAACGAGCGCCTTCCGGCGGAACGAGAGCTAGCTGAACTCTTTCAGACTTCTCGGGGGACCATCCGCGAAGCGCTGCGTCGACTTCAAGAACTCGGCATGGTTGATCGGCAAATCGGGAGTGGCACTTTCGTCACCTACCGACAGTTTTCCGAGCACACGGAGATCGCCGACGTCACCAGTCCACTCGAATTGATTGACGTTCGATTTGGAATAGAGCCTCAAATTGTCCGACTTGCGGTTGCCAATGCCACGGCGATGGATATCGAGAGGATGAGAAAAGCGCTGATAAAAGTAGAAAGCGCTTCAGGGGATACAGAAGCTTTTTCCCGAGCGGATGCTGAATTCCACCTAGCTTTGGCGGAATGCACACGTAACCGCCTTATGGTTTGGCTATATCAACTAGTCAATGAAACCCGTAGCCACGACCAATGGGCGGCAATGAAGGAATCTATACTGGTGCCGGAACGGATTGCGCAATACAACGCACACCACCGACATCTTTACAACATGATCGCCAAGCGTAATCTGGACGCCGCCTTAGATACTATCTACGACCATCTCGACAAAGCGCGGAGCGATCTTGTTGGCGCCGCGCGTACACGCTCGAATTAGACACCGCTGCGAACCTCTTCGAATACCGCTGCGCTCCAGTCAGGCAAGAAACCGAGAATCTTGATGTCGGCCGGCATCCGGGAATTGAATAGCCGGTTATGCCAGTAGGTGGCTTCAAATGCATCTGACTCCTTCTCCAGTTCACGAACCGAACACGCCAATTGATAGCGCGAGCCAAACTGGCTGAATTCAAGAATACAGGACCCCCTGGCACAAAGTGCCCGAGCCAGTAGACCCTCGGAACTGAACAAGCCTGTCATCTCGTCTGAAAACTCCTGGGGCTTCTGATAATAGGTTGCCGACAGATACTTTATGGCTGCTTTGTACCGATCGGCTGGATCGTGCGTCTTCTGCACCATGTGTCTAAACTGAGACACATCCTCTGCAACATCTGTCCGGATGATGAGAACCGTGACCTGACCGGAGTAACTTCCGCCATCGGCGAGCGAAAGGTGTGGACACATTCCAGTCGTGGGCCGCCCGTCCCCCACTCGCATCGCGCGCTGGCGAACGAGACACTGCCAGGCCAGAAACTGCGGCTTGAGGTCGACGGTCTGCTTATCCATAGCGAAAAGCATCCTTGGCGATGCATGGGATCGGGATATATGGAATATGATACCGGATCAGGGTATCCCGACTTCACACTGAACGTTAGACTATCGCGTCCCTAACCTAAGCCTGTCCAGATTCTTGTCCAGACCCTCCTTTTTTATCGATATTGATGGAGTGCTCTACGGGGGTACTGCGCCGATATCGAAAGGACCAGGGGTGCTGTCATACCTTCGTCGCCGAAATTTTCCCTTTCTTTTAGTGACCAATACTTCCCGGATGGACTCAAGTCAGATCGATGAAAAACTGTCCGGGTTCGGTTACCAAGTGAATCCTGGTGAAATTCTGCCCGTATCGGTCGCGGCAGCAGAATATCTCGGCAAGGAATACGGTAGCGCCCGATGCTTTCTTATCGGAGACGAAAACCTTGAGCGCCTTCTTGGCGAGCAGGGCCACATCGTGTCCCGAAAAGAAGAGGCTGCCGATGCAGTAGTTATCGGCCAATCCCTCTGGGCTAATTTTGGTGAAATTGATGTTGCCCGGCGGCTGGTGGAACAGGGTGCTGAGGTAGTCGCCCTGCACCGCGACGCCATCTGGCCGGATGGAGAAGTGACCCGCATAGGTCTCGGCCCGATCGTTGCAGCCATGGAGTCGGTAATCGAAGCTCCCGTAACGATCATCGGCAAGCCGCAACGCGCATTTTTTGATGCCGCACTCGCGCGCACGGGCTTTGTCCGGGAACATACCGTAATGATTGGAGACAGCATCGCCTCAGATATCAGCGGCGCCATTGATGCGGGGCTGCGCAGCCTGCTTGTCCGAACGGGAAACAGTGCGGCCGATCCGGTGCCCACCGGCTGTGATGGTGCACTGGATTCTATTGCCGATTTACCTCAATGGTGTAATGCTCAGTTCCCGGACTGAATCGACCAGCACTGCCTCCGTGACCGATCAGACCGATGTGCCCGTGGTAGTCCACTGCCGCGATATTCGCAAGAAGTTCGATAACACAACTGCCGTTGCTGACTTGAGTTTTGATATTCCGCCGAGGACCTGCTTTGGCCTGCTGGGACCCAACGGGGCGGGTAAGACCACGACCCTGCGTATGTTGCTTGGGCAATCCCCTCGCTCTGGCGGCATTCTTGAAGTCTTTGGGCAGGATATCGGTCAGGGCCGCCGACAGATTCGCCACCGTACCGGCATCGTGCCTCAGGCAGATAATCTTGATCCTGACTTTACTGTCAAAGAGAACCTTTTGATGTACGGCCGCTACTTTCGGCTCGACCCGAAAGTCTTGAGTGAGCGTATTCCAAAGCTGCTCGATATGGTGGAATTGTCACCACGGGCCAATGACTCCATCAGCACATTGTCTGGCGGCATGAAACGGCGTCTCACCCTCGCAAGGGCACTGGTAAATGATCCGCAACTACTGGTACTTGACGAACCCACAACAGGTCTGGATCCTCAGGCCCGGCATATGATCTGGTCGCTGATTCACCAGATGAAGCGTGCGGGAAAAACCATCCTGCTTACCACGCACTATATGGAAGAAGCGGAGCGGCTCTGTGACGAACTGATCGTCATCGATGAAGGTCGCCTTGTGGCGCAGGGAAGTCCGATTGAGCTCATCAATCAGCACTGCGAAAGTGACGTTCTTGAGATCCGCGGAAACGTCAGCGAGATCTCTCTTAAAACCCTCCCTAACAACTGGAGGGCTGAAATGGCCGGTGAGAGTCTTTACATCTACGCTGACGACGCCCAGGCCCTGGTCGATTTTTCCCAGAATCTTGCCAACATGGTCTGCCTACATCGTCACGCAAGCCTTGAAGATGTCTTCTTGCGACTGACGGGACGAGCATTACGCGGATGAATGGTAGCAGCCCTCCCATCCTTCGCCCTGAATCCCTGACAGTTTGGCGACGCAATGCCTTGGTCTGGCGCAAATTGATGGCAGCGAGTTTGCTGTTGCACTTTGGTGAACCCCTGATCTACCTATTGGGTATCGGTTACGGGTTGGGCAGATTCGTTGGCGAGATCGACGGGATGCCTTACTTCACCTTTCTCGCTTCAGGATTTATTGCCTGGTCGGCGATGAATGTGGCCAGCATGGAATCCATGTGGTCAGTCTACACGCGGATGGTGCCCCAAAAAACCTACGAAGCAATCCTTGCAACGCCTGCAGAAGTCGACGATATCGTGATCGGTGAACTGCTCTGGTGTGGTACAAAAAGCCTGATGAGCGGTAGCGCCATCCTGGCGGTTGCGGCAATGCTAGGTGCAGTCAATGACTGGGATGCATTGCTGATAATTCCAGTGATCTTCCTAACTGGAGTCTGCTTCGCTGCGCCTGGCCTCATTGTCACCGCATATGCCAGGGCCTACGAGTACTTCAATTTTTACATGACACTCATCATGACACCGATGTTTATCCTATGCGGCGTGTTTTACCCGGTTAGCAGCCTGCCAGGTCCGGTTCAATCGGCGGTGCAGTTTCTTCCGCTGACCCACGCGGTGGAAATCATTCGGCCGATTGTTGTTGGCCAACCGGTCACGGATTTGGGGTTCCATCTGGGCGCCCTGATCCTCTTCGGACTGGTCAGCACCTGGATTGCCACTATTCTGTTCCGCCGGCGGCTGGTTCAGTAAAACTGAGTGGAGCCTACTTGGGAAATTTAGTTACGGGATACTTAAATAATCACCAAAGCCCATCGATCTTTTGGCTGCAATATCGACACTAACGCCTTCGCGCAAAGCCCAACACGCCTTAATGACCCCCGAATGGGTGATGAGAAGATTTTCCCCTCCCGGAAGTTCGGACAAAAATTTTCCCACACGATCCATTACATCCTGAAATCGCTCACCACCCGGTACCCGGTAACCCACAATGTCGTCTGCCCAAGCATTAATTTGAGCTGGATCGATATCCGACCATGGGACACCTTCCCAGTCTCCAAAATTCATCTCCTGAATTCTATGATCCACTTCGAAAGATAAATTCAGGTACTCGGCCAACTTCAGGCATCGGCGCAATGGGCTCACAAAAACGTTCGAGTAGGTATTTTCGAGCTTACTCTGAACCTGTTGTGCCTCAACGGGAAAGGTATCGCTGACGTCAAGATCTAGACGACCATAGCAAACGCCCTCCGCTATTCGGGGACGAGTGTGCCGAATCAAGTGGAGAGCCATAGACCACTTGCTGCGAGATAGATAAGCACCTCTGCGATTTGCTGAGAGAATCCCAGAAAATCACCTGTATAGCCGCCAATCTGGCGTATGCAAAGTCTCGCCATTAACAAGATGGCGCCTGCCAAAATAATCCCGGTAACAACGATAAGGTGTGGCTGCCATATTCCCAGAGGGACAATGACAGCAAGCCCGATAAGGAAGCCACTTAAAGTCATGCCCTCGGCCACTGGCTTGGCGCGTGCCTGAGCGGTATCCCGAACGTATTCAAGAAAATAGATCAAAGCAATAGGGGCTATCCTTGAAAGCGCATGCCCGACAACAAGAAGGACCGCGCCTAAAGTCGGCTCCACTACTGCCAAAATAGCCGTCCGAAGGGAGAGAACAACCCACAGGGCCGAGGCGCCGTAGGTCCCTATTCTGGAATCCTTCATGATTCGCAGTTTGTCTGCTACGGTAAACCCGCCGCCGAACCCGTCGCAAACGTCGGCAAGGCCGTCCTCGTGAAAACAGCCTGTTAACAGCAGTCCAGCCACAATTGCCAGAATCGCTGCTGCTGCTTGAGGAAGCCAAAGCGCAGAGAGCCCAAACACCCCGGCTACAATTGCCCCAATGCCCAGTCCGATCCATGGCAGATACCGACTAGCGTGATCGAGGTCGCCGTCTGAAAAACCAGAGATTGTCCCCATCGGCACTCTAGTGAAGTATCCAACCGCCACCCGAAGACGGCGCACTTCACGCGAGATGTAATAGTCGTTCAATGCACTCATTCTTAACTATCCCAGCCCACTAATCGGATCCCCCGCTAACCCCCGCTTCGGAAAAAGTCGCCATGTTGTTATGCAGTTGGCAGGCGGCCTCGAGCACCAGAACCGCGACGGCGGCTCCACTGCCCTCTCCTAATCGCATGCCTAGATTAAGCAGCGGCGTTGAATTAAGCGCCGCCAGGACATGTTGGTGCCCCGGCTCCGCCGAGCAATGAGAGTAAAAGAGCCATGGGTTAATCGAGGGATTAATCCTTACCGCCGCAAGCGCCGCCACTGACGCAATAAATCCATCAACCAAGACCGGCTTACCCATCTGAGCGCACCCGATATAGGCGCCAACCAGTCCCGCGATTTCAAACCCCCCGAGGTGCCTGAGAACGGCTAAGGGTGGGCCCTGCTGAAGAACTGAACTGTGTCGATTTAGCGCTTGTTCAATGACATGCAACTTGTGCTCTACCCCTGCCTTGTCCAGCCCCGTTCCCGACCCCGTAAGTTGCTCAGGCGGGAGCGCAAGGAAGGCGCACGCGAGCGCACTGGCACTTGTCGTATTCCCTATACCCATTTCCCCGCCAATAAAGAGTTGGCTTTGTGTTTGGACCACTTTCTCAGCCACATGTCTTCCAGCATCGAGACTGCTCGCGAGTTGAAACTCGGTCATGGCTGGTTCGTTGAGTAAGTTTGCTGTTCCCGGGCCGAGATCTAGCCGAACCACTCGGTCCAACTCCCCCGGATCATTCACCAATCCGAGACTAATCACCTCCAACTGTGCATCAAGATGCTCTGCCATCACTGAAATGGCGGCACCCCCACGGGAAAAATTTCTTACCATCTCGCCGGTCACTTCGGCCGGAAATGCAGAGACACCCTCAGCAGCTACCCCGTGATCCGCGGCAAAAATACCGATATAGGCAGGTCTCGTCGTCGGTGCATCTGTATCCTGCAAGGCGGCCAGCTGAACCGCACAGACCTCCAGTTGACCGAGAGAGCCTGGCGGCTTCGTTAAGTTGTTCTGTCTAATCAACGCTGCCTGGCGGGCATTTGCAGATACAGGAGAAGCCGGGGTAGCAGTCCAGTCAGTCTTAGATGGCTCCATTGGATTCCTTCTTCACCCAGGTGGGTATACCTGCCACCATGAGAATGACGTCATCAGAAAGTCCTGCGAGTTTCTGGTGCAGGACACCCATCTCGTCACAGAAACGTCGGCTCAATGAATCCATAGGCACAACGCCGCTGTTTGTTTCGTTACTCACCAGAACCAGATTTGATCGTTTTCGATTCACTTCTGCAATCAGCGCCTCGAGCTCCGTTCTTCCCGTCTCAAACGCATCATCCACCAGCAGGAGGTTGGTCATCCATAGTGTGAGGCAATCGACCACAACAAGATTCTTTGGTGCAGGATAGTCAGAAACAACCTGGGCAACCCGGATTGGCTCCTCTATCGTTTTCCAGTGCTTGGGTCGATGTTTTCGATGCAAAGCGACTCGCTCCCGCATTTCAGTATCTTTAGCCTGAGCAGTAGCTAGATAGGTGATCGGGCCCGGAAAGTCAGCGGCCAAGTTCTCAGCCATACGGCTTTTGCCCGATCGCACACCTCCAAGAATCAGGGTAAGCATCGCTCTTTCCCGAGAAATCTGTGAGCCCGGAATTCTTTGGCCAAATTCAAACTTGAATGAGGGATCATGCGGGATAAAAGACAAACTCATCACCCGCCGGGTAACGGTGAAGTTTATGTTGATAAAGTCTTGACAGATTTTCTTCGCTTGCGATCAGATCAACGGGTCCTTGTCTCGTCTCACCGTTACCAAACAACAAAAGCAGGTGATCACTGAAACGCGTTGCAAGATTGACATCATGCATCACCATGACGACCGCCCGCTTCTTGGTCCGACAATCAGCAAGAAACTCCTTCATCAGTTGGGTCTGAAAATGAAGATCGAGATGATTGACGGGCTCATCCATGAATACCAATTCTGTCTGTTGCGTGGCCAACGCGGCCAGGTCCACTCGGCGGCGCTCGCCTCCCGATAATGAAGAGAGATTGCGTCTATCAAAACCCTGAAGCCCGACCCGGGCCAGCTCTTGATCAACGATGGATTGATCATTCTCATTCGAATCCTGCCACCTCTCAATCCAAGGGTGACGACCACTCATTACGGTCTCTTTTACGGTTGTTGGAAACTGGATCTCCGGATTCTGAAAGAGTAGGCCAATCTTCTGAGCGCGGGCCCGGCGGGTCAGTTGATCAAGCCGCTCACTGCCGATTCGGATCTGGCCACTCTTTAAAGGTCTGAGACCCGCAAGGGTAAGCAGCAATGTGGTCTTTCCTATTCCGTTTCGACCCAAGATTGACCAAACGGTTCCTGGCTCAAGACTCAGATCCAGGTCACGACAAGCGATCAAATTTCCGACGCCCGCCTCGATCCCTTCGGCGCTTAAAAGGGTCATACCGTCTCCTGCCGGCTACCACGCCGCAAAAGATAGAGAAACAGCGGAACCCCGACAAATGCGGTGATTACCCCAACCGGCAACTGGCGGGGAGCCAGGACCGTGCGGGCGAGCATTTCAGCTATCACCAGCAAGCTACCTCCCATCATCAAGGAGGCAGGGATCAATCTGCGATGATCTGAGCCTACAATCAAACGCATCATATGAGGGACGACTAGCCCAACAAAGCCAATGGCTCCGGCCAGCGTGACAGCCACCGCCGTTAAGAGACCTGCACCAATCAACATCGCAAATCTAAGTCGGAACGTATGAACACCAAGCGATTCCGCTTTCAATGTGCCTGCGACAAGTAAATTGAACCCACGCGATGAGAAAAGGCTGAAGGCCAGTATGGCCAACAGGACGAAGCAATGTGCAAATCCTGGACCGCCATTTCGAAAATCGCCCATCAGCCAAAACAGCATTCCCTGGATTTGACCGTCCTGACTTATAGAAAGGATAAAACTGATAAGTGCTCCCCAGCCCGATGCCATCACGATACCAGTGAGCAGAAGCCGGGTGGAAGACCAACCTCCTGAATCGCGGCTGAGAAAAATAACCACAGCCAACGACAGCACTGCCCCCACCGCTGCTGCCAAAGAAACAAACTGATGGCCGAATCCCAATAACATTATGGTCAGCGCGAATACGGCAGCCCCGCCAGATGTACCGAGCACATAGGGATCTGCAAGCGGGTTTCTCAATAGCGCCTGCATCAAGACTCCGGCGAGCGCAAGAGAAGCACCCACCACGAACGCACTTGCTGATCTGGGCAGACGTAATTCAAAAACGATGGTGTGGTCTAACGAAGGATTACCTGTTCGGATTGTTTCGAACACCACGCCCCAATCTATCGGGATGCTTCCGACTGATGCCGCGAGTAATAAGCTTATGGGACCCAGCGCAGTCAACGTCAAAATGATCCAACCGAATCTTCGTGAATCGTGACCTGTCTGAAAATTAAACACGATGCGCTCCCGATAGATTCCAATCAGAGGGTATTACGCGCCTTGTCAATGACGAGACACAAGGCCTCCATGCCCTGCGCCAGTCGCGGCCCCATTCTCGCAATATGGTCTGAATCAATCGCATAAATATGCTGGTTCTGCACCGCTTTGACTGTTGGCCAACTTTGCCACCGCTCAGCCCATGGTGGGATCTCTCCAAACACGCCCCCACCCACGATCACTTCGGGATCTCGGGCCAAAACCGATTCGAGTGAGACAACCGGAGCCAGATGTTTGAGGTCAGAGAAAATGTTTCTGCCGCCACAGAGATCGATGAGATGACTAATGACATGATCGCCATTCAGAGTATAGATAGGCTGCTCCCAGACCTGATAAAAAACGCGCACGGGCTGACGATTCGAATAGGTTTTGCGTGACGCATCGATGGATGCCCTGAACGCAGACGCCTGCTCAACGGCCTCGGTCTCATTTCCGGTGAGTTTTCCGAGCCGCTCCATGAGACTCACGATACCGTCGACAGTGCCCGGTTCGCTAATAAACACAGGCAACCCCAGCTGTTTGAGCGCCTGCAAGCCATCCTGTGAGTTACCAGACAACCAAGCCACAATCAGGTCAGGCTTAAGGGAGAGAATTTGCTCCACATCAAATCGATTGTGAGCACCTACTAAGGGCAACTGTCTCGCACCCGCGGGAAAATCGCTGTACTCGACGGCGCCAACAACCTGCTCACCCGCACCGATAAAAAAGAGAATTTCCGTGAGGTTAGGCGCAAGGCTGATAACGCGTGTCGCGGGAGACGTTAATGAGACCTTTATTCCGGAATCATCAACCACCGCCACCTCTGCAAACACGCGGAGTGTAAAAAAAAGGCAGAGCACCGCGGGCACCGCCCGATGGAGCAATCTGCTAGCGAATTTCACAGTGGAGACTCTCACTACCGGAATCCAAAACGTCGTGTTGCAGCAATTCCATAAGGACGAACCGCACGGAAATACTAGACCCAGCGCGCAGTGCCCGTCATCACGCGAGACACCCGGCGCATTAACGCAGGCACTGGCCAGGGCAACTCAGTGGCACCCACCTTTTTGGCGGTTTCGGCGTGCTTATGCTCGTCTTCCTTCATCTGCTTCACGACTGCCCGACTTCGGAGATCCTCTTGGGGCAGACGATCCAGATGACTCTCGAGATGCGCTTCTACCTGGTGTTCGGTTTCTTTGAGAAAACCCAAACTCCAGCGATCCCCCGCCCATCCGGCAAGCGCTCCCATACCAAACGCGCCGAAATACCATAGCGGGTTCAACAAACTTTTTCTTCCCCCCAGATCTTTCAACCGGTTTTCACACCAGATCAGGTGATCCTGCTCTTCCGCCGCTGCCTGGATCAGAGCATCACGAACGCGGCCATCACGAGCGGTCAGCGCCTGGCCTTCGTATAGCGCCTGGGCGCAGACCTCACCCACATGATTCACCCGCATTAAGCCAGCCGATTCACGCTTTTGTGCGTCGTTCAATACGTCTGCTTTAAGATCCCTAGCAGGATCCGTCCGGCCCGTACCCACGGGCGTGCTCGCAATCGTGGTTAAGGCCGTCTGCGCCGCCGAGATCAGATGATCCAGAGGGCTTAATTGCCTCGCTTTTCCCCTGGATTCACCTGACGGCATTCAGACTCCTTATTGCGCCCACTTAACACCGACGAAAAATTGTCGGCCAGGTTGGCGATAGTAACTTGCTTGTTCATAGTCTTCGTCGGTCACGTTAGCTACCTTACCCACAACATGCCATTTTGTGCTCAAATGATAAGCGCCACGAAGATCCAGCGTTGTATAGCTTTTGATCACCCTCGTATTGGCAAGATCATCATAGGTGCTACCCGAGGCAAAGAGCGAAGCCCCTACCGATCCTTTTGCAAAAGTCCTATCCAGACGCAAGTCGAGGAATTCGCTTGGCCTTCGGGGCAGTTCTTTTCCATCATAGGTACCACCATCCTGCTCAGCAGATAGAAGCGTGAGAGCCCCCCCGATCTTCCAGGATTCCATGGCAGTATCCAGCTGCAACTCGAGACCCTGGATCATGGCTGCATTCACATTGCCCGGCGCGCCAAGTGCGGCATCGTAGGCAATCAGGTTATCCACTTCGGTTGAGAAGATATTGGCAGAAAAACGGCTATCCGCATTCTTCCATCGGTACCCTGCCTCCACCGTGGCTGATTCTTCCGGATCCAGATTCGCATTCCCAAACCCCGGATAGTAAAGCTCATTAAATGTAGGTGCCTTAAAGCCCGTCCCATACTGTGCTGTGACTCGAGAAGAAGTGCTCAGGTCATAGCCAACGCTTGTGTCACCGGTGACCGAGTCACCAAACTGTTCATTGTCGTCATATCGCAGCGCGGCCTGGACATCCAACATTCCTAGGCTACCGATAAACTGGCCAAACCCGCCGAGATTGTCTCGGGAGGTTTGGGTGTAG
>MDTB01120071.1_pt1 | contig 23931 bp, 4 predicted proteins | sample 811161 | NCBI WGS metagenome assembly MDTB01 (sample SAMN05326650, study PRJNA326480) | marine metagenome | isolation source: seawater | place: Mediterranean Sea | collected 2009
ATAATCAAACTCTTGATTATCACCAGTCATTTGATTGGTGAAACTAGTTTCTACTGTTTGTGTTGTAGTTGTAGTAGTTGTTGTGGTGGTATCAATATGATTACCATCAAACTGTCCATGTGTTGCAGGATCATCTTCTCCAGGATCAATCTCTTCACTAGTTACAGTGACATCTGTTGATGTTACTGTGTTATCAGAAACAACATTAGATATTGTATTCCAAGTATTACCAGTTGATTCTACCCTATTATTATCAATATAAATTGTTCTTGTCCAGTTATCTGATGGTGGATCTAATTGAATAGCACCAACATATGTAATAACATTAAATGGGTTAATATTTTCAACACCAGATGCCTGTGGTTGATTGATCCATTCTACTTCATCATATTTAAGTGTTATTAGATCACCAGTCTTTTGGCAATTTGGATCTAAAAGATTCAAATTGGATGACATATCAGCAGTATCAACATTAATTCCAGGATTAAGTCCCAATTCTGCCTTCATTGACCAGAAATCAACCGCACTAATTAATTCATTGTTAACTATATCTACATCACATCTAGATACATCTTCAGTTTTACTAGTAAATCTAATAAAATCTCTATTTTTAAAGTCATTAGCAACAAAACCAGTCTTAAATCTATCAATACCATCAGCATCCTTAACTTGAAGTGATTTTGTATCTAATTCTAGAGCAGTTAATGAAGTCATTACTTCAAGGTTGGAAATCCTCTTTTCAAGTTTTCCAATATCCCTCATAGTAAATCTTCTATTATCATATAATTTAATCTTAGGTCCTTTAATAGGATCATAAAGATATGGTGGATATGTTATTTGAGCGATCTCCATAGAGTCACCAACTTCAGTTGGAGGTGCTGGTTTATCAGCAGAAACACCCTTTATTAATTTTACTTGCTCATTTTTATTAATTACTAATTTATCAATTCTAGGTAAGTAGTAACTATATCCAACAACAGAACTCTCATCAGGAGTGATTATGTATCTAGTTGTTGTATCAAATATTCTATGACTATACGCAAACGGTGATTTTGCATTTCCTGCAGGAAAATCTGCTGGATCAAATTTTTTAACCCTTGGTCTGAAGTCAAGGACATCGCTTGCCCTATTTCCAGCTATTGCTGGCATATCATTCGTATATCTATCCTTATTATAAGAGTTTACAGTGAAGAAATCACCACTACTATTATCAGCAACTTCATAATTATCAAAAATAATCAATAATCTCTTAGATGGTTTTGTAGAATTACCTGTTCTAACAATTCTAGAATAATCTGAGAATTGTTTTCTATGTCCCTTATCTAAATTGTAGTTTGAAGTTCTATCAACATAACTACCAGGAATTATCTTCTGTGCTACAGAACTTATATTTGAATCTTTAAATGTTACTGTTTCACCCTTTACAAAGTTATTATCATTTAGATAAACATACTCTACAACTGTACCAGACTTTCTATTAACTATCTGACCAATTGCTCTACTTGTTTCACCTACAATTTGTTCTCCAACAAAACTTTTAGTATCTAAATCTAAACCAGAAACAAATTCCAAACCATCCAAAGTTGGAGTTAGTTTATTAGTAGATTCGTAAATACCAAGAACTTTAGCAACATCAGGAACATTTAATGATATTTCTTTATCCTCAACACGTAATCCATAAGCATTACTTTGAGTTAGTCCTGAATTTTCTGTGGATACAGAAATAGTATTTGTTACTTCAATCTGACTACTTCTAATATAATTTTTTGTTCTACTAGCAAGACCTAATTTCTTTAAAGTAACATTAACATCTGCCTTTGTATTTTGAGCTTTTGTTAACCCAGTAAAGGTAATATTAGCACCACCATTAGTGATAGTTACTTGATCTGATTTTAAAGTTTCTATAGAACCATCATCATAATGAATCGAATATCTTTCAGCATCAAATGGTTCAAAATATGCTGTAGTAATTCCTAATCCACCACCTTCACCAGAAGATTCTATTGCTGCTTGAGCACTAATTGTTATTGCTTTAGATGCATTAACTGTAAGACCTTTTACTTGACGACCAACAACTAAAGTAGAATTGGCAAGATCGAGTGTAGATATATTTTTCTTAGGTAACTTACTGTATAAACCAGAACGATTTAAATTTATTATCTTAGGAGACATTACAGAAAATGTCGATTCAGCTTTTGCTCCACCACTTAATACAGTACCAGAACATAAATCTGAAATGTCCTCTTCAGCAGATAAAGTTAACTGTACACCATCTGCTGCTATAGTAGAAACTCTATTAAACTTTGGATCATCAGTACCAGCTACTGAATATGATATTATACTATCTGTTTTTATACCAACTTGACCAGAAAATCTTCTGTTCGCACATTTAGCAGTATTATCCTCAACATTAAGTTGATCAGTTTTAGAAAAATTAGGTAAAGTTCTTGGATATAAAACAGAATCAGCACTAAATGCTGTTTCTAAAGCACCAATATCCTTTGGTTGATGCACAGATTTTATATCATCTAATGTGTAAGTAGTAACTTTTTCAACAGAAGCTGTTGATGTATTAACACCCACAGTACTGGTTTTCTCATTAAATACTATAGTTTCACCATCTACAAATTGTCCAGTAGTTTGTATAACATTTATTTCATTTGTATTTGGATGATCTTCAACATAACCTATAGCACCACTACTCATACCTCTTACTCTAGATCCAGAAGGTGCTAAAGTTTCTGATTGGTATGTTAAACCACCTTGCCCAGATTTTATTTGAAGAACAGTATATGTTTGAACATCATATAAGAAAAGATCCCATTCAGTTGTATCACCCTTATAGGTATCGTCTGTAGGAGCATAAGAATAAACTCTACCCTGTCCGACTACTGCAGCACCCACATCAGTTCTTGGTTCAAGAGCAGCGTTACTCCCCTTTCTCCTACTATAAAATGTAACAGTATTACCTACACCAACAGCACCAACTTTACCACCTAAACTAATATATGGAGTACCATAGGTATTATTAACTCTTAAAAGACTTCCCATTCTAAATGGAACTGTCTCTGCTTTTATATTTTTAGCATCTCTTGGTTTATCAACATCAAGAACTGTAGTACCAGGTAGAGGAACATCAAATCCTCTAACATATGCTTTACCTGGAGACAATTTTACACATATTTTATCTTCTGATGGATAATTACCTTCATCCGTCTTTTCATTAGATAAGAATAGTCCATTTGAACCAATCTCATCATTTAATGAATCTTGAACAGTAACATTAAATGGATCTATAGCATAGTTACCAGATTCATCATAAGTTCTCTTTGCAAGATACTTTCTTATTTCAGAATACTGAGTAGAGTTCTGTATCTTTTTAACTTCACCTTTTTTAACTCTAACTAATTCAACAAAATTGATATCATCAAAATCATCAAGTGCTTTTTTAGTTAACTTTGTGCTAATTTTAAATCTATCAGCACCAGGAGCAGCATAGTTTGTAAATCCTTTAGCATTATCATTTAATGTACTATCATCACTAGATGATATTACTTCTTCAACTATTTCAAATCCAACTCTATATGATGGTTTGTTTGAGTATGGTTCTAAAATAACTGTTGATTTTGGTACATCAACAAATGTGCCTCTTAGAAAATATACACCCTGATCAACACCAACAGCAGATCCAGTAGCTACTGGATTATCTGCAACTAATGTTAATACAGTATCTCCTGAATTTAATGTTGTATTTCCATAAGTAATGTTCTCTTCAAGTATCAATATTTCATTACTTGGAAAGAAATTACTTACACCATTAGAATCAGACTCAGTATATTTTACAAATATTGTAATTTCATCAACACCCTCTTTTGGTGGTAAAATATAATTTATAACTTTACCAACTATTTGTGAAGTTTGACCCTTTATTCTAGTTCCACCATTTGCTATTAAAGCATCAAGATATATGCTAACATCTATTCCCAAATGATCTGGGTTTACTTTACATGAAAAATAGGTATTATCATAAGTAACAGATCCAGGTATAACCATAGATCCTTCTTTAAATATATGATTACCAAACTGTTCTACTTGATTCTGTAGAATTGACTGTAATCCTGATAATTCTCTTGCTTGAACTGGGTATCCAGGTTTAAACAAAACCTTATAATAGTTCTTCGCCTTATCAAAATCATCGTAATAAGGACTTATATTTAAATTAGTCTTTTGGGGCATTTTACTTTAGAATTCCAGGATGATTTTAACGTCTTCTTTTTGTCGTAAATTACGAGCAATCAAAGGTCTATGGTCAATATAAACCAAATCCCCTGATCCTTTATTTATCTCTGATTGTGCGAACCCATCTACAAAGTTGGATCCCAGATCAATTTGCTTATTTCCAGTAGGATTAGTTGTAATCCCTGAATAAACATTATTAACATATGCCTTAAATCCAGAAGCTTGTCCTTCAATAACAGGACCAGACTCAAAATCATAAAAACGACCAGAAGTTGATACTCCAATATAATCGGTTTGATCTTGAGTTGAACTATAATTTAAGGATCTATCAGTAAAATACTTTAGTACTTTTGTTGTGCTATCATAAGAAGCAACATATGCCTTTGCTATTTTAAGATCAGATCTTTTTTGTTCAATAATTTCACCAACTACAGGAGTTCCAGTAACTTTTTCAGTTGCTTGACTACTAGTTGGATTATCTTTAAAGATAATTGCCTTTAATGATGAAAATTGAGTTTGTGTAAATGGTGTAACACCATCAATTTGAGTTGGATTTTTTACTATACCAACTACAGCAAATTTAGTATCTGTTGGAAAATCTTTAGTTGAATCATCAAATCTTGCATAAATTAAAATCTTATCAGTTCCCAATTCTTGATAGATATCATATCCATGACCTCTGCTTGGGGGAATAATTGGAATTAATTTTGCCGATGATCCTGCTGCAGTATTATTAACAGAATCTAGATCAACCATTCCATAACTATATCCACTTCCACCTGAAGTAACAGTTACATTTGATATTTGACCAGCAGCATTTATATCAAGTCTTGCTTTAGCACCAGATCCGTCGCCAACAATATTGACTTCTTGATCTGTTAATGTTGAATAAGAACTACCTGCGTTATCAATGTAAACATGCTTAATTTGATTACTATTTACAGTAGAATCTCCATTTTCTCTAACTGCTCTTATTTGCGGTTCTGTTGTTGTATCCCAGTCGCTAGGAACGGCTATGTACTCAGTAGAATCAAATTTTATAATATCACTTGGAGAAACTGTAAATAAGTACTTCCAAATATATCCATCACCACTACTACCAGCTTTTGAAGGTTCTAAATCAGTGAACGTTGGTTCGTCTAAAGAAACGTTACCTTTTGGATTTGTGCCTGTTGAACCATTACTGATACAAATATAGACTTTATAATCCTCATTCATTACATAATAATCAGCACCATATAATTTACTAGAGCTTTTTATAGGACTTGGATTCTCTATAGTATAATCATCCCTATAAATTTCATACCTATTACCAGACTTCCAATCAATCCGTCTAATAACTCTTCTTATATTCTTTGCTTGGATTTTTTTACCAAACATCATAACATCCCCGACATGGGAGTTACTAGAAAAACTGTCAAGGGGTACTGGAGTTTTACTCACATCATCCCAATTAGCATTTCTACCATATGCAGAGCTTACACCACCACCTATAGAGGCTGGTGTTGGATTCGGTAGACCAATAAAAACATAGTAGTTATTGTTTGCAACTGAATCTACAAAATTACTAGCATTAAGAATCCTAAATTGGTTTGTTACAATTGCTGGCATCTTAAATATACTTTTTTTCTTTATTTATAGACATTATATTACTTGAATTCTAAGAGCACCTGTATTACGCAATCCTTTAACAGAACCTTGTACATTATTTCTCCTTTGAATAGTTGGGAATGTGGACAATCCAGCATCAATTGTTAGACCAGTAACACCAATAGAAATTGGATTTGCTTCTCTAGTTGTTGCGTCACCATACAATCTACCCCAAGTAATTTTACCTAAAGAAGTTGTTACGCCAGTATTAGAAGGTAAATATTGACCAGTAGATGCTAATCCAACAACACTTGTTGTACTTAATATATTACATCTAATTTTAGCAATCTTATCACCAGCAACAGTGATTGAATGTACTTTGTAAATATTGTCCAAGAATGTTGTACCAATACCAACAAGAGAAGTATCGTGACTATCTACTGATGTAACACCATCACCTATTGATGTATCCTTAATTAAAATTGGATATCCAGACTGGAGTAAACTTGCTTGCTTACCATCAGTAACATTAAAGAAGAATTCAAGAGCAAGTGGATGTCCACCAGTTCCAACAGCAGTTCCTATACCAGTAATAATTCCAGTAAAACCTTGACCAAACTTAATTAAGTTAATATCTTCAGTCTTATAAGAAGGAGTCTCAATTATAATTTGAGGTGCTACATCGTATCCTTGACCAGAATTGGTAATTGTTATTCCCGAAACTGATCCATTTGTAATTACTGCTTCAGCAGTAGCAGTTACCCCTATACTAACAGTAGTAATTCCAGGACTTGATACTTTAACAGAAGGTATACTTGTATATCCTTTACCACCATTAGCAATATTGAAGGTTGTAACTTCTGAATTAGCAGTACCAACATTATTACCTAATCCTAGAGTAACATCAGCAGGAGCAAAATCTGGTTCTGCTGGCATCATAATAGTATCAACTGCGTCAACAGTAATGTTATATCTCTGATGACTAGGAAGGCGAAGTGGTCCTTCCTCATAGAAGAAGATTTCAGCATCATCTACAAATATACCATCCTGTACACCAAGACCTATACCTGAAGTAGAACTAACATCAGATATAATTTTTGCTGTAGGATATACACAAGGTTCGATGGACTCTCTATCTTTATTGATTATCTCACCCTGAATAATCTTATCATCTTTTTGTCTAGACCAATCAACAGGTTTAAAGTCAATTTCATTAACACCTGGTCCAGTATAAATGTCAGTTTCAACTAAATCTGATGATAAAATCTCCTTGACTGTTCTATCTCTATTTTGAGATACTGTGTCTAATTCATTATGCAGTCTTATTCTTAAATCATCACCTGGTTTGATTGTTTCTTGAATATCAACTATTTCAACATCAATCCCTCTTTGACCAAGATAGAAGAATATATCAACCTGATCACCAGTATCTGGTGGTTCAGTAAATGTAAATGTAGCACCACCAGTAAATTGATAAGCAATACCAGGTGTTTGTAATACACCATTAACAAAGATTACCAATACGGAATTTAAATCAATATCGGCAGATAATACATCAGTCTCATCTTTTTCAAAACTCAATAATTGTCCATTAAAGAATAGTGGGAATCTCTTTCTAACATTATTTTGAAGATTTCTTATAGTATCAATGAAATCTATTTCACCGAATTGCCATGCTGAGAAGTAATCATTGAATATTTGAACAACTTCCAATTCAAATTCAGTTAAAGGTTCTTGTAACTCAGCAGATGTTACTAGATTAATTGGTTTGAATCTATCACCCACTTTAAATGAATGACCCTCTCTTGCTACTTTAAACTCTGAAATTTCAAATAAAGTGGAACCTATACCAACAGTGGTTTTAGCAGAACCTACATTTAAGTTAAGTAGTAAATTTTCACCAGTATCTGTAGTTTTTCCAATACCCAATCTAGAAACACCAGTAACAGGCATATTTTCATAAACAGGTTGTGAAACTATAATTTCTGGGTTAATATATCCAGAACCACCATTTTCAATAGTAAATTCTAAAGCACCACCAGTACCTGCAGGTGATTTACCAACATTTACAGTAAATTTCTTAGTTGTAAGAATACTTTCTACTCCAATAAATTCATTGTAAGTAGGATCAGTTGTTCTTGGATACAAATGATTAGTTGAATATTGATCCTTATTACACTGGAATACTAAAGATCCAATATCAAACTTAACTCTATTATTCGCCTTTTGAATATTATTAGGTAAAGATGATTCAAATGTATGTGAGGATATATTTGTAGATGGTACAGAACTTAGGACTTGTATATCAAATTTATCAGTGGTAGTATTTGATATTTGAACCCACTTATAATTAATAGGATCCTTCCTTCTAGGGTAACTATGCTTAGAGTTATATGAATCTTGTTCACAAGTAAAGACTATAGAATCTTGATCAATTTTTACATAATCTCCATCACTAAATCCATGAGCAGTAGTTGTAGTAACTGTCATAATACCAACTTGAGGATTATATACAGCACTCAAGGTTGATTTAACCTCAGAAGCAGTAAATCCGTGAGCAGCAGATGTAGTAACTGTCATGATTCCTGTCTTAGGATCATAATCTGCTACATTTGTTGTAAATGGACCACCAACATCAGCAGTTAGATTTTCATACTGTGGAGGAATACCAACATCACATGTTATTTTTTGAGCAGTTACTGCAGTAATTGCTAAAGCAGTATTATATGCTGGATCAGTTGATCTTGGATAAGAATGATTAGATCCATGATTATCAGCATCACATGTAAATGTTAAAGCTTTAGGAGCAATAGTTACTGTATCACTAGTAGTGAAACTATGATTACCTATTGTTAATGTCAATAATCCAGTACCTGGAACATAAACAGCATTGTTAACATCTCTCTTAACACCACCCACATCAATAGCATTGCTTATAGCATCGACGAAAGTATGAGTACCAATAGAATTGATAAACTTATGTCTATTTGGAGCAACTATAGCAGTAACTACAGCACCTGTTCCACCACCACCGCCAGGACCAACATTAGTCAATAGGGTGTTTTGTGAGGCTGAAATTATAGGTAAGAATGTATCATATGCTGGATCAGTTGCTCTTGGATATGGATGAGTACCAATAAAATTATCTTTTGAACACTTGAATATTAAAGAATTCTCTTCAATCTTCAATGATTTAGTAGCAGTTACCGCATTTGGTATAGAAGATGCGTAAGTGTGAGTATATCCACCACCAGACTTAACAGCATTTGCTGTAGCACTAACAAATGTGTGAGCATCTGTGTTTGTTGAAGGTACAGTAGTTAATACCTGTAAAGTAATTGTAGTTGCAGTTACTGATTGTATTGGAATGGCAGTATTGTAATAAGGATCATTACCATTTGATCTTGGATATGCCTTTTCAGCAGCAGCACCAGTAGCACCATTATATCCACAACTAAAGGTAATTGACTCTTCTTCTAACCTAACACTTGTACCAGCCTTTAAACTATGAGCACCAATTTCAAGAACCATCAATCCTGTAGTAGGATCATATGTTGTACCAGTAGTTGGTGTATGTCCAACTAATGGACTTGTACCAACATTAACTTCAAACTGAGTAGCAGTAGCATTAGAAACTAATAGGAATTTACCTCTAGCTGGATCTGTAGATCTTGGATATACATGATCTGTACTATTATTATCCATAGTACACCTAAATGTAATCGCATTATCAGCAAATTTAACTTGCTCATTATTAATGAATACTCTTGGAGCAAATACTGCTCCAGCAGTAGCACTAACAAATGTATGAGGATCAGTATTTGTAGAAGGAGTTGTTGACAATACCTTTACAGTAATTGTTTTTTCGACTAAATCTACAGCAATAATATCTAAGAATGTATCATATGCTGGATCAGCACCTCCACCAGGATTACCTGTTCCAGATGATCTAGGATATGATTTTTGGGCAGCAGCACCAGTAGCACCACCAAATCCACAACTAAATGTGATTGAATTTGGTGCTAACTTAATTTTATCGTTGGTAGTCAATGTATGAGTACCAATCGTCAAAACCATATTACCTGTTGTTGGGTTATATGTAGCATCACTAACATCGTAATTTGAACCAGCACTAACAGTTAAAACACCTGTAGTAGCATTGTAAGAAGCAGTATTAATGTTTAAATCTTTTGCTGTTTCTATACCATGCTCTTCTGTTGTCAATAATAAATCTCCAGTTTCAGAATTATAATCTGCCTTCAAAGGTGTTAAATTCTGTCCCATAAATCCACCAGTGTATGCTGTAATAGCATCTGTACTAGCACTTATAAACTTATGAAGATAATTAATATCAGTAACACCAATAGAAACTGGTTCACGATATCCAGATCCTGGTGTCAATTCATCATAGAATGCGTATACATCACCGCCCTTCAGATAAGTATGAGGAATACTATTAATACCAACATTAACTTGGAAACTTCTTTCTGAAGATACACCAACTAATGGAAGAGATCTTTCATGATCTTGGAATATTGAAGTAGTAACTCCAACATAATTTAAACTAAGAACAGCATTTGGAGTAGCAGATACGAATGTATGTGCGTCTGTATTGGTCGGTGTTACACCAAACAATACATTTACCTTAAAGGTATTTGTAGTAACGTCAGAGACGTACATATACCTATCATAAGCAGGATCAGTCTTTCTAGGATATGCCTTTTCAGCAGCAGCACCAGTAGCACCATTATATCCACAACTAAAGGTAATTGACTCTTCTTCTAACTTAATTGCATCGCCATTATTAAGTCCATGATTAGCAATTGTTATTACCATATCACCTGTCGATGGATTGTATGTTGTACCAGTAGTAGGAGTACCAATCGCATAGGTTGGGCAGGTAAAGTGTAAACCTTCCAACTTAACAGTTTCTGGACTTTCTAGAGCAAATCCATGAACTTTATTAGTGGTAACAGTTATGATACCAGTTACAGCATCATAATGAGCAGTCTCAATACCAGATCCAATAGGACCTATCGAAGAAGCGATACTAACAACACTATCAATAACACCATTAGTTGAATTAGCTAAAAGTCTAGCACCAACTAAAGGAGCATATCCAACACCAGGAGTTGATCCCATAGAAACTATTAGACCACCTCTTGGTAATTGATTTTGATTAATATCAAATTCGGATTGTATTAACTGTCCGTTCTCAGAACTAATACCAGTAAAAGTAACGCTAGAAATTCCTGTAGTATCATTTGCTTCAATTTCATAATTATTACCTAAATTATTCAATGTTAATGGTGTTTGGAAAACTCCGTTAATGAATACAATTCCATTTCCAACACTAACTCCACTGGAAGTATTAGCACCACCAACAGTCAATGTATATGTTCTTCCTATTCCAGTAAATGAATCTGAAATATCATCAAATACCATATTGGTATCATAATTTGATCTTAAGAAAGTTCTTCCGTTATATTCTGCCTTAACATAAGGTATGTTTGTAGCATTTCTTCTTGCTCTTGTATTACCTTTAGGTGGACTTAAGAACCAAGCAGTACTATCAATAATGTTAAATGATCCCCTAAAGATTCTTACTTCAGCATTAGCAGCATGAGATACTTTTGCAGAACCTAAAGATCCTCTTGCTACTAGTACTTCAGGTATATCACCATCAGTTGAATTTATTGCAGAGAATGGAGTAGCACCTGTTAATGTTGTAAATCCAACTTGCTCCACTTTCATATATTCATTATCAATTTTAATTACATCTAAAGGTTGTACTGAACTAATACCACTTATAGCAAATTGATCTTTATCGAATGTATTTCCAATACCAATATTATTAGTTAAACTATGCTTTATAGAAGTATACGTAATTGGTTGCTGAACAATTCCATCAAGTCCAATGACAGTCTTACTCAAAACCTTAGTCATATTAAGTTTATGAGCATTACCAGATCCACTACTGGTTATCTCAATAGGAGTACCATTCTCAATATATTCTTTTCTACTAAAGAGTTGGAAAGAATCAGAATCCTTAACTTTAACAAATACTTTAGATGGCATTGTAGTAACTAAGTTACTATCAGCATCCAATGTAGCAGCAATACCTACAGAAACTGCTGGTACACCAATGAATGTAGATCCTGCAGCATATTCTATTTCTTCATTGGTATTAAAGAAATGATTTGGTATACTAAACGTAGTACCAGCACCAGCACTTGAAATAATTCGAGTACTATCTGAGGGATTAAACTTCTTACTGTATACTGGAATTCCTTGATATGTTAGATTGAAATTAACTTTATTACCTCTTGTACCGTTTATTCCATCGTAAGATGATAATAAAAGATCTGAAGTTACTGGACCAAACTGTAATGGAGTTGGTTCATTGACAAAATCGTTAAATGTATATAATACTTCATTGAATGATTGAACTTCTACTAAACCAGTAACAGAGGAATCTGGATAAAATATTAGATTTATATCATTGGATGTAGTTTCTGATCCAAATGTTCCTAATCCAGTCTGACTTCCAACATGTGGGTATTGAACAGTAACTGCATCATTATTTTGATCATGTAAAAGAATTGGTTGATGTATAGCAAATTCTGATCCATAACTAACTTTTACAATTGAACGTACAGTACTGTCAATATCCCTGTCTATAGACGCTACAGTTACCCCTACACCAAGTGTAGTTGAATTATATGTTGATTCATATCTAGCACTTCTTTCTGCCCCTGCTGGTTGTCCTTCTAGGTTAAATCTGTATGTACCGATACCTGCTGTAGTGGTTCCTAAACCAACAATATTAGCACTTACTATTAAATCAGAATTTCTTTCATTAATACAATCAAACTTAATTACTCCACTATCATAACTAGCGGTCAAGAGTCCAACAGTTCCTTTATCAACTTGACTGAATGATACTTGAGATAAATCAGCATATAATTGTGATATTGATACCTCTTGTCCTTGAACATTAACTAATGCCTCAGTATAATCCAATTCTCCAGTAACATTATCCTTTGAAACAACATTTGCGTAAAAAGCATTACAATCAGTTTCAGAAAATTCTCTAATAGTTGTAGTAGTAACTCCAATAGGAATAGCAGGTCTTCCTATTTCACTACCAACAAATCCAAGTTGATCAGTACTTGCTAATGTTTGAACTTGAATTGGAGCAAGAGTTGGTTGATTTGTAGGACTAGTAGGATCTACGATTCTAAGTTTAGCAGTACTTGCATCAACAACATTTAGAATTTCAGTCCTATCAGCAACACCTGGTCCTGATAATGTAGTTCCTGCCCCAATAATAGGGATGGTATTGCCATTAATATCTTTAATTTCAATACCATTTACTCTCTTCTTAGATGTTAGGTCAAAATCATTAGTTGTTAAAGTATCTCCAGAAATACTACCACTAAATGTGGTTCTACCTACAGCAACAGAAACATTTGTACCAACTAACTCAACAGATCCAATATCTTTGACACCAGTTGAAGCAACATCAGTATTGAATGAGGTTTTTATTATTTTAATATCATGATCCTTATTAAATGCCTCAGTTGGAGTAAATTGTAGAGTCTTTCTATTAAAGAAATCTACATCTGCTTCAAAGTTTCCTAATCTAATACCAGTAAAGTCGGTTGTTTTTTCTAATAAGTAAGCATTATCAGTTGATGATAAAACAATTAGATCACTAACCTGAACATCAAAACTATCTGGATCAACTATCTGTACAAAATAACGAGCATAATTCGCATTTATTTCTTCAATTTCAGTAAATAAATCCTGACTTCCCTTACTAGAGAATCTACCACTAATATCATCATGTAATAGTACTCTATTAGTTTTACACTTAGTATAATCAGTTAATTTTACATTTTGGAAATCAATAGTTTTAGAATTTCTACCTCTAGGATAAAAATCAATACCAAGATCAAAATTATTAACAGTATCAACTCTTCTCTCATTTACAACATCAAGAACCAAAGTTGGTGTTGTAAAGAATGTACTACCGATACCAACATTTATATTTGTTGTTAAAACAGTATCAGCAAAGTTTTTAAGACCTGAAGGATGTACTAACCTATTAACTGGATCTACAAAATCTTCCCAAGTCTTTTCACTCTGAATTGAATATGAAAGGTTTTGGAAATAGTCATTGTTTGGTATTACTTGGAAATCTTCACTTAACTTACCAATATTATCATTCCATCCAAGATTTTGTATACTTGAGAAATCTACGTTAAATTTTGCAGGACTTGAAATTACATCAATAACAGTAGCAGATGTTCCAGAACTTTCTCCTGTTATTCTGTCACCAGTAGTTAAACTATCAAGACCTTGTATTTTAATAAAATCTTCTCTAGATTCTTTTACAATAATATCTTTGATTACGAATGAATTTGCCTCTTTTACAAGAAGATTTTCACCTAAAGCAAAATCAGATCTCTTTTGGTTTGTTTCAAATGTAGGATAGTTATTACGATTTACAACATTTGCATAACCAGATTGATATGTCTTAGCAATTCCTGGATTTGTGGTTAATCCTACCAAATCAAATTCTAGAACATCTGGGTTTGCTGATGAATAAGAAGTAACTTTAAAGAACCTATAATCATAATTTGATGAATTATAACCATCACCAGAAATAGTAGTAACTCCAACAGAAGATGATTGCTGCGTTCCAATGCCAGCAGGATCCTCTCCAAAGAGTTGAATGCCTTCAACAAATATTTCATCATTAACATCAAATGGAGGTGTTACATACCCATTAATAGGGGTTTCCATAACACATCTGACAAGAGTGCCATTAGTCGTCATTGAAACGATACCAATTCCATTTGAATTGTTAATAGCAATTACCCTATGATTTACAGAATTTAATCCTTTAATAGGTGCTATAACATTTACATCAGATATTGATTGATAAGGAGCAAAACATTCTAATGAAGTGGTATCAACAACTTCTTTACTTTCTGGATTAAACAGTATTAAATCTGGTGGATTTAGATAGTCTGTGCCACCATCAATAATAGTAATATTCTCAATTACATCCAAATCATCAACTCTAACGATTGGTGGTATATAAGCTTCTGGTCTTAATGTCTTATCAGAAGAATACTCAAACCCAATATCAATTATTCTAAGATTATTAACTCTTCCTATAGAAGTTGATAAAGCAACAATATTAGCATTTTCACCATCAACACTAGTAACTGAAGTAAATCCAGGTACACTCTTATAACTAAATCCTTCAGAGATTAATTTAACACTCTTTATAGCCCCGCTTACTGTTTTAGATTTACTAGAATATTCTAATACATCACACTGATCAGATTCATATGTTAAAACTTCTGGTACAGATCTAGGGGAAATTTTAAATGTTTCATTATCAACATCAAAAACTCTAAATTCTCCAGAATATGAACTATCAACAAAGGTAATTTCTGAGTAATTAAGAACATCAGTATCTGCTGTGCTGATATATCCACCCTTTTCTAAAGCATAGTATAATTTAGATGGAACTGCTGTAGAGAATCCAATTGATACTGCAGCACCAACATTTGGACTCGATAAAAATGTTCCTACACCAACTGTTCCTACACCACTAATTGTGAATGAACCTGCTATATTTTCTGATGGATCATATTTTGTAGCATTTTTAAATTCGTTTTTAAATTCTTTATCATAGAAGAATTTGAGTTCATATCCAGGTAAAGAAGTTGAACCCATACCAAAGGTTAAATTAGCATTCTTAACTACTCTTATTGGTGGATTAATTAATGATATACTATGCCCAGATCCAGCAGAATCAAATTTAACTATTTGAGGAGCGTCTGATAGAGAATCATTTAAAGTTTCACATAGATTAATTTTATTTGAATCAATTACATTAACATAATAAGAACTAGTTACTCCAGTAATAGGATCAGAACTTTCATAGAAAACTTTATCTCCAGTTTTTAATCCATGATCAGATATTGTTATTTGATTCTTTATAATATCAACATCAGATCCTTCAAATCCAAGTGAATTTATCAACAATTTAGCATGTGTTTCATTAACACTGACTGTTAGTGGGGCAGTTGATCCTAATCCAACTACAGTATTTGGATTTACTTCCAAATCAATAATGTCACCAACATGTAGTCCATGTGTTGTAGTATTTGCTAATCCTATTTGAGTAGTAACAGTTGATATTATCCTATCAATATTACCAGTCAACTTAGTATAATCAGACTTAATCAAATATTGATAATTATCATCAGCATTACCATAGAAGAATAAACCACTCTCACTTTTTGCAGCACCTACATTAGTAGCAAATCCAATATTATTTGGACCTTTATCAATAACATATAGTTCAGAAACAGCACTTGATTGATCTGGAATATAGAATTGGTTTGATGCGTCATCATCCCTACTTACCAATAAAGAAGTAGCAGCTAATGGTTTTGAAAACTTAACTCGTTGTCCTGATGTAAATGGGTGATTTGGTAAGTAAATACTTTGTTGAGCAATATTTACAGACTTTGTTGTTTCACCTACAACATAATCAACAACAGATCCACTAGTAGTACCCAATCCAACTGCTTGTCTTGTATTGAGGTAAACTAAATCATCTAATCTAGATTCAAAATAATCAGAATTGACTGGGATACTAATACGATTATTCAATACATCTATACTTGATCCAAATGTATGAGCTATACCAGTATTAAATCTTTGAACTCTTATTATCTTTTCTACTTCATATAAGTTTAATACTTTAAGAACTTCATCACCAACTCTTAAAGATCCTCCAATAGCAACTGTATTTGGTATCTTATTAACATAAATGTCCTCAGTTACTCCACCTGAATTATTATTCAGAGTCATTGATTTTGCTAATCCAATCCTATCAGTGCTAACACCAACTTTAAATGAATTGTTAAGTTCATAATTTGATGTACTTAACCCTGAAACTAATACAGTATCCTGATCATTTAATTCTATTTTTGGAATATAATGTGCTGTTACTTCATTAGCACTATTCCAAATAAATGTAGCATTTTCAAATGTAGTTAATTGGGTCTTAATATTGGAAACACCAATACCAATTATTCTATCAACTTGTCCTCTAGCACCACTACCGTTAGTACCATCATTATTAAATGTAGTGAAATCTCCTACCTTATAACCTTTACCACCATCTAAAACTTGGAAACTATCAACAATACCTTTAGTTACAGACTCTACAACAGATTTTTGACTAATAATTTCATTTGATTCTACTATAAAATCATTATCCGCAAATCTATCATTAACTTTATATGGTAAAGTATTTCTAGAAAGAGTTGAACTATTAAAGTCAAAAGATTGATTTAAGTAATCATTTTCTGAAATAAATGGTAAACGATAAGATTTTCCAATGAAATATGGATATATTGGATTATTAATAGTATCTAAGGTAGCAAAGTACGCATAAACACCATTAGGAAATTCAGGAGTTTTACCGAATCTACCATTATACTCATCTAAATCACCACTACCGTCAAATACATAATCTTTAATAAAGAAACCACTTTCTTCATTTGGTCTATCAAACCAATTAGTATCAATACTATATCCAGATTCTAATCGTTTTACTTGACTAATATCATCAGGATCAGAATATCCAAACCCACCATATATTGGATTTCCATCATATGCCCATCCAATCAAAGGAGAATGAGTTCCTATTCCAGTAGTTGCGTCTACACCAGAATCGTTAAAAGATTCTCTCAACTTCTGATAGTAACTATTAACACCATAATATAAGTCGTTATCACCTACTGGTTCTAAATGTACATCATTTTCTCTCTTAATATTGTCAATTTCCAATTCTCTTACTCTAGCGTTTAGTAAACCATTTTTTCCTCTAGGTTCTACGTAAACATTAGTTCCTGTACTAGAATATCCTATTCCTGGATTAATAACAATAATATCCTGCAATCTACCATCAGATATTATTGGTTTTAATATAGCACCACTACCTTCTGTAGCATCTATTTTTAGAATAGGTAGTGAATTATATTGATCACCTTTATTTTTGACTATAACATCTATTAATCTTCCACGTTCTACTACAGTATCTACTTCAGCATCTTTACCATTTTGAATATCAACAGATGGTGAAGACTTATGGTTAATGATAGTAGATCCATAATTACATCCTTGATCATAAGTATAGGTTCCAATAATCTCACCAGTAACTATAGGAGTAAGTTTACCATCAAATGATCCACCAATTTCATTATCAAAAATAGCATTTACTGTTATTTCAATATCAGGATACTTAAATATCTGATATCCAGATCCTTGAGATATTAAATTAATATATTTTCCTCTTTGAATATCAACTTTTGTTGTTGCTCCAATTCCAGCATTTGTTAACCTGAAAGAATCATTATCAATTTTTAACGCATGATAGAAATTTGTGGTTGATGTTATACCTGTGGATACAGTTAAACCTTCAATTGAGGTTCCATCAGTCAAATATTCAACAATATCACCAGTTCTGAACCCATGATTCTTAAAGTTTATAGTATCAAAAGAAGTTGAAATACCTGAAGATGGTACTGGTAATTTCCTATATTGAAAATCTTGACCAGGATTCAATACTTTAACCGATCTTAAAGTATTCTTGGATTCTGTTCTAAATTTATGGAAACCAGCAGCAGTGGTTGCTGTAGAAAATCCTATTGTATTAATACCAGTTACACCAAATAAGGCATCATCAGGTCTTTTGAATAGATAAATTCTAGTTGGATTAATAACTCTAACAAAATATGGTGCTCCATTTACAAGATATTCTGTTACATTTGTACTTGCTTCTTTAAATGCAGTTATTCCAATTGGATTTTGTCCATTATTGTTGTAATATACCTTTTGACCATTTACAAAATTATGTTTACCTGTAAATGTAATAGTCTCTTCTTGTATATCCAATCCACCATTGAAGAATATATCTCTACTATTAAACTCAACTTCTCTAAATCTAGGTCCAGTAACAGGTTCTAAGAAACAATCTCTACCATTACCACCTGTTAGTGTTACTGATAATACTTTAGAAACATCAAAATCCTGTTCCTCTACTAATATTTCTTCTACAGAACCCTTAATAATTGGTTCAACTAAAGCAGTTGTACCTATACCAACAATTCCTTCAACTACAACTTTTGGTGGGTTGGCAATATCATACCCAGTTCCCGAATTATATACCTCAGTTTGTTCAATTGTACCGTAAGAAACGGTATCTACTGAAGTATTAGTTCTTATTTGAGTACCATCTATTAATAATCCAATATTTTTTGCTGGTTTTTCATTCTTTGTTGTAATCTTTAAATCCTGACTAAGAGGAAACTTTCTTAAAATTGGATTTTTTACGATTTTTTTATTATATTGATCTGCAATAGTAAAGGTATGTGTTGCTATTATCGCAGCAGATGGTTGTGCCTGTTGAGTAGGTGAACTGATAAGTATTGACTGATCTGTTTCTATAGCATTAATACTAGAATATAATTTTATTGACTTCTTATCATCCAATACTCTAACAAAATATGATTCACCTTCTGTTAAACCACTAAATGCCTTTGAAGAGTCTGATGTTGTATAAACTACAGAATCTCCAGTAAAGAATTTAGTTTCAGCAGCAAATTTAACTGTAGATATGCCAGCAATTGTATCTGCTGAAAGACCTGTTCCTTGCTGTGAAGAACTAACAGGTTCTACATCAATTTGTGTGCTTGGTAATGAGTTTGAAGCAACATAACCAAACTTATCACCATCAACATATACGTTTAAAATATCAGATAAAACATTTCCAGTTCCATCTACATTCTGATAACTATCAGATAAAGCAATTCCAACTTGATTGGCAGAATTATAAGTTGTTTTCTGTAGATTTCTCCTTATATCATAATCACCAAGAGGACTTGGTTCATTGGGTATAAAGTTAATACCATCAGCAGTAAATGAATAATCAGTATCTATTCTCTTAACTATACCACCACCAACTCTTTTATTTGATTTTCTACGTGTTATATCAAAACTATCACCAATTTTTAAACTAGACCTATCAATCTTACTTAATAAGACAAAAGTGTTATTAGAAACACTACCAGACACTTGATATCTAGAACTAGTATTATAAATCCAAGAGTTTGTAAAAATTTGCTTATATGTTTGAGTTGTTTCTGGATTTGATACAATCTCTCCAACATTTTTTACTAATATTTCCTGACCTTCGGTGACAAGTGAAACATCTCCATCTGGAACAAATTTTGAAATTACACCAGTAATCCTTAAATCAACCCTCTTAGATAAATCACCATCTTCATAACCAAATATAGTTTCATTTGATCTTACATCTGTAGCAATTCCTATATTATTGGTTATACCACTACAACCAAAGAATTGATTAACTGTCTTAGATTCATAAGCAACTGTTTGTTTATTTGAATCTACATCCTCTACAATAAAAGTACCACTTTGATCAAATCCAATAGTTGTATCAACTGGAACTATTGTAGAGTCTTTTTCAACTTCTTCTAATACCTTTGATTTACCTGGTATAGTAAAGATACCTTGTATAAGATCTCTATCACTAAATCCTACAAATAATGAGACTTTATAGTATGTTTTATTATCTCTTGTTATAATTTCTACTTCCGATACTGAAGCATTGGTTTCTAAATCTGTCGATTTAAATATTGTTTGACCAACTAACTTAGAAGGATCACCACTGATACCTTCTGCTACAATAACTTCCCTACGAATATATTCAGCACTTGATGGTTTTATTAAACGTTCTTCTAAATCTATTACATTTGCTTCTACACCAAATAATACTTTAAATAAAATCTTTATAGATTCTGCAATTCCCTTTGATTGATAGAATGATCTAGCAGTTTTAATAAAGTTACCAACATCTAAACCTTCTGCAAAAGTATTATCTTCTAGTCCAGGTAGGAAAGTTTTCTTTAATTTTTTATAAAATTCCTGTAAGAATAGAACACTTAAGTTAGTAACTGTAGATGCAGTTGTATGAGAAGCAGCATTAGTATCTTCAAATAATAAATTTTCTCTATTTACAGAATCAAGTGAAGTTGATATACCAACTCTATATCCAGTTATACCACTAAACCCACGAATACATCCTGTAAATGTAGTATCAGTCTTTCCAGTATATGTGATAATTTCATTATCAATCTTTATAAGACCATATGAAGCAGGAAATCCTTTAGTAGAATCTACGGTAATTGTAGTTTCTGTAATTGAAACATCAGAAGTTAATGTAGTTTTACCTGTAATAACTTCTGGAACTAAATTATCAACCTTGATATAACGATCAAGATTACTTAATAGGTCTTGACTAGATCCTTGATATTCTTGAGAAATATAATACTGTCTAAAAAACTCAACAGCTTGAGGGAAATCAGCAACCAGATACTCTGGTAACTGACTTTCTATGATCTTATTGACCTGAACTCTCTTCTCGAATTCTAAACTCATATCTATTTCCTTTCTAGATCTCCATTAGAATAACTTGAACTGTAATAATCTCTTGTGAACACAACACCTGAAACATCTTCACCCGAAGCAATTACGTCTTTGAACATATTTATCGAACTATTTGAAACGTCAAAACTTAGGTATAAATCCTTTAATCCAACAACATCATTAGATTCAGGGAATGCCTGTATCTCAATTAAGTTATTGGCAGCTACTGTAGATGTAATATTAATTGTATTGATGATTATTTCACCTTTGGTATAATCAACTGTACCAACATCTTTTGCTACAATCTTCAATTCCTCCTTATCATCTTTAGAAACAATACAAATAACACCTTTTCCACTTGAATCCAATTTACCTTTATCGTCTGTATTTGGTATATCAGTAAAATATACCAATTTTGACCAACCAGATATTTTAAATCCAGTACTCTTTATATTATACCCTGCCTGATTGATATGGAATTGATTACCAAAACATAACTCATATTGTGCAAATTGATTTAAAAGTGCCTTTAAATCTCTTCTAATTTTTACTTTCGTTATATTAGAAGTTATTGCTTCATTAACTCTATCTATTAATTGGTTTATTTTACTAAATTTAAACCTACCACCAAACTTATTAATACCAACTGTATTAGAATATGATAGTAATGAACTTAGAATAGTAGTCTTCAAACCAGTAACATCACTAATTGCTGATGTGTTGTAGTAAACATTTGAATCAATTTCCACATATAGTATCTTAAGGTCAACAATATCAGAATCAATACCAGCAATAGAGTAATTCTTTAATTTATTTTTTATTTGTTGTTTATCAAAATCAGATACAAATGTTCCATTTTTTGGTTTAATACTAATCTTAACCTTTCCAAATTGTGGTGGATCTAATTCTTCACCACCAACAACAGCAATTGACTCTGTTGAAGGATAAATTGACTTTATTATAGCCTCATAATCTCTGGGTGTAACCGCCCTGTACTGTGCGGAATATAGTCTAGGAGCCAAATACTTAATAGACGATAAATCTTCGATCTCCGTGCCACTTGAGGCACTCTGAGTGGTTGTTACGTTAACAACTGTGGATGGTCTAACTAATCCACCATTATCAGTTCTACTAAATGTTCCTTGGAAATCGAAGGAAGAAGCACCATTACTTTCTGACCCATTAGTAATCAAATATTCTATAGTAATTTTTTGCCCAGTTTCTATGGGTTTTCCAAAATAACCATCACCAAATAATACCTCAACTCTTTCATCTTGAACTTCCTGTATTAAAAAGATCTTAGAATCTTTGTTCAAATTGAGTATATTATCAACTTTTGAATATTCTGATCCAAGAGTATTATTACTATCAGATACATTAACAATAATTGTTGAAGTATCGATGCTTGAATTATCTAATATGTATTTTGAATCAACTGAAGTATTTGCTACAAAACTATTTTTAACATATGTACCTTGAAAAACCTCTAAATCAAAGTCTGCCACTCTATCACCAGCAGAATTAGTGTAAACTCTCTGTGTCAATGGTCTTAAAGTGGAAAATCTATAAGAAGTATCGTTTGCAGTACCTATACAGACCAATCCAGCATTTAAAGTTATTTGAGATATTTCAGCATTGGTATCTACAATTTTAACTTGGAAATTTATTCTTGCCTTTGCTGCAGTTTTTGATCTTGGAACGTACCCAATGTTCCTTGCCAGCGAAACTACGTTTTCTCTTATGGTTGCTGAGTCTAAAAATACCTCATTTGTTGCCAAATTAGCGTTAAATGAGTTAATATACGTATTATATGCTAAAGTATCGATTAAAACCGAAAAATTAGACCCTTCAAAGTCAAAATCAGTGAAATTAGAGTTTGATCTAAGGTATTTTTTAATTTCTGCCTTAATTTGAGTGAAATCAAGACTTGTAAATTGGGTATATGGCATTATTTTACCTAGTTGGTTCTAATAAAAAGGAAAATGATATTTTTGGTAGTCCTAAACCTACTATGTCAAAGAAAACTGTAACTTCAAATGTGTTTGAATCGGGTAATCCTTTAACATCACAAGCAACATTCTCTACTCTGGGTTCAAAGTTGTTAATTGAGGTCTTAATTTGGTCTCTAATTACCGTTACAGTGGTATTTGTATAGTTCTCAAACAAAGAATCACGCACATCAGTCCCAAAAATAGGATTAAAATACTTTTCGGTAGGTATTGTCTCTACTATATTCCTAACTGACCTTACAATTGCACGTTCATTAATCAAAACAGGCAAATCCTTCGTCACTGGATGAGGAACGAAGGAAAAACTTATATCTTTAAATGATCTAGACTTACGTTTAACGGCCATCTAAATGGTTTATTTAGTATTATCTCTCTTTATTTATACCTATTCTTTAAAACTATGTGAATTTAGTGGAAATTCCTCAACCCAAGAGGTAATTATGTATTTTGAACCGCCAATTGGAGGGTTTCCACGATGTGTCCAAGGCCAACTACAAGGAAAAATCAAGAATTTTCCCCTTTTTGGGGTAATTTTTTCTTGTTGGTA
>MDTB01037881.1_pt1 | contig 23928 bp, 20 predicted proteins | sample 811161 | NCBI WGS metagenome assembly MDTB01 (sample SAMN05326650, study PRJNA326480) | marine metagenome | isolation source: seawater | place: Mediterranean Sea | collected 2009
GTCTCACTAACGAGCGATAATTGTAGATGAATAAGTTAAAATGGAATAGGCTTGAAAGGTTTCCCCATATCTGAAAAACAATGGGTCGGCAGTTCGATTCTGCCTCTGGCCACAAATTTTTACTCATTAGTACCAAAACCATGACAAGATTTAAAAACCATTAAGATGAAATTTTCAAAAAAAGAAGAATTCTTGAGGCAAATAGATCCTAAATTAAAAAAAATTATTGATAAGAATGGCCATTTAATTTTTAAACCAAACAGGCAAAATCAATTTGATACTCTCGTTGGAATAGTTATATCACAATTTATATCAACAAAAGCTGCAAATTCTATTTTTACAAACATAAGGGAAAGTTTTAATTCAGAATATCTATATCCCATGCATTTTCAGAATTTGTCTGTACACACGATAAAAAAATTAGGACTTAGCAGAAATAAAGCAAAAACTATTAAAGAGATTTCTGACCTTTATTTAAATCAAAATATTAAAGACTTATCAGTTTTAAATGATAAACAACTTAATCAAACCTTATTATCAGTTTTTGGAATCGGGCCATGGTCATTGAATATGTTTGAAATATTTTGTATTGGTAAGTTAGATGTATTCTCTTCAAAAGATGCTGGTTTGAGGCTAGCAATGAATAATTCTGGAATGATAAAACCAGATAGTAACTGGGAAATGTATGATAAATACGCAAGCAAATGGTCTCCCTATAAATCAATTGCGTCGTTACATCTTTGGAAAACAGTAGATTAGATAATTATTTATTTAGAAAGTTGTCTGAAAAACAATGGGTCGGCAGTTCGATTCTGCCTCTGGCCACATTTTTATTACTAAATTATAATAAAATTATGAATACTCTATATAAGAGAATTAAAAGCTACTTAATTCGTATAGATGAGCCAAAAATTAATAAAACAAAGTTTCCAACAAAAATAATTCTATATTTAAGTTTTAAATGCTTGAATTTAATTCGATGGTTTCTAGCATTTAGATATATAAATAAAGTCAATTCTTTAGAAGAGTTTTACAATAAAATTCAAATTTTTTGGTATCGAGGAAATGAAGGTCACACTCAACAAAGTACAGGTCAAACTAGTTTTCTTAAAAATATTTCAAAAAATTGTAGTTATGTTTTTGAGATCGGTTTTAATGGAGGTCACTCTGCCGAGACACTTCTTAAAAATAATAAAAATTTAAAAGTTTTTTCTTGTGATATTGGTTGGCACTTTTATACAAAGTTTGGTAAATGGTATCTTCAAAAAAAATATGGTGACAGGCTAGTCTTGTTTATTGGTGATTCTAAGAAAATTATTCCAGATCTAGAATTAGAAAATCAAAAATTCGATTTGATATTTATTGATGGCGGTCACGAGTATGAGGATGCATTAAATGACATAGTAAATTGTAAAAAGTTTGCAGATGAAAATACATTACTTTTATTAGATGATGTTTTATTTAATAACAAAGAAGATACATACCACGCAAATAGTGGACCAACTCAAGCTTGGAAACAGTTAATTAAAGAAAAATTCATTTCTCAGATGGAATATGAAGAATTTAGAGGCGATAATCTATTTAGATCATTTATAACAGGTAAATATGAGTTTTAGAAACAATCCAATAATATTTGGGCATTCTTATCATATGGTATGAAGATCCTTCTAAACTTATGGCGCTAAAAAATTAGTTGAGTTAACTGATCAAAAGGAAGATATTTACTATTTAAGTTGAACCTAATAAGTAACCTTTGATTCAAATAAGATTTGATAATTTTATGTTTTAAGTGTTGTTTCAATCTTTTCTAGTACTTTTTCAAGATTATCAATATCAATAACATAATCTGACGAATGAAAATTACCTGGATCAATCGTATCGGCATATGAGTAATAGAAGTTGATATTTAATGCCGAAGCAAGTGAAAAATAGCAATTATTCATATTGTCGCTTCTGTCCCTAACTTCAAGTAGATTAGATTTTTCTTGCATAAATAAAATGTTATTCAAACCAGCACCCTGTAAACCAGCAATAACCATTGCTTGATTTAAAACTTCAATTTGTGTATTTGTATTCATTTCTTCTAAATAGAGGATTTCATAATTAAATTTTTCTAATACAACATTTACATCTTCATAATTAACAACATTTCTCATTTGTGCATTTTTGCGACTAATCCAAAACTTTTTTGTTGGAATTATTTTACTTGCAGGGTTGGATGCTCTAATTTTTTTTGAGACAGAATTAATAATTTTTTCATTATAATTACCAGCTGGCGCAACATGACTAGCTATTAGTAAATTTTTTATTAAATGTAATTTATCTTTATCAATTATTTTGTATGGAATTGAAAGTATGTCTAAAGTATCTATTGTATATTTATAATTTGGGTAATTATTACTGACAATTATTGGAAATTCTTCCAAAAAATCCTTAATAAGCTCTATTCTTTGCAAGACATCTGAATAAAAATGCATATACTTCCAACTTTTCTGATCTAGAACCCATGAAGCTTTCTCTATTATTTCTATATCATTATTTTTTTTATTAAGGCTTTTCAAAAAACTTAAGAGATCTTCTAGAAAAAATTTTATTTTGTGTTTTATCCAAAAGTTAGACATTCTCCAATGATTTGATAAGTATCTAAAATGTTTAAATTTTATTAATTTACTTTTTTTTACGTATACATTTTTTTTTAAAAAAACTTTTGGAGATTTAAAAGTTTTAACCATTTCACCCTCAAAAAGAAATGAATCATTTTGATGAAGGTTTGCAGGAGGTGTTCTTTTTACGGTAACCTTACCAATTTTTTTTGCATTGATTTGCATATATCTAATATTGTAATTTATCTATTAATTACTGTATCAACAAAGTACAATTTACAACTAAATGAAGAAAATTATTATTACGGGCGGACTCGGCTACATCGGGATGGAGTTATCTAAATTATACTCAGGTAAGTCTCGAGACTATGAAATAAAAGTAGTTGATAATAAATTCCACCCAGAAAGAGTTGCAAAATTAAGTAATTGGGGAATAGAGTTTGTAGAATGTGATATTTTAGAAAAAAATAAATTAAAACCAATTTTAAAAGATGCAGATATCGTCTTTCATCTAGCGGGCATTACTGATGTTCCAACAACTATTGACGATATAAGACCAAATCATGATAAATTAGTTACAAAAATAGGAATTAACGGATCGAGAAATATTATTGATTTAGTTTCAAACAATACAAAAATTGTTTTTCCATCAACCCATGTCGTGTACGAAGGTTTAAACAAAGTTTTAAAAAATATAGATGAAAATTATGTTCCAGTTCCTAAATTGAATTATTCAAAAGGAAAAGTTCAGACAGAAAAAGATTTAATATCATCTATGAAAAATTATGTAATTTTGAGATTAGGTTCAGTTTATGGTTATTCTGGTGAATCAACAAGGCTCAATATTATGAGAAATCTATTTTCCAGAGTTACTGCAGAAAATGGAATTATTAAATTATTTGGAGGAGGTGAACAGTATAAAAGCCTAGTATCTGTTTTTGATGTAGCTAGATGCATGGAATTTGTTGCAGAGAATGATGATATAAATTTTCAAATATTCAATTGTGTTAATGAAAATCTTAAAGTAAAACAAGTAGCAAAAATATGTAGTGATATAAATAATAATGTGGAAATAAAAGTCACCAAAGATAAAATTCCAAATAAGGGATACACTTTATCAAACAAAAAAATATTAGATAAGGGTTTTAAGTTTCAATTCGGAATAGAAGAGTCTATTAAAGAAATGGTAAATAAATGGAAATATAACTCTGTTCCAAAAATTCAGGAGAGCATTGAAACTGGCAAGGATGACTTTATTGACAGTAGAGGATTAATTACTAATTATTACATGAACGAACCAATTGACATGATTGGCTATGTAGAGTCTAAAAAAGAGTCTGTTCGGGGTAATCATTTTCACCCAGTTCAAACACAAAAGTGTATCCTTTTAACAGGTCAATATATAAGCGTAACCAAGGACTTAATGTCTAAAAATTCTGTAGTTGAGACAAGGATTGTTAATCCGGGAGATGTTTCAACTATTCCACCTTATGTTGCCCACACAATGTTGTTTTTAAAAGATTCGACATTTGTAAATCTAGTAAGTGGAAATCGAGATCATAAAAATTTTAACCAAACCCACACTTTAAAATATAATTTAGTCAATAAAGATCTTGCGTATTTCATATTAAATAATTACAAGACTTCATGTAGGGCATGTTTCGGCGATAGAATTGAAACAGTACTATCTCTCGGGCTTTCTCCATTGGCAAATAATCTTCTAGATTCCAAAAATGAAAGTTATAAATCTTATCCTTTAGAACTTGTATATTGTAAAGACTGTACAAATATACAACTTAGTATTGTTGTCCCTCCTAAAGAAATGTTTGATAACTATCTTTATGTTTCTTCAACATCAAAAGTTTTTGTTAACCACTTTAAATCTTTCGCAAAAAAAATATTTAAAGATTTAAATCTAAAAAAATCATCGTTAGTCATTGATATAGGAAGCAATGATGGGGTGTTTCTGAGCCCCTTAAAGGATTTAGGTGTCCAAATATTAGGAATCGATCCTGCGAAGAATGTTGCAAAGCTTGCAAACAATAGAAACATTAAAACAATTGTTGGATATCTAAATGAAAGACTTGTTAAAAAAATATTAAAGGATTACAAAAAGGCTGACCTTGTAACAGCATTTAATGTATTTGCTCACAATGATGATCTGCATGATATGGTCAAAAATATTGAAAACCTTTTAAAACCCAAAGGTGTCTTTGTTTTTGAAGTACAGTACGTTGTTGACAACATAAGAGATGAAATAATAGATAATATATATCATGAGCATGTCAATTATTGGAGTGTTACTGCTCTTCATAAATTTTTTGAAAATCATAATTTATTTATTTATAAAGTAGAACATATTAATACACATGGTGGATCTATAAGAGTTTACTGTTCTAAAGATAGTTCCATAAATGTTGATAAAAGTGTTTCAAAGTATCTGTCCACAGAAAAAAAGTTTGGGATTTTTGAAATTAATACCCTCTATGAATTCAACAAAAAAATTAACTTTAAAAAAGAACAGAGCCTTCTCAAAATAAAACAACTAAATAAAAACAAAGAAAACGTTATTGGCTATGGAGCGCCAGCAAAAGCTACTACTGTATTAAATTTTTATAATATTTCATCAAAAGAAATAAAAATTGTTGTAGATGATAATCCATTAAAAAATAATAAATATATTCCTGGAACTAAAATTAAAATAGTTAACAATGAAACTATTCCAAAATCAAAGAAGTATAAAATTATAGTTTTGGCATGGAACTTTTTTGACTCAATTGTTAGTCAAAACAAATCAATTTTCCCGAATAGCTCATTTTATAAATTAAATTAGTATTTAATAATTAATTCATTTTCTAATTAATAAAATATATTAAATATAATCTAAATGTATGAAGAAAGCTTTAATTCCTGTAAGAAAGACTTTTATCAGATGCCACAAGTTTTTTAAACATAAATCTGAAGCTATAAAAAAACTTATGGCTGGTTCTAGAGTCAAGCAATAGAATAATAGTGAAAGACTATTTAATTTTACTTGCTGGAACTCCAAGAGGAGGAATTCAAACTTGGAAATCCCTTATAAGGTATGTTAAAAATCCTCTTGATTGCGATATTGCCTTATTATATGGTGATATTTTCCAAATGCCAGAATTTCTACTAAAACATACAAAATTTGACTGGCAATTTGAAGAGCCTAAAAATTGGAAAGATTTTTATCTAGAAAATTACCCAAACTCAAATGCACTAGATTTTCTTATTAAAGGTGAAGAATACGGGACAGCAGGTGGCATTGATAAATATTCTGGGTCTGGAGCAATAGTCTGCGGATTTAAAACAATTTTGTTTAATAATTATTTGGATTATTTATCAGATTATAAATATATCATTCACAGTAGGTTTGATCAATATTATGTTGACTATCATCCAAAATTAATAGGAGAAGATATCTGGATTCCAAAAGGTGAAGATTACTATGGAGTATGTGACCGCCATGCAGTATTTTCATCAAGATACAGCGAGCAGTACTTTGGCATTAGCAAGTTTTTGAGCGACAAAACAGCACAGGAAAATATTAAATCAAAAATAATTGCATCTGAATCTGTTTTTCTAGAACATTTGAGATATCAGGGATTAGAAAACAAAATTAAGAGAATAGATAGGCTTCAATTTACCTCTGCGGCGTCAACTGACGAAACTCGCTGGAGAAAGGCAATATATAAAATACATTTTTCAAAAAATCTTCTTATGAAATATCCGGATGAATTTTTGTCTTCAATTTATAATTCTCTTAAAAATAAAAAATTTAAATACTTTTTGAAACACCCTTTACTTTGCATTAATTATTTTTATCTAATTTTAAGAAGGAAAGCAGGAAATCTATTAAAAGACAAAACCTAAAATCTAATTAGTTTCACTCAGGCACTTATTAAAAATATGATGATTATTAACTATATTTTTTATTATGATTATTTTTAATGTCAAAAGATAAATATGTTTTAATTACAGGCTCTGATGGACTTGTTGGTTCTGAAGCGGTAAAGTACTATTCTAAAAAAAATTATAAAGTTCTTGGAATTGATAATGACTCAAGAATGAAGTTTTTTGGTAGAGAAGCATCAACCTTGCCTAATCGAAAGTTCTTAATAAAAAATTTTAAAAACTATATTCATTTAGATAAAGATATTACAAACTTTGCAGATATCAAAGATATTTTTAAAGAGTATGGATCAAAAATAAATCTAATAATTCATGCTGCTGCACAACCATCTCACGATTGGGCTTCTACAAACCCACAACTTGACTTTTTAATTAATGCAAACGGTACTTTAAACGTATTGGAGTGTTTTAGAGAGTTTTGCCCTGAAGCAGTTTTTATTTATACATCTACAAATAAAGTATATGGGGATAACCCAAATAAACTTGAATTTGTTGAAACAGAGTCAAGATATGATATTAAACCCGGATCACTATTTGAAAATGGGATAAGCGAAATAATGTCAATTGACTCAACTCTACATTCATTATTTGGAGCTTCAAAGGCTTCAGCAGACCTAATGGTTCAAGAGTATGGAAATTATTTTGATTTAAATACAGCTTCATTTAGAGGTGGCTGTTTAACTGGTCCAGGCCATGCAGGAACATCGTTACATGGATTTCTATCCTATTTAGTAAAATGCATAATTTCAGAAGACCAATACTTAATTTACGGATACAAAGGAAAACAAGTAAGAGATAATATACATTCTTTAGATTTAATTAATGCGTTTGATGAGTTTTATAAAAACCCAAAAAAGGGACAAATTTACAATATTGGTGGAGGGAAAGATTCAAACTGTTCCCTGCTTGAAGCAATAAGTATTTCTGAAGAAATAATTGGTAAAAAATTAGATTATAAAAAAGTAGACAAACCACGTCTAGGTGATCATAAATGGTACATTTCGGATTTATCAAAATTCAAAAACGATTATCCAACATGGAAAATTTTTTATGATGTTCCAAAGATAATTGAAGAAATCGTTAAAGACAATTCTCATAAGTGGAAAAATAAATAATAGCCTTGAAAAAAAATACAACAGTTTTGATTGAGATTAAGGGGGGGTTTGGAAACCAAATCTTTCAATTTTGCTTTGCAAATATTTTGAGACAAAAAGGGTATAGAGTATTAATCAATAAAAGATTTTATGATTACAAGTCAAAAGAAACACTTAACAATACTTATAGAAATCTAATTTTTCACGAAAAATATTTTGGTTTCAGAAATATAAACTATATATATTTCAAAATTTTTGAGTTTATGAATAAACATAGAAAGTTTTCAAAAAAATTTTATTCAAAAATGAAAGATTTAGATTTTAACGAAAAAAATTTAGAAAAAAAGTTTATTCATCTTGATGGATATTGGCAAAACATTGATAATCTAATATCACAAAAAAAGTTTTTAATAGATTCAATTTCAAAAAATAAAAAAATTTATAATTCGATCAACTCTTTGCCAAAAGATAATTCATTGATGGTTTTAGTACGTAGAGGGGATTATATAGAAATGGATGAAAATTTAGATATTAAATTTTATGAAAATTGTCTTCAAGAATTTAAAAAATTAAAATCATATTCATCTTTAACTGTATTTACAGATGATGTTGATTGGGTAAAAAAACAAAAGATTTTCAATAATTCAAACTCGATTATTGGCCCTGAAGATAGTAGTGAGGAAGTTATTAATTTATTTTCAAAAAATGTTACAAAATAAGCACTTTATTGTTTCTAACAGCACTCTTTCTCTTATTGCAGCTTTTTTTGGAGAACAAGAAGACTCAATTATTATGGTTGCGGATCCTTGGTTTAGAAATAAAGAGAAACCTAATTTATTTAAAGAGAATTGGCACAAAATTAAGCAATAATATCTCGGTTGGCTACTAGTGAAAAATCAAAATTTATAATTAATTAATATAACTTAAGTAGTTTTAATAATTTCTTTAAATAGTATTTAAATCTAGAATAATTAGTAAAAATTCGTAAAAAATAATATATGTTTGAATTTTGATACCTATTAATTAATTTGTGAAAATAAATAGTGTTAGATTTAAGAAATTTTTTATTTAGGTATATTGCATTTCCATATGGTTCGTTATATTTACCCCAGTTTGTATTGACTCTTATAAAATTATTTTTATCAAGATATGAATCAAGATCATTGACTAAAGTATTGTTTTTGTAAACATAATTTCTATTAATTTCGCAATGTAAAAATTTTATATTTTTAAGTTCTTCACCAAACCCTTTTATAACTTCTAATTCATATCCTTGAGTGTCAATATTTACGAAATCAATGTTACTTATTCCAAAATAATCAAATCTTTGAACTTGTACTTTCTCGCTACTTAGATGAAAACTAATTTCTGGCTTTGCAATAAGATGTCCAGATGGTTCAAGAATAGACGAACTTTCTCCATCGTTTTCATTTGAAACATAAAAGTTTACAAAATCTTGGTTTGAACCTAAAGCAAAATTGTATATTGAAACATTTTGAAATTTTTCAATATTTTTTTCTAGTTTTTTAAATACGGAAGGATTTGGTTCAAATAAGTGGATTTCATTTGGTTTGTGGGTTTTGTAAAACTCAACTTCCTGTCCAAAATGAGCTCCAACATGAACTATAGTTTTTATATCATCTGAGAATTTATTAAAATAAATTGAAAGTATGTCTCTCATAATTTTTTACATTTTTAGTATTTTTCGTAATCTTTTTGTTCTCTTAACTCAGAAGAGAAGTGATTGTTAATATCATTCTTAATTTCAAATCGTATATCGTTTTTAATATATACATTACGTGCTAATTTTATGAAATCATCATCAAATTCTGAATTTTTCTCTTTTATTCTTATTTCATCTTCAATCTCCCAAAGTTCACTATTTATCAACAAAAGTTTTTTAAATGATTCTTCATAAAACTCTTTATCTTTATTTTTAATCTTTTCAGCTGCTTTACTTAGTAACTTAAATTCTGACCCTATCTTGTTTAATTTATTTAAATCAGCAATTTTTTGTAATTTTATTTGCAAGATTGTTAACTTATCAACTAGCTCACCAAAAGATACTTTAATTTCTATTGCCATAAGTAAGCACTCTCCACTTTTTTCTTAATTTAATTTTAGATCCTCTTATGTTATGGTAAAAAAGTCTACCATTTGTTTCTATTCTATCTATCAGATGTAAAAAACTGCTATTTATGCAGTGTATCTCACTTGCATTTTTTATAATATCTCTATATAAAAATATATTATTTTGATCATCATAATCCTGAGATAATGAGATTACAGGTAAGTTGCTCTGAATATTTAATTGAAATTTATTATCAGAAGCTTCATTATGAAAGAGTAAATATCTACTATTTTTGACATTAAATTTTTTAAATAAAATTTTGGATAGATTAACTTCATCCTTTTGGTTGAAAGGGAGATTAAAATCTGAATATGAGATTTTATAATTGATGTTTAATTGTTTGTAGAAAGCTTTATAAAACGGTTTGTTTATTTTTTTTTCTTCTTCAAATCCAATTTTTAATATTTGTAATTTTTTTTTCATTGCAAAATCCTTTACAGCATCTTCCGCGTTATTTACTGATTTAACATCAACGGGCAATATTTCTACTCTGTTATTTATTTGATATAGATAATCTACTTGATCTTTAAAAATCGAGTTAGTAACAAGGTATATTTTTTTATATTTTTTAGATATAAAATTTACTAATCCGTTACAAATTATGTGATCTCCAAGACCTAAATGATGATGGACTATAAATTCATCTTTTTGTAATTTTTTAAGAGAGTTTATGGTTTGTATTTCTTTAATAATTAAGAATTTTAACAAAAAGATATTATTGTTTGTCGTCTCATAAAAAATAAAATTATAATTAAACAAAAAGGGGAGTAATAAAAAAATATTTCTTTACATTCGGAACAGAAAAATTTCGTCTACAAAAAAAACATATTACTCATTTAGCTAGAAAAATTGATGTTTTTGACGAATGCTTCAGCTTTGGTCCAAAAGATATAGAGGCAGATATTAAAAGAAAATATTGGGAAATTTTTAAATTTTCAAAAGGTTACGGATTCTGGTTTTGGAAATATTATTTTTTTGAAAAATTATTATCTAATACAAATGTTGGTGATATATTAGTTTACTCAGATGCAGGCTCTTCAATTGACTTGGCAGGAAAAGTTAGATTAAATGAATATTTTGAAATTTTAAATAATTCAAAAACAGGCAATTTAAGATTTCAAATGCATCAAAATAAAGAAAAATATTATACTTCTAAAGAAGTTTTTAATTATTTTAATTTAAAACCTAATTCTCAAATTGGAGCGACAGGTCAGTTAGTTGGAGGGCATATTTTTATTAAGAAAAATAAAAATTCTCTTTTTTTAATAAATGAATTTAAAAAAATTATAGATTATGATTATAAACTTTTAACTGATGAGTACAACAATCATACCCAAATTCAAAATTTTCATTCTTGCAAAAATGACCAAAGTATATTTAGTCTTCTCAGCAAGGTATATGGTGCAGAAATTCTGAAAGATGAAACTGCGCTTAACGACGAATTTGAAGATAATAAGATACATCCATTTAGAGCAGTTCAGATAAAGAAATACACTTCATATCAAAGGCTAAAGTTTTATCTAAATTATAAAAAAAATATCAATAGAACTATTACTTTTAACAGAAAAGAATATTGGTTTCAAAAAGATTCGTTATTTTTAAAAATAAAAAAACATCTAAAAAAATATTTCAAACAATAGACTAAATAATATGTCTCGTTTAGGTTATAGAAAAGAAATAGATGGGTTACGTTCAATTGCAGTTTTACCTGTAATATTTTTTCATTTAAATATAGATTCATTCATAGGTGGTTATTTGGGTGTAGATATTTTTTTTGTTATAAGTGGATATTTAATCACCAGTATTATTTATCTTGAATTAAAAGATTCAACATTCAATATATTAAATTTTTATGAAAGAAGAATTAGAAGGATTGTTCCAGTTTTAACCACTGTAATATTGTTTACATTACCACTTTCATGGTACTTAATGGTTCCAAATGAATTTGAAGAATACCTTCTAAGTATTTTTTCAACTATTTTGTTTTTTTCCAATATTTTATTTTGGAATCAGTCAGACTATTTTGATAATCCTTCTGAGTTTAAACCACTGCTTCATACATGGAGTTTGTCTATTGAAGAGCAATTTTATTTATTCTTCCCAATAATTTTTTTAATTTTATATAAATATTTTAAAACCCAAATTTTTAAGATATTTATAATTTCATTTTTTTTAAGTTATTTTTTAGCAATTTATTCATCATCCAATTACGAATCTGCCAATTTTTATTTATTGCCTACAAGAGCTTGGGAGATATTATCTGGATCAATTTCAGCTTTAATCCTTATAAGATTTGCTAATTACAAGGAAAAAATATTTAAGAATAAAAATAATTTGATCACAAACTTTGGTTTTATTTTGATTTTATTTTCATTTTATTTTTTTGATTCTTCTACAAAACATCCTGGAGTACTTACCTTACTACCAGTTTTAGGAACAGTTTTAATTATTTTATCTACGCCAAACAATGGAATTGTAAGTAAGTTTTTGTCACTACGATTTATGGTATATACTGGACTCTTAAGTTACAGTTTATATTTATGGCATGTACCATTAATTACTTTTATCAAAATCTACAGACAATCAGATTTATTATTTACAGACAAAATAGCAGTTCTTTTATTTACAGTTTTTTTATCTATAATTTCGTACAATCTTATAGAAAAAAAGTTCAAAAATAAAAATTTATTTACTTCAAAACAAATATACACAAACTTCTTTATTTCAGTATTTTTATTAATTGGTATTTCTTCAACCTTGTATTTTACGGATATTTTTACTAATAATATTGAGAATAGACTTGATGACGATTCAAGAGATCTTTATAAATTAGCCTTAGAACATACAAATACTGACACGTTGTTAACAAGGTATGATAATAATGAATGTAAATTTTTTAGTCTTAAGCTTGATGAAGAATTTATTGAAAGATTTGATAATTGCATTGAATCGCAAAGCGAAAAAGCAGTCATTTTATTGGGCGACTCTCATGCTATGAATTTACATAACATTGCATATTTATCAACAAATTCAAATTTTTTCGTAACTATTGCTAACGGTGGTTCAAGAATAAAATTAAAAGATAATGAGTATTCTTTCAAAGATATTTTTGAATTTATTCAAGAATATAAATTAAGTATCAATAAAGTTTATTATCACCAAAGCGGATCTTATTTAATAGAAGACTATAAAGGAAGAGTAGATTCAGCTGAGATCTATAAAAGTAACAAATCATACCTTATAAAAAATTCAGCTATTAATTTAAATTTACAATTTTTGAGCTCTCTACCAACCGAAACAATCTGGATAGGCCCGTTTTTGGAGTCAAGACAGGATTTTGTTAGGCAAATTATCAGCGGAAGAAAAGAATTTGAAATTCCAAATTCTCATAAATCTTTATTTGACGAATTAGATTATGAAATTTTAAGCAGAAATAATAATAAAGTTCTATACGTTCCTTTTGATCAAGTTTACCAATTAAAACCTGATGAAGTATTTGTTGGTTCCTGTCTTTTTTATCGTGATGGAGATCATCTTTCTTTATGTGCCGAGGATTACATAGGAAACGATACCAAATTTTTTGAGAATAAATAATTTATTTACTTTTTATTGATTTTAATTTATCAATTATTGGAATAAAAAAAACATTAAGAATATATGAATAAATATATATATATGAAAGAAGCTTAATACTAAATATTAAATAGAATACTTCGTTAGGTAGATAACTTGGGAAAAAAGAGGATAACAAAAGTAGTAAATATATTTTTTTTTGTAAACTCATCGGCATTTTTAAGAATAAGTAATGATAAAAGTATCAATATTAAATTTCTGTAGTCGTAATTTGCGTAAATTCCTACAAATAGAAACCAGGTTATAAAAGGATAATGGAAAACTACATAATCTAATTCATATTTTTCAAAATTTAAAATTTTATTACTTCTCGTAAACCAAGCAATAAATGCTGAAAATAAGAAAATTAATATAAATATAAGAATTACAAACCTATAACCACCATAGCTATTCATAAATTGAACCCAAAAAAACTGACTAAAGCTGAGTAATCCAGACGAGTTATGTGGACCCGTTGGTCTTGGTTGTCCAGCCAGTAGATTTAAGTTTTCAAACAATACAATATTTACAACTAAGAAACTAAGTATATTTATAATCACAAAATATAATTTTTTATAATCTTTGAAATGTAGAAAATAAAATCCTAAACCAATCAAGATCGCAATTGGGTGTTGTTTGATTAATGAAATAAGCAAAATCATAAAAATATTTAAATTGGCATATTTTTCTTGTTTTATGTTTTTAATAAAATAGAAAGCAGATAAGTTTAAAAACAAATCCATATTGAATTGGTGGTAAGCAACATTTGCTACAGGACTTAAAAAAATAATAGTCAAATATGGTATGTATTTTTTGTATTCATTAGTTATTTTTATATAAAATAAACAACAGAATGCTGATAGCAAAATAATCCAAATAAATATTCCCAGATTAGTATCAATATTCAGTTTTATTAAGTGATGTAACGGACCATATCTGTAATTTCCCATTGGACAAACTGAAATATTTTCAAAGTAATAATTTGAATATCTACCTAATGAAAACTGACATGCATACTGGTTTAAATCGATTTTTATGTCAGGAAACTGAGCTTGTAGATAAAAATCATTATTTCCAGTACTTATCCAATTAGTAATCAATGAACTATTCAGTCCTGTTATTAATTTTCTTGAATAGAAAATAATTGGCATAAATTGAAAAATTTTTTCGTACTTACTTTCAAGTTTTAATTCAAAACCAAAAATTATAAAAAATAATATGAAAAAGATTCCAAAATACTTGTAATCAACAAATACAAAATATATGAGTCCTGCCAAAACAATTTTGTTTTTTAAACTAAAATTTTCTTTTATCATTTATCAAATTTTGTTATAAATTTATTTTTTCTTTTTCTATAACTCTAAAATTTCTTCTTACTTGGTTATGAATTGCAGAAACATATTCAGACATTACAGATGTTATTAAAAGAATTAAAAATGAAAAAGTAGACACAATAAACAAAACTGTGACAGTGCCACCAGAGATTAAGTCACTATTTATAAATAAAAATATAAAACCCTGAACAACTGAAACAACCATCAATATCAGAGAAAATATAATTCCATAAAACGATAGTCTTCTAAGAGGTGAAGTTGATGTTGATACAATTCCGTTTATCGCATGGTCATAATAGTCTGATAGTTTATAATTAGATTTTCCTTTATTTCTTTCTTCCCATTTATATGGTACTTCAACATAGTCTGATGTTAATGAGGCAATCAATCCTCTTATGTATGGATAATAATCATCTATTTCAAAAAGTTCTTCATAAATACTCTTATCAAGTAATTGATATTCACCTGCATACTTAATTAAATTAATGTCCGAAAATCTAGATGCCATTCTGTAATAAAGACGCCTAATGTTTCTCATTAAAAAATTCTCTTTACGTTCATATCTAGTTCCTACAATGACATCATTGCCTGATAACCAAAATTCCACAAAAGTTATTAGTAGATTGGGAGGGTCTTGCATGTCTATGGGAAGCATTGGAACAAGAGCATCTCCTGAAGCATACTTAATAGCGTTAAAAGTATTTTTGTAAACACCATAATTTTGACGATTAACAATAAGTTTTATTCTTTCATTATCTTGGGCGAGTTTTTTAATTAATTCGACGCTGTTATCTTTTGAATTATCATCAGCAAATATTATTTCATAATCTATTTTTTCTTTAAACTTTTTATTTATTTCATTAAAAACACGTTGAATTTCATCATAGTAATCTTGTAAATTGTCTTCCTCGTTATAACAAGGAGCAATTATGGAAATTTTTTTCACATAAGTATTTTAACATTTACAATTTAACTCAACTTATTTGAAAATAAATTAATTTAAGTTAATAATTTATCTACAAAATTATGTTTCTTATTTCATCTACAATATTGTTAATGCAACAAAATAAAGATTGTTTTTCATGTGGAGAAATTTCTCTTCAAAGTATTTATGATTTTGGCGACTTACCTCTTGTAAATAATTATTACTCATTGGATGAAATTACAAAAGAAGAGAAATTTCCTCTCAATCTCTTAGTTTGCAAAATTTGTTTTTTGGTACAGTTGAGTTTTTTTCCTGATCCAAAAAAAATATATAGTACATACCATCATGTATCTGGCGCATCAAAGGGTAACGTTGATCATCTTAATGAAGTAGCAAAATTTGTAAAAACATTAGGTAATAATAAAGATTCAATTCTAGAGATAGGTAGTAACGACAATACTCTTGTTAATAAATTATCTAACTTTGGATTCAAATGTGTAGCAATAGATCCGGCTGAGAATATAAATAAAAACCTTAAAAATACAATCACTGATTTTTTTGATTATGATTTAGCAAAAAAACTTTTTACAGAGAATAAGACTTTTGATATTATTTTAGGTCTAAATGTTTTTGCTCACAATGACACATTTTTAGAAATGTTTAAAGGGTGTGAATTAATACTTAACGATGACGGTATTTTAATAATAGAAGTAGCTTATGCTTTAGAGACAATTCTTAAGGGTAATTTCGATACAATTTACCATGAACATGTATGTTCATACACACTTTCTTCCCTTGAATATGCATTAAATACTGCTGGGCTTTATGTTCATGATGTCACTGAAATAAACACTCAGGGTGGGTCAATTAGGGTTATTGCAAAAAAAGAAAAATTAATTGACAAAACCATTTCTCATAAAAAAATAGAAAATAGAGAAGAAGATGCAGGAGTAAAAAAGATACAATTTTATAATTCTGTTTCTTATAATATTGAAAAAAAAATTAACAATATCAATAAGTTATTTATCAAAGAAAGAAATAAAAAATTTTTGATCCTAGGGTCTCCAGCCAGAGGTGTAGTGACCTTAAATGTCTCTAATAGGTTAATTAATAATGAATCAATTATTCTTGATGACACCTTAGAGAAACAAAACAAAGTAATGCCAGGGATTCATTTACCTGTAAAAAAATGGGAGGATGCTCAATTTGGAGACTTTGACAGAGTTTTGATTTTATCATGGAATTATAAAGATGATTTAATTGAAAGATTAAAAGAAACAAGTTTTAAAGGTAAAGCCTTTATTCCGTTTCCAGATTTGATAGAAATAGAGATTTAGATTGAATGTATTATTAATTGGCTCAAATGGTTATGTTGGTTCAAAAGTTTATGAGATGCTTAAACAAAAAGATATAAAATTTACTGCAATTGACAATTTAATTAGGCCATCAGAAAACATAGTTGATGGCATGATCATTGAATCTTATAACAATTTAAATTTAAAATTTATAAACGAATTTACGGATTGTATTTTTCTTGGAGGACATTCTTCAGTACAAATGTCAATAGATGATCAATCTGGTGCCTTTCAAAACAATTTTATTGATCTTATAAAATTTAGGGAAAAGTTTAAGGGACGTTTTATGTATGCCAGTTCAGGAAGTGTTTATTCCAGAAAGATACCTGAAATTTGCAATGAAGAATCACCAACGATGGTTCCATACAATATGTATGATTATACAAAAATTGCATTTGATAATTATCTACAAATGTCGAAGTTAAAAGGAATTGGACTAAGATTTGGAACTGTAAATGGTTGGAGTAAAAGAATAAGAAATGATTTGATGATAAATTATATGTATCAAAATGCTTTAAATAAAAAAAATATTACTGCCTTAAATTTGAAATACTTTCGACCAATATTATTTATCGACGATTTAGTTGAGGGAATTCATAAAATTTTGAAAAGTAATTTAGATGATGGAATTTATAATATGTGTTCATTCAATTCAACAATTGAAGAAATTTCTTTTGAAGTTTCTCAATTGATGAACGTTAAATTATTAAAAGAAGAAGGTAATGGAACATATAACTTTATGATGGATAACTCAAAGTTTGAAGAAAGTTTTAATTTTAAATTTACTGGAAGTGTAGAAAAAATTATTACTAGTTTAGAGAAAAAAATTTAAATTAAGGTAAAGATATATTCACAAGTTCACCTTTTGAAGTAGAAATAATTACTGAATCTGGACTATATGGGTTTACAATTAATGAAGTGACAAAACCTTCAGATAGATTTTTTTGCGGAAATATAAATACTTCATTCTTGATGTAGTTATATCCAAATATCTCTTTTGTTAGAAAATCGCTAAAGAAATATGTATTTTCGTATTTACTATTTTTGTCTTTAATTATATCCCCACCAATCATTGCAGCTCTAATAGTTAAAGGTGTTGTGTGATCATAATATACGTTTGGGAGTTGTGAATTTTCTTTAATATATTCAAGCGAATTCTGAGGTTCGTTTTCTATCCAATAATTTACTTCGGTGTAATGTGTATTTCTATTTACAAAGGACAATGCTCCATTAAAACCATATGTTTCAGTTTCAGATGTCTCTTCATTTGGGACTTCAATTGTATATATATCTATTGTTTCAAATGGTCCTTCATAAACGGGCCAACCAAACATAACTGAGTTAAAATTATCTTTATTTTGTAGATTTAGATCTACTACGTTTAATTCTTCATAGTTTGCTAATCCTATATCAACAATAAATAGCTTGTTATCGTATTCAATTGTTTTCCATGGATTTCTTAATCCATAAGCAACAATGTTACTTAAGGGCATATATGTGTTCGATGAACTTATTAACGGACTATTTGTATTGTTCGTATTTAATAAAATTAATTTCCCCCTTAAAGAAGTGGTATCCAGTGGCTCAAAGTTTAGTAATGCTCTTTCATTACTTTCCATATCACCAATTGATAATATAAAATCTTGAAAATATTCAGACCAAATTATATTTCCACCCCAATGACAACATTGTGAATTTGGCAACTGAAGAATAGTTTCGTAATTATTGTCAGAGGCTTTATCATTTACTAAATTATATTTATCAACGGTAAGCGAATTACTGAGATTTGAATATGTAACAAGAAAATAATTTTCATTTGGGTGAAATGCTATTCCAAACAATCCCTCTTCACCTGATTCTTCAATTAAAACTCTGTCAGAAATATCCAAAAACAAATTTGAATCTTTACCATCAAAAGAATATATCAAACCTTTTTCAAGAAGTATATATAAATTTTCATCAAAATAAATTAGATTATTTACTTGTTCTTCAAAGCTTTGAATTATATTTGATTCGGAACCAAAAATACATTCCTCAAAATTATCACTTCCTTTCCAGGGGAAACACTCTGCTTCATTTTCTAAATTCTCTTGAGAATAATTGTTGTTTTCTTCCTCAACTTGGGCTTGAGAATTATCATCAAATTCCAAACTTACATTTTCATCTGCTGATCTAATAACAAAAAATAATGTGGTTGAGCTAATTACAAATATTGAAACAACAAAGGCTAATACGATAGATCTTCTTTTCTCTTTTTGGTTTTTAAAATAATTTAATCCAACCATTAGTACACCTAATAAAAATGGGTAAGAAAGTAAATTTAATAAGAGAACCCCTCGAGAGATATCAAAAAACCTTAAAAAATATAGGAAGAAAAATGACACACCTAAGTTTATAAAAAACAAAATTCCAAAATATTTAAGTAAGTCTGTTGCTTCATTTATTTTTAAATTTCTGTAAACAAATATATACCAAAACAAGGTATTGAATAATGAGATTGTAAAGATAATAAAATATATATTTAAATTTACATCATTTGGAAAACCGATCGAGCTTAGATCATTTCTTATATTTTCAAGAGAACTCAAAATTATTTCTGGATAGATATTTTGAACTCTTGAAAAAGTAATATAAGAAATTAAAAAATTAAAGATAAATATTGAAATTGTATTTATTAAATTTATCATGTTTTATAAACATACCACTTATCTTGGTAAATCATTAATTCTGCTTAAATTTAAAATTAATTTTTCTTTTTTAATTTATAATTAACTTGTGACTTCAATATTATTTGTATGTTTTTATAACTATCTCTTTTTTTTTGGGCGAAATGTTTTAAAAATAATCTCAAAAAAAAATAAAACAATAGACAAAATCTTTGTGGATGAAAATCTTAGGATATTTTATCCGATTTTTTCACTTTTTTTAATTGGCAATATAATTATTATTTTAAATTTCCTTTTTCCGATAACTATTATTTTTCCATTTATTTTGGCAATAACTGTTATTTTTATGTTCTATGGTCTGGTTGATAATTTGCGAGTTATAAATTATTTATTTCTGATTAAAAATATTTTTATTCCAGGTATTTTATCAATAAGCGTCTATGGTTCAAGGTTGCATTATGACTCTGGAGCTTATCACCTAAATAACCAACTTTGGATAAGAGAAAGCAATCTTGTTATTGGTTTATCAAACATAATCCAAAATTATGGATTCTCTTCTATTAGTGAGTATCTTTCTTCAGTTTTATGGTTTAATAATAATTTTATATTTATATTCTTTTTTAATTTGATTTTTTTCACTCTTTACTTCAATTTTCTATTTGAAAATCTGTTTGAAAAAACAAGTAATTTCCTAAGAAATTCAAGCATAGTTCTAATCATTTATAGTTTTATTGATAATTTTGGATTTAATGGGGGTGGAAATGGGACATTATATTTTCAGACAGTTAGTAAACCTGATATGCCAATGGCTACAGTATTTATTATTACAACGTTACTTTTATTTAACTCGTTAATGAAAAAGGAATATGAGAAGAAATATTTATATCTCTATATTTATCTTGTCTTTTTCGCTATTCAAATAAAGTTATTTGCAATATATTTAACTTTGCCACTTTTAATTTATATTTATTTTTATAGAAAAGAAAAAAACCTCTCAGCTATGAACATTATTTTTGAAAACAAGATACTTTTAATATTTGTTCTTTCATGGATGTCAAAAAATATTTTTGTGTCAGGCTGTTTATTTTATCCAGTTGAATTTACTTGTTTCTCAAGCCTTTCATGGTATGAATCTGGAGACGCCGAAGAACTTAGGTCAAATATATCTATAATTTTTTCCAAAGAATATTTTTCAAAATGGTTCGCAAATGAAATTAATGTTCAAGTTTATGTGAATTTTTTAGGATCTATAGTAATAATTTCAATCTTGAATTTTATTTTATTTCAAAGAAAACAAAATATTGGAAAAATTGAAATGATTTTTCTAACTTTTTTACTTTTAATTTTTATTAGTTGGATGCTTACAAGTCCAAAACCAAGGTGGGGAGTACCTATTTTTTCCTTATTTATTGTTTATACCTCTGTATTTTTTGACCACATAAAATTAAATAAGAGTTATTTATCAATATTGATGTATTTTTGTTTTTCAATAAGCCTATTTTTGACACCTAGGCTATATTCTTATCAGTTTTTTATAAATAATTTAAATATGATTTATGAAAATTACACATTGAGAGCTCCAGAAATTGAATATGAAAAAACAAGCTATGAATGGGGTGTTTTTCCTAAAGATAATGATATACGGTGTTGGGTTAAAATAGACTGTATGTTTATTGATAAAAATGTAAAACCTGAAGAAATATTTGGATTTACAATATTTTATCCTGATAAAACATTGGTTGAATTATTAAATGAGTAAAAATATGAACAACATACCGGTTGTAATTTTCCACACAGGAAATCAAAGGTATTTAAAAAAAATTTGTAAATTAAATTCTCAAAATAATAATTTAGTTCTAATTGGTAATTCAGAAAATGAGTTTATTGGAAATTTAGAAAATGTAGAATTTATTCATTATGAAGACGTAATTGATAAAGAAAAAATATCATATTATAAAAAATTTTTTGAGCCATATAACACAGTCGATCGAAAATCAGTTTGGATGTGGTACTTTAGAGTTTTTGTACTAGGTGATTACTTAAAACAAACAAAACTAGAACATATTTTTCATTCTGACAGTGATAATTTACTACTTAAAAATGTAAACGAATTAACTTATACAAAAGAAAATGCTTATGTTATTTCACCGGATTGGTCAAAAAACCATATGGCGGCAAGTATACATTTTGGTTTAACTAGTCATAATTTTTATGAGCAATTTGTTTCACTTTATGAAGATATTTTTGTAACTAATAAAAAATTTAATTTAATCGAAGAAAAAATTAAATATCATGATGAAGTTTCAAACGGTGGTATTTGTGATATGACGTTATTTTATTTACTTAATAAAGAAAATTACATTGAAGTTGATAATTTATTAATTCCAAGAATACAAAATGAAAAAAAATATGTTTTTATGAACAATATCAATACCGGCGAGGGGTTTAAAAGTCAAAATCAATACGAGATGTTAAATGGTAGAATAAAAATATTTACCAATAGAAAAGAAAAAACTAATTTAATATTTGATAAGCTTAATCAAGAGTTCCATGAAATTGTAAATATTCATTTTCAAGGAAAAGCAAAAAATCAGATTAACAATTTTTTAAAATACAAGTTATCTCTCTGATTTTAATCTTTAATTTCTGTGTTAATTGAACTTTTCAAAACGTATAAATTTATTTCTCGATAAGGATCTGGATAATAATCTAAATTATTATTAGATTTATATTGACCAGTATCTATTTGTATGTATTCATTTCTATAGTCAGTTAAAGCACAGTTGTATTCACCATGTTTTTTTACCTCACCTCCAACTATGCTTCTTTGAAAACATATAATCACGTCTGGGCTTTGATATAATAAAATATTATCAATATGTTCACCTGGTACCATTCCAATATTCTCTAACGTATCCACTATGTAGTCTTCAAAATGGTTTGTGGGATGGATAATATATGTTTCATTTTGTTTATCTAAATAAAATAAAACCAAGACTCTGTCGAGGGCTAGAATTGTATATTCATTATCAAAAAATGAATCTATTTCTTTTGATAGATTATTCATTGGATAATTAGATGAAATAATCTCAATATTTTGAAAATTGTTGATTGATTTTTTTCCATAAGTAATTGAAAAGTGAGCAGAAGATATAAGTACCAAAGTTAAAACAAAAACCAACCTTCCTTTAAGTTCAATTTGAGAAGAAAGTAGTACAAAAAAATACAGTGTAAAAATCAAGTGATGATAATAATTATTTGAACCAATGTAGTAAAAAAATAAAGCCGTAAAAAAATTTAAATAGTACATATTTAATTTAAATGATTTAAAAATTTCTAGAAAAATTAAAAAAGCCAAGCCTATCAATGCAAAGTATATTGTTTCTAAATGATCAAAATATGTTCTTAGAAAAATAATTAATTCGCCAATACTAACTAAGTTAGATTCAACGTACCTAAGAGGTATATCAAAATAAGTAGTCTTATAAACTTTAAATAAGCCCCTAAACGTGTATAAAGATAGAAAAAAAAAGTGCGGAATTGAAAAACCAAAAAGTAAATTTTGTAGTTTATACCTTGTGTCTAATTCTTTTCGATCTCTAAAAATTATTATCAAATAAGGAATTAAAAAAATTACTGTTCCTTGATTAATTAGAGTTGAAAATGAAATTAAAAGCCCAATTAACAAAGAATTTTTGTTTTTCAAATTATTTAAATTATAAAAATAAAAAGCTAGCCCAATAAATAATAAGCTGAAGACCTCTGAGTACTCATTTACACCCCATGGTTGTGACAACAACAACAAAAACAAAATAGGAGGAATAATTGATAGTATTAAATTTTTTTTTGTATTTTTATAAATATTTAAAAAAAGAATAAATGATATTAAAAAAATTATTATGTCATTGAGTAATTTAAAGAAAACTAAATTTTTTTCAGTAATAAAAGTTAATCCATAATAAATATAAAACAGTAAGGGTCCTTTTGATTCCCATTGAACTTGATTTGGAAGATTACCTTTGGCTATATCTTGTGAAACTACCAAATATGAAGCTATGTCAAAATCAATTGTTTCAAATTCTAAATATACATTTTGAGAAACGAATGTAAATAATAAAATAATTATTGATGAAAAAAGAAATATAATCCATTCTTTGTGGGAATCAATTAATCTATCTTTTACTGAATAATCATTGATAAATAAAATTAATAAAAATAGAAATATTGTTCCAATTTCTATTTTATTTTTAAAATCAAATCCCATGATAAATA
>MDTB01102449.1_pt1 | contig 23917 bp, 23 predicted proteins | sample 811161 | NCBI WGS metagenome assembly MDTB01 (sample SAMN05326650, study PRJNA326480) | marine metagenome | isolation source: seawater | place: Mediterranean Sea | collected 2009
TGCTCGGAGTGGGATTCGAACCCACACGGGATTTAACTCCCACAAGGCCCTCAACCTTGCGTGTCTACCAATTTCACCACCCGAGCAAAGGGGTTAAAAGTGGAGGTGGAAGATACTCAGCCACTGAAAAGCGTTCAAGCGGGAAATCGGAAAACTTCCCGCTTAAACCGTGCCTTATCGACGGGGCGGTCCGCTTCGATTCCGATTCCCGCCGCCGCTGCGTCCGCCAGAACGATTCCCGTTGGAGCGGTTTCCGCCACCGGGGCGTCCGCCACTTGAGCGGGGGCGCGGTTTGCGGGGCGGTGCGTCGGGCAGTTCAGCAAAGAGCTCTTCTGGGGGCATTTTGCATTTCAGTTCCATGCCGATGAGTTCTTCAATTTTGGGCAGTTCGAATGACTCCATCTCACAGGCAAAGGTGATGGATTGTCCGGTTGCACCTGCGCGTCCGGTTCGACCAATCCGATGCACATAGTCGTCGGGATTTTCGGGAATGTTAAAGTTCACGACATGACTGACGCCATCGACATGAATGCCTCGTCCTGCCACATCGGTGGCAACGAGTACCTTCACCTTGCCTGCACGAAACTCTTCGAGGATGCGGGTACGGCGGTTTTGATTCACTGCTCCTGAGAGCATCTCATTGCGATGCCCATAGCGGGTTAGATCATCGGACAACCGTTCTGCCTGATCGCGGCGATTGGTGAAGATGATAATCCGCTCGGGTTCATCGGTCTTGATGATGTTGTAGAGCAGTTGGAATTTTTGATCGTCGGTGACGATGAATACCTTCTGATCTACGGTATCGGTGGCGACCTGTTCGGGCTCGACATCAATCCGTTCGGGATCAATCATCCATGCAGCGGCTAAGCGCATGACATCATCGGTGAGCGTGGCACTAAAGAGGACGGTCTGCCGTTTCTCTTTGGGGGGCGTCTTGTAGATGATGCGGCGCACGTCGGGAATAAAGCCCATGTCTAGCATTCGGTCGGCTTCGTCGATCACCATGATCTCGGTGAACCGCAGGTTGACGACCTTGCGGTTTTCAAAGTCAAGCAAGCGACCGGGTGTGGCGACGATAATATCGACCAACCCTTCATCTAGTTGGCGTTGCTGCTTGGTGAAGTCCATGCCTCCAAACAACACGACGGTGCGGAGCCCGGTGAACTTGTTGAGTCCTTCGGAGTCTCTTCCGATTTGAATCGCGAGCTCACGAGTGGGTGCAATAATCAAGGCTCGCGGACTGCTCATACTATGTTTCTGCAGCGGATTCTTGAGACAGTGGTTGATGATCGAGATCAAAAACGCGGCGGTTTTACCGGTTCCGGTCTGCGCTCGTCCTGCCATGTCTTTGCCCTTGAGGGTGCCGGGTAGGATTTCGCCTTGAATCGGCGTGGCATATTCCCAGCCTAATGCATGAATACTGCGCATTAACTTGGGATGCAGATCCAGATCATGAAACCGGGCTTTGCCTTCCTGCGGTTCCACCTGAAACTCAGACAACTCCCATGGGGATTCATCGACGGGTGGGCGCTTGGGCGCTGGTGCTTGCTCGCTGCGTGGGGGACGAGGCTGATCGCTTCGCGGTTTGCGGGGCGGGCGTTTGCGTTCGCCGGACCGTGGCCCTTCTGAACGCGGATTGCGTTCGCCTTGCTCTTGATCAGCGCGCGGTTTTTGTCCGCTATCTGAACGTTTTTTACCCCCGCCAGAACGGGGTTTGGGAGACTGACCTGGACGCCATTCATCCTGCGCCTTGGTCTGCTCTGATTTTTTCGATGCGCGCGCGGGGCGCGACTTCTGCTTTGAAGGCGTTTTTGCCTTCGCTTGCTCTTTACCGCCTAATGCGGAAGCGAGCTTCTTTAAGATTTTCAATCTCTTTTCCTTTCCTGTCGCCGCGCGTCAGAAAGAATGGATGCATCTCAGTTATGCAAAAAGGGTTGAATCCGTCGGGATCCGAAGGGTTGCATCCATTCTTCCGCTAGGTTGCCGCGGCACTATTTAATATTTCCTGCATCCACGCACATGCCATGCCTTGCGATACGCCGTTGTTGACCTCTTCATCGAATGAAGCTTCGGCATCAAATGCCCCTACCGGACCGCGCAAATGCGCCATCGGTACAGGATCTGAACAGTGCCCTTTCAGCGCCACCGGAGTTCGGTGGTCCATCGTTAAAACGATTTGATAGGGTTCACCACGCGCTTCTAACCACTCGAGCATCGGCGCACATACGTGTGCATCAAATCGCTCAATCGCCTCGGTCTTCAACGTCGCATCACCGAGGTGACCGCACTCGTCGGGCGCCTCAATGTGGACATAGGCAAAGTCTTCGCGTTCGAGTATCTCTTTGGCAGCGGCGACTTTGCCGGCATAGTTGGTGTCAATTAGACCAGTCGCACCGACCACGTCGGGTGCTTTCAAACCGGCTAATTTTGCCAGCCCTTTGAGGAGATCGACCGCGGAGACAATCCCGCCGCCTAATCCATAAAGGTGCTGATAGCTATCCAGCTGCATGGAGCGTCCTTGCCCCCACAGCCAGATTTGTGTAGCAGGGGCTTTCCCCTCAGCTACACGTTGTTGATTGACCGGATGTTCGGCCAAAATTGTTTTTGAACGGTCCATGAGCAAGCGAATTGCCTCGGAGCCGGAACCTTTGGGCAGATGCGGTTCCACGGCTTGATCACTAATCTCATGCGGGGGTATGCAACCTGCATCGGCAGCCCCGTTCTTCCAGATGAGTAGATGCCGATACTGAACGCCGACATGAAAGTCTAATCCCGCTGCGCCGAGCTCGTTTTGCAAGGCGTGAATCAGCTCAGCCGCTTCTTCGGTTGAAATATGCCCGGCCGAATAGTCGACCATGGTTCCCTCCTGCACCGTCACAAGATTGCATCGAAATGCCACGTCGTCTGACGCCATCGGAAGATCCGCTCCGGCCGCTTCGATCGGAGCACGACCCGTATAGTTGAGCGCAGCGTCGTAGCCCAAGATCGCCATATTCGCCACATCACTACCGGGAGGCAACCCATCTGGAACCGTGCTGACCATCCGTACTTCACCGGCAGCCGCAATCTGGCGAATCGTCGGCGCATGCGCCGCCTGCAAAGGGGTGCGGTTTCCCAGCTTTTCAACCGGAAAGTCACCCATGCCATCACCTAATAAAACTACCGTTTTCATTTTGTTTCGTTCCAAATATGAGGGCGTGAATGTCGCTCAAATCAACTGAGTTGGCAACCCTTTTGCGAATCCAATTCACGCCTAAATGAACCAAGTTCAAAAGCACTAAATCAATATTGATCATGAAGTAGATTTGACCCACATACCATTCAAACGTACGATAAAGACTTTATGGATCAACACCCGTTAATTGAAAATCCCCTCTATCGTGTCGACGACCTAGGCAAGCCGATTCCTGAAAATGTGCATGCTGTTTCGATGTGTCTGCCGCGCTGGGAAGATGTGATTGGCTACGAAGAGCGCGATCCCACCACCCTTCAAGCTCTCCAACTTGGCTATCCTCGATTTCTGATCCATCCCTATGTATTGCAGCTCGCCAACCACCTCAACCCTGACCCCGATCGCGCCGCACTCCCCTTTCCAACCGCCACCGGAGCGAATCGGCATCGTGACTTTATTCAACACCAGCATACCGATGAAGCCGTTGATGTGGTTGAACGCAACCAGATCCATCTGGTTCTCTATCCACCTGCCTGTGGCGATGCCGCCCGAGCGGGCTGGCAACTCCTCGGCGACGGGCTCGCTTCTCGACATGCCGAAGCCATTCTGAATGTGGAATCCCTTGCCGACCCTCAACCCCTAGCCACTGAAATCCGACACCAATTAGCCGCCTACACGCAGACCGATGCCAACCAAATCGTTCTTTTTCCCAATGGAATGGCAGCACTTCATGCGGCCCTGCGCGCGCTGCAAGCGCTACATCCGAATAAGGGATTTGCTCAGTTTGGATTTCCCTATGGCGATACGCTCAAATTACTTGAACGTCTCAACACCGCCGCGACGCGCTTCTATCCCTATGGCGATCCACAAGACCTCAACCACCTCAAGGCGGATTTGGCGATGCAACCGATGGCTGGGATTTTTACCGAATTTCCATCCAATCCCCTGCTCAACTGCATCGATCTAGAGCAACTCCGTGCCTTGGCGGATAGGCACGCCTGCCCGATCGTCCTCGATGAAACCCTCGGTGCCTGCATTAATTTGGATACCCACGCATTTGCAGATATTTCTGCCATCAGCCTCACCAAATATTTTTCTGGGCAAGGAGATGTCATGGGCGGCGCCCTGCTCATCAATCCAGATCGACCATTCGCTCAGCCGCTATTGGAGGCCCTTCAGAAAGCCGAACAAGAGAGTTATTGTTTTGCAGGCGACCTCGAAAAATTAAGTCAACAAGCCGCTGACCTACCCGAACGGATGAGCGTGATTAACCGAAACGCGATTGAAATTGCCGCTTTTCTTGAAGAGCACCCAGCCATTGAACAAGTATGGCACCCGAGCCTTAACGATCAGGAGTGCTATGACCGCTATGCCCGATCCGAAGCGAGCTATGGAGGGGTTCTTTCTTTCACGCTTGAATTTCCTGAAGAGAACACCATTCCCTTCTATGACAAACTGGCGTGCTGCAAGGGTCCCAATCTAGGAACCGTCTTCACGCTCTGCTGTCCGTTTGTGATGCTCGCCCACTATCATGAATTAGATTGGGCGGAAGATGCCGGCGTCTCGCGGTGGCTGATTCGCCTCTCCGTGGGAACCGAACCCGCTCAGGAACTGATCGACCGGATTGAACGCGCTCTAAGCTAAACAAGTAATCGCGCTTCCTTCATTTCCATTCCACTCCTGCACCCTGCACCCCTTTTATCGAGGCAAAAAAAAAGCGCCTCGTCAAACGAGGCGCTCATCTAGCATTTTCTAATACGTATTAAACTTATAGAGAAATGCCATATGCGAATACAACTGATTCAGTTACATCAACAACATCATCATCAAGTTCGTCAACATATGTCACAGACAAAGAGCCTCCGCCTGTATCATAAGATACAGAGTAAGCTGCATATCCGAAACCTGTGGTGTCAGAAGCTTCAGTATCGAAATAACCTGCTGCAATACCATAATCTAATGCAATACCAGCAAGAGCAGTTGAACCGCCTGTTGATACTTCATAGTAGTTTGGTGTCGCTGACTCAGCAACGTTAGCGAATGCGCCAATTGAAAGGTCAACTCCGCCCATTGCACCTGAAGCAGAAAGACTTAACTCAGACTCTCCGTTACCTGCTGCACCAGGATACGTGTATTCACAGTAACCTGCAGATACGTCCCAACCCGCAACTGAACCTAGATCTTTACCAATGTATAGATCGATTTCAGAAACCTGGTCATCACCACCAACATCATTGATGTCAACGTTAGCCCAAGCGCCAACTGTGAGACCTGCAACTTCACCTTCGATACCAGGCTGTACTACGAGCCCGTCATTGAATGTTGTACCACGGAAAACATACGCAGATGCGATATCAACCGATGCACTTACTGCTGAAGCAACTTGGGCAACCAAAAAGGCCGCCATAGTAGTAGCAATTACTTTTTTCATTTTTACTCCTTCTACTTGTTTTTAATTTCCAACTTCAAATTTAAGATCGCCTTAAACTTAAAGTTCCTCGAGGATGGGTGAAATGTGCCGATCAACGACACCTTTGTCAAATCACTTTATCCTTAAATTTTACGTCTATAACACAACATAATGTGGGTCAATTTAATCAACAACAACACCTTGTATGTCTGCTAACATTTCATCATTTTTCTTTAGCTCGGCAACAAAGATTTTTACTCCGATTAAATACGATCCTCTATTGTGTTCTTCATCCTCTATAAATTTTTTTTTATTTAAACGCGGAGTACTTCTTGTAAAACAGCGTCATGTTAAAAATTTATAATAGATTAATTAGAATGAGATATGCAACTAAAGTGCCAAACCCTCAAATTCAGATAATATAAGCATGTAGGATGAATCCAATCGGCTTTATGTTAACATAAATGTTATATTCAAAATTATCACAAACAATTTTGAATCAAAAGACGTATTGCAAAGCATTGATCTACGCAAAAGGCTATGGCATAAAGCAAGACTATGACCCATACAACGACTTATGATGGAAGAAAACGATTTCTAAACGCGCTTCACTGCCGGCCCTGTGACCGTCCACCGATCTGGATGATGCGCCAAGCCGGACGTTCATTGCCCGAATATCTCGCTCTAAAAGAAGGAAAACGATTTACCGACCTCGTTCAAAATCCCGAGGTTGCCGCGGAAGTAACCTTGCAGCCTATTCGCCGCTTTCAATACGATGCCGCCGTTATTTTTTCGGATATTTTAGTCATTGCTGAAGCAATGGGTGTGCCCTACCAATTGATGGAGCAAGGTGGCGTCAAAGTAGACTTTCAACTTCAAAGCCGTGCCGATATAGAAAAACTGACCGCCGAAGGAGCCGCCAACAAAATTGCCTATACACCTGCCGCAATTGAACTGGTGCGCAACGAGGTGGAAAATCAATGTGCCATTATCGGGTTCGCCGGCTCTCCCTGGACGTTAGCCTCTTTCATGGTAGAAGGCGGTAGCTCGCGAGATAACCTCCGCTCTCGGGCTCTCATTCATGAACAACCCGCTCTCTTCGAAGCGGTCCTTGAAAAAATCACTCTTGCCACTATCGACTATTTAAACGCACAGATCGACGCGGGTGCGGATGCACTCCAGTTGTTCGATAGCCAAGGAGGCACCTTGGCTCAAGCAGCTTATTGGCGATTCAGCGGGCGATGGATGCAACAGATCATTACCGCCCTTGGTCAACGCGTTCCGGTTACCGTTTTTGGGCGCGGGGTTCATCAGAATTGGGAACAGCTGATTCAAACGGGAGCCAATGCACTTAGTATCGACTGGAATATAGACCTTCCTACACTGAGCAAACAACTGCCCTCCACCCTCGCACTACAAGGCAACTTAGACCCTGCCTTACTGACCGCATCCCCATCCGTGGCCATTGAACAGACCCAACGTCTTCTCGATGGTATGCGAGACCGAAATGGGTTCATCTTTAATTTGGGTCATGGAGTTCCACCAAATGCATACATCGAAACCATCGCCGCGATTGCTCAGACCGTTCAAACCTATCATGGCTAACGTGGTCGGTATCGATGTCGGCGGCATCCGCAAAGGCTACCATGCGGTTCATTTATCGAGTGGTAATCTAGAAGCTACCTTTCAACATACCAACCCAACAACGATCTGTACATGGGTTCAAACCTTGAACCCAGTCGCCGTCGCCATTGATGCCCCTTGTGGATGGAGCCAAGACGGAGGCTCTCGGGAAGCAGAACGCATCTTAGAGTATCAGCAAACCCGCATCCCCTGCTTTTGCACCCCCACCCGCGACCGCGCCAAACAAAGTTCTTTCTATGACTGGGTTTTTAACGGCGAAAAACTCTACAACGCTTTCCGAGAAACAGAGATGGAACCCATCGAAACCTATCCTCACGGAATTGCACAAATCATCCTCGACTTCAACGGAGAAGGATCCAAACAAGAGCAGCGCCTGCACGCACTCAAAGCCGTCGGCATACCCACCCATACACTCCCTTCACCGGACTTGATCGACGCCGCACTCTGCGCTCTCACCGCCGACGCTACACGCACCTATTCAACGATCTCATTTGGAAATCCAACGGAAGGGCATCTGGTTCTTCCGACAGAAAAATATTTTTCACAACGACGTTGAAGGGTACAAAAGAAGCATGAAGCGAGTCGCGATTATAGGAGGAGGCATCAGTGGGCTGAGCGCCGCCTGGGAATTAAAAAAGAAAAAAATCCCCTTCATCCTATTTGAAGCCACCGACCAATGCGGAGGTGCCATCCGAACCCTACACGAAGCGGGCTGCCTGATTGAAGCCGGACCCAACTCCCTCAGTGGGCCGCATCCCGAACTCGACCGCCTGATCAACGAGCTCGACCTAGCCACTGAAGTTTGTCCCGCCGATGCGCATGCGTCCAACCGATTTATCGTGCGTGACGGGCAACCCATCGCACTGCCTCGCTCATTCGCAGAATTTATAACCACGCCCCTCTTCAGCACTACGGCAAAATGGCGCTTACTCAAAGAGCCCTTTATTCGCTCGCAATCCGCCCCCGGCGAAACACTTGCTGCATTTACAGAGCGTCGACTCGGAAGTGAACCACTCACCTATGCGTTAAATCCATTTGTCAGCGGCATCTATGCCGGCGATCCCGACCGCCTCTCAGCTGCTGCCGCCTTTCCGACGCTGATCGAAATGGAGAGAGAACATGGTTCGCTCCTTAGAGCCATGATGCACCGCTCAAAAAAACAACGCGCATCAGGTAAACCCCGATCCCCGCGAACCATCTACACCTTTAAAGAAGGCATGCAAACCTTGCCCAACCGCCTCGCTGAAAAAATTGGATCGGATGCTATCAAGACTCATCATCCGATTGAAGATATCGAGGAACTCTCTTCCGGCGAATGGAAGATCGCCGACGAAGTCTTCAGCGACCTACTACTCACCCTTCCCACACATGCCCAATCACAACTAGTCACCCCATTCGACCTCACCTTTTTTGATGCCATACGCTATCCGGCTGTAACCAGCCTCTCACTGCTCTACGACCGCAACCAGCTCACCCACCCTCTCAACGGCTTTGGCATGCTGATTCCCGCTTGCGAAAACCGCTTCATCCTCGGCGTCCTCTTCCCCAGCTCCATCTTTCCCAATCGCGCCCCAGAAAACAAAATCCTTCTAACCGTCTTCATCGGCGGCGACCGAGATCCTGATCGTGCTCTACTTCCAAGGGACCAACTGCTTCCACACGTAGAAAAAGATCTCCAAGAACTGCTCGGACTCCAAGGCGCCCCGCACCATATCTCAACCCATCGTTGGGTAGATGCCATTCCTCAATACACCGCAGAGATTGAACCCGTACACCATCAACTTACACTCCTCGAAGCCACCCATCTCGGCCTCTATTTTGCAGGCAACTATCGCGATGGCATCTCAATTACAAACGCCATCCTATCCGGACGTAACGCAGCCGAACGCATTATTGAAAACCAATCTACCGGAAAGGAATCCGGTGCCACCCCGACTTTAGATGAGGAGAACAACCTATGAAACGCGGATACTTATTAATGAACACCGGTTCACCCGACTCACCTGAAGTCGCAGATGTGAAACGTTATCTTGGGCAATTTCTCATGGATCCGTATGTCATAGATCTTCCTTGGCCTGCACGCGCCCTGTTAGTGCATGGCATTATTCTCAACACCCGTCCCAAAAAATCAGCCGAAGCCTATCAATCCATTTGGACCGAAAATGGCTCACCCCTCATCCACTTCTGCCAAGAACTGACTACCGCACTCCAACCTCGCTTCAACGAACCCGTTGAACTCGCCATGGCCTACGGAAACCCATCGCTACCCGATGCCCTCGATACCTTACTCGAACAAGACGTCGAAGAAATCTGCCTTCTTCCCCTGTTTCCTCAATATGCCATGGCAACCGTAGGCTCCTGCATCGGCTGGCTCCAAAAAATGGTTCAACAACGGAAGAGCGATGTCGTTATTCGCATGGCACCGCCCTACCATACCCACCCGACCTACATCGAACCCATTGCCGAAAAACTGAAAGAGAGCGATGAATATATTCTCTTCAGCTATCACGGCATACCCGAACGGCATCTACGCAAGGCCGATCCCACCGGCAAACACTGCATGAAATGTAACGACTGCTGCAATGTTCCCAACCCCGATGCCCATGCCGTCTGCTACCGCCAACAATGTTTTGCAACCACGCAGGCCATTGTTCAAGCCGCTGGACTTCCCGACGACCGCTGGCGCGTTACCTTCCAATCTCGCCTTGGTGCCAATAAATTCAATGAATGGCTCAAACCTTATACCGATAAGACCCTGCGAGCCATGCCTGGCGAAGGGATCAAACGCCTCGCCGTCCTCTGCCCTGCCTTCTTCTGCGACTGCCTAGAAACCCTCGAAGAGATTGAAGAGGAAGGTAGAGAAATCTTCATGGAAGCCGGAGGCGAATCCTACCGCATGATCCCCTGCTTAAACCACAGCCCAGAAGGCATTCACTGCCTTGAAACCATCATGCAAAACGCCGACCATTGGCCCATTCAAAGCTAAGGAATACGGACGCCCATCCGATTAAATCGAATCGAATCATTGGTTGCACCGGAGCGAATACTACTTCCCGCTTCACCCAAACTCCACGCGTTCGTCTCGATCCAACTTCCCGAAACCAAGTTGGTTCGAAACTGCACCTGATACTCCCGACTCGCCGAACTAGAAAAATGCAAAACCGATGGAGTAGAATCTGACAACAGCTCAAAGACCGATGCCCCATCGGTTGGGATCGTATCCGCCAACCACTCCTGCAAATTACTCTGGCCATCTCCATCCCAATCTTCAGAAGCAGTCATATCCGATCCTCCTCCATAACTCGCCTCAAAATGGTCTGGCAATCCATCCCCATCCGAATCCGTATTAGTCAGCACATCATCAATCCAATTTGAATAAAAAGCCGATGAAACCGCCCCATTGTTGATAAATTCAGTCGCTGAGGTGCCTTCGCGAACAATCATATGACCTGCTAACTTCCACACCCCCCCCTCGTTTAGAAAAAGCCCACACCCGGAATCGTACACATTACAACCCGCTTCATAATCGGTCGGGTTCTCATTCGAGCGATCCCGTGAAATCGATATTTGAAACCCCTGACTCGTTGCCACAATCGGAAGCGTCGTATTGTAGGTCACATTCTGATCAATTCGATTTGTCCCCCATCGCTTGGTAGAATGAGTCGTTTCCGTTTCCGTGAAATAAGCCTGAAATCGGGTTGAAACCACATCACCTGCACGCCCAAAGCCAACCAAAACCACCTCTGAACCCAGCGGCGTTTGTGTTGCGCGCGGATAAAAACCAGGCAATGCTTTATCATAACGAACCAATGCCAAGTCGGCTGTTGGATGATAGACTCGTTGCATCTGTGTGTAGACTTCGCCGTGAATCGTCAACGCCCCGCTTCCCCCATCATCTGCCACATGCGCAGCCGTTATTAACCAATAATCATCCACCGCCACCGCCGAAGATCCTTTATAATTATAGACAAAGTCCCAATCAAAATCAGCATACGCAGTCACCTGAGTTGGCGAGCTCTCTGCCACAACAAGATCTGCAACCGCGATGGCATCCACCGAACGAACACCGGATAGGCACAGCAAGAGCATAAAAACATATATACGCATGCTATAAAGAATGTTCAATTTTGATCAAAAAGTCGAGGTTTTCTACCCGCTCAAAAAAGCCTTCTCATTCCTTATCCAAAGAACCGCCGTTTCCATCCATAGAGCAAAAACATCAATCCCATAAACAACGAACTCGAAGGCTCCGGAATCACACTTTGCACCTACTCTTCATACATCGCCGTCTCTGCCGCTATCACACCGGTATAAGAAGGATCGTTTCCATTTAAATAGAGCATGGTTCCAGCCAACTTCCATTCACCCCCCTCTTCGATAAATAAGCCGCCCCCCGAATCATGGGTTCCAGCACCTGCTTCATAAGCGGTATCTCCACTGGTAAAACCCGCGAGGAAAATATCATTCGAAACTACTCCCGTAGAGCCGCCGACATCAACCAATAGTGTACTGCGAATATCCGCACGATTGCTACCCCACCGCTTCGTACCTGACCCACCCGGCCCATTCGAAAATGAAGTTAAACTAACCGTACCCGTATTACCCCAACCCACCTGCAACAACTCCGGATTGGCACCTGTCGAAAGCACAGAACCCGTAAATAGTTCGTGATAGCCCGGTAATGCTTGGTCGAAGCGAACCAGTGCTAGATCTGCATCCGCATGATAGACCCGCTCCAGCTGATTATACGTAACCCCATTCACCATCAGCGAACCGCTTCCCCCATCGTCCGCCACATGCGCCGCCGTCAGCACCCAATACGAATCCACCGCCACGGCCGAAGATCCTTTATAGCTATAAACAAAGTCCCAATTAAAATCAGCATACGCAGCTATATTGGTTGGGTTCGATTCCGCTATTGCCACATTATCAATCACAATTGCCTCTACCCATGAAACGGTACATAAAGATATGGCAATACTAAGTAAATAATTTCTTTTTATGTTTATGAAGCTAACGCTTTAGCTTGGCTCTGTCGAGTGACATATCGTACGTTTTGGCTATGAGCAAAGATGCCATATACAACCAACCCATCGCCAATGTAAGCGAGTTCCGATTCGATGCTCCCGTAGTCGATGTATTCGACGACATGATTGAACGCTCCGTACCCGGTTACCGAGCTATTCTCTCCATGCTCACCCCCCTTGCCGCCCGCTATGCCACACCCAACAGTAATCTATACGATCTGGGATGTTCATTAGGAGGCGCCACGCAGGCCCTTCAAAAAGGTCTCACCGACCCCACCTCTCAACTTATTGCCATCGACAGCTCACCGGAGATGGTTGCCAAAGCAGCACAACGCCTCGATAAAGCCATAAAACTGCACTGCCGTGACATTCGTGACCAATCCATTGAACAAGCATCCATTGTCGTTCTCAACTTTACCCTCCAGTTCATCCCCATTGATCAGCGCACAAATCTGCTCAATCGTATTGCCAAAGGAATGCAACCCGGAGGCGTACTCGTTCTCTCAGAAAAAATCGCTTTTACCGACCCTCACATCAATCAACATATGATTGAGCTCCATCAAGATTTCAAACGAGCCCATGGATACTCCGAACTAGAAATAAGCCAAAAACGATCCGCCCTCGAAAACGTTCTCATTCCCGAAACCCTCGAAACGCATCACCATCGACTTAAATCATCCGGCTTTCAATCTGTTGAAACTTGGTTTCAATGCTTTAACTTTTCTTCCATGTTGGCTTTCAAATGATTGACTATACCGCCCTCTATCCTCAGCTAGAAAACACCCCCATCCAACACTGGGCAAAAGCGCTACCGGACCTCATCAACTGGAACCTCCGTCCCGAACGCTACGCACACATCTCGGACTGGAAAGCGGTACTCTATCAATTACCCCACCTAAAGCCGGATCGAATCGATCTAGCAAGCGGAGTGATTGCCCACGGTCATACCCCCAATGGTCTCAAAGAACACCTCATGCAACTTCGACCCTGGAGAAAAGGACCCTTCCATCTACATGGTCTTCATCTCGACACGGAATGGCGATCAGACTGGAAATGGGACCGCCTCGCCCCACACATTAAACCTCTCACCGACCGCCTCGTTCTCGATATCGGTTGCGGCAGCGGATACCACACATGGCGCATCGCCGGTGCCGGTGCCAAACTCGCGATCGGCATCGACCCCCAACCCCTCTTTGTTTGCCAATATTTTGCCGTTAAACATCTCCTACAAACCCACGCACCTGCCTGGGTGCTTCCCATGGCACTCGAAGACATTCCTCCCTCCACTGATACCTTTGACACCCTCTTTTCAATGGGCATTCTCTATCACCGAAAATCGCCTTTTGACCACCTACAACACCTGCACACTCTACTCCAACCTGGCGGCGAACTCGTCCTCGAAACCCTCATCACGGAAGGTCCACTTGGCTACGCGCTCGTACCCGATGGTAGATATGCAAAAATGCGAAATGTCTGGTTCATCCCCTCACTATCCACCTTAGAACAATGGCTTCAACGCATCGGCTTCAAGCAAATCCGCACCGTAGACATCACCCCCACCTCTCCCCAAGAGCAACGATCAACGGAATGGATGACCTTCGAGTCATTACCCGATTTTCTCGATCCAACCGACCCCAAAAAAACGATAGAAGGCTATCCCGCCCCGCTCCGAGCCACTCTCCTAGCCGAAAAATAAAACCCAAAAAGCAATTGCCATCTGCTCTCAAGCGAAGAAACTAAAAGACTATGAACTTAGACGAACTCAATCAGATTAAAACCATCGCACTCCAAGCGGCAACAGCCGCTCAAACCACCGAAGAGATCGAAGCCGTTCGCATTGAATATCTATCCCGTAAAGGTCGACTTCCGCTCCTCATGGCCGAGCTAAAAAACGTACCCGCCGAAGAGAAACCGCTCTTCGGAAAAGCCGTTAACGAACTAAAAAAAGAGCTCACCGAATGCATTCAAGCCCGCCAATCCGAAGCCACACCCAAAACGCAACAACCCCTCTTTGATTGCTCACAACCCGGACAGTGGCAATCCCTTGGAACCCGCCATCCCATCACCCAAATCACCGAACGCATCACATCTATCTTCCAAACCCTCGGCTTTACCGTAGCCGATGGGCCCGACATCGAAACCGTCTTCAACAATTTTGATGCCCTCAACACCCCCGCCGACCACCCATCGCGCGACGAACAAGATACCTTCTATCTCAATAGCGGCGAACTCCTCCGTTGCCACACCAGTCCAGTACAAATTCGCTACATGAAAGAAAACAAGCCACCCATTCGCATTATCTCACCCGGTCGGTGTTATAGGCGCGATACCTCGGATGCGACTCATAGTGCAAATTTTCATCAAATTGAAGGCCTCTATATCGACGAAGAAGTCTCACTTGCTGATCTCAAAGCAACCCTAAATCATTTCGCACGAGAACTTATGGGACCCAAAGCAGAAATACGATTCCGCCCCCACTATTTCCCTTTTACTGAACCGAGTGTAGAGGTTGATATTAAACATGATAAACTGGGATGGATAGAAGTATTAGGAGCCGGTCTAGTTGACCCCAATGTATTCATCAATGTTGGATACGATCCAGCTTGTTGCTCCGGATTCGCGTTTGGCATGGGTATTGAGCGGATTGCAATGATTCTCTTTGGCATTAACGACATTCGTCACTTGTACGAAAACGACCAGCGCTTTCTCGCCCAGTTTTAACGCTATCTCGGGCCCACGGCTCGAAAAGCATCAGGCAGTTTTTCAATCACATCACCCGCACAGAGGGAAATCTCAGCCCCCGCCCCAGCCGCCAAATCCCCTGCATGCCCATGCAACCATACGCCCGCGCAAGCCGCTTCAAATGAAGATAGCCCTTGCGCCAACAAACCCCCAATCAACCCCGCCAACACATCGCCCATGCCCGCCGTAGCCATCCCCGGATTCCCCGTTGCATTCACCGCCACCCGCCCATCTGGAGCCGCCACCACCGTACGCGCCCCCTTCAGCACACACACAACCTGTAATTGCGTCGCCGCCATTTTTGCCAGCGCCTCTCGGTCCAGTTGCAAGTCCTCCACCTTCATTCCAAACAAGCCCGCAAACTCACCCGGATGCGGCGTCATCACAAGCTCCCGCTTTGATTGAAGAATCGGCTCAAGGTCTTCACCTAGCGCCGCCAACCCATCCGCATCCAAAACCAACGGAGCCCCCTCCTCTTTTAAAAGACTCAAAACCCGTTGCTGTGTTTCAGGGGAACATCCCATACCCGGACCCACCACCATCGCATCAGCCTTCCGAGCAGGCTCATCCGCCTGCACCATCGCCTCCGGCACACGTGAAGCCACCACCTCCACAATCAACTCCGGCACCATCACCGAAACCCAGCCGGCACCCCCACGCAAACCCGCACGCGCCGCCAACACCATAGCCCCACTCATACCCGGGGATCCACCCATGCAATGCAAATGACCATAGACCCCTTTATGGCTGTTCCGCTTTCGACGCAACAAAAGGGGTGCCACATCCACATCCGTTATTAACTCAGTTCCCGTACTCCCAATCGCCTCAATACATCGTTCAGGAATCCCAATATCAACCACCTCAACTCGACCCGTCATATCTACCCGATCCGCCGCCACACTCTCCTTTTTAGGCAAGCCCAACGCAACCGTAACATCCGCCCGAACCGCCATGGCAGAAGGAAGATCCACCGCCACCACCAACAGCCGCTCCGCCAACGCATCCGCCCACGCCAACGCCGCCTTCATCACACCACGTGGTTCACCCGAAAAACCTGTTCCCAATAAACCATCCACTAAAATATCCGCTTCCGGAACATCCGTCCAATCGACCTCATCCGAACAACTTTCGATCGGAACCTCACCCTCTCTTGCAAATTGATACGCCGCCTCTGCGGCGCCCGTCAGCGACGAAGCACGCCCCGCCAAACGAACGTTTACCTCGATATCCCGCTCCCACAAATAACGCGCCGCAACAAAAACATCTCCGCCATTATTGCCCATCCCTGCCAGCATCAAAATCGATAGATCGGTTAATTGATGTATCATCGCCAATCGCTCAACCGCATCCGCAACGCCATGTCCCGCACGCTGCATCAAAACTGCCTCAGGAATGCCCTCTTCTTGCATCGCCCGCTGATCAAGCAACCGCATCGTCTCTGCATCAACTATTTTCATTCAGCCACCTAGCCCTGATACTCAGCCATCGCCGAAAGCATCTCTTCGACCGCCCCCTGCATACCCAGAAAAACAGCCCGACTCACCAAGCTATGCCCAATATTCAGCATCGCCAAATGAGGCACACAAAGAATCCCACCGATATTATCGGTCGTTATCCCATGACCCGCATTCACCTGAAGACCCAATTCATGCGCAGTTTGAGCTCCCATTATTAATTTTTCCAACCACCCCGGCTGTTCATTGACATCGGCATCGCAATACGAACCCGTATGCAACTCAACCACCGAAACCCCCATCTGTCGGCACGCCTCCAACGTGACCGTATCTGGATCAACAAACAGACTCACTTCAATGCCCGCCTGCAATAACTGATCCACCGTCGGGCACAATTGCTCATACTGACCCACCACATCCAAACCACCTTCTGTTGTCAATTCCTGCCGTTTTTCTGGAACCAAACAAACTTCATTCGGATTGATCTCCAACGCAAAATCAACAATTTCAGGCACATTCGCCATCTCCAAATTCAATGGCAACGGCTGCAACGACTTGAGTCGATAAATATCCTCATCCTGAATATGCCGACGGTCTTCGCGCAAATGAGCCGTGATCCCATGCGCTCCCGCCCGCGCCGCAATTATAGCCGCATCTAACGGATCCGGATAAATCGTTCCACGCATCTGACGCAACGTAGCTACATGATCAACATTCACACCCAACTTCATCTCTACCTCAATTTCCTTGTCGCTTCCATTGATTGGTTTCGCCGCGACTTTTGCTTCCGATGCAACGCCTCATCATAATAGGCATAGCCCCGAATATCATTTTCACGACAATGGTCGATCACTTGCTGTGCTTTCGTATACAGCTCATGCAAATTTTTCCCATGTTCGGGATAGACTCCCACCCCAACCGTCGTGGTGGTTCGCAACCGCTTTCCCTCAAACAAACACACTTTTTTCTGAATCGTTCCGCATAGCCGTTGAGCAACGCCTTCAGCCTGATTGGGATTACACCCTACCAATGCCAAAAATCCATGCTCCTCATACCGCCCAATCATATCCTCTGAACGCAAAATGGACTGCAACTCTTTACTAATCTCAACCAAGAGTTGATCGTGCGCCTCCCCCCCATGAAAAGAACGAATTTGCTCCATATTATCAACCCCCACGCAAAAAAGCGCCACCGGTTCCTTCTTCAAACGATATTCATTTAATTGCCGATGCATGTAAGTCGAAAGCACTCGATCTCGCAAAACCCCCGTTAAGGGATCCAATAATTTATTATGCGCATCCGCTGGTTCAGCACTCTGCTCCTCTGCTTCAGATTCCAGCTCCGGCTCATCTTCTGTTTCGACTTCTTCCGCCCACTGCAACGACCCCTCCCTCACAGAAGCCTCCATCGCCAAATCCACACCCGCTATCAAAGCACGACCACTCACCCCATCCTCAGGAAAACTAGCCGCCCCCACCTGCCAAGCCGAAGCAGCCACACTCGGGAACAACCCACATAAACGAGACCATAGCGCTTCAACATCTTCCCGATCGCAACGAAGCAATACATACACCCCCTCATCGTCCAAAGGGATAATCCAATCACTCGCCCGAACAGCCGATTTCCATGACGCTATCAACTCTTCGATCACGGTTCCCGATGGAGCCGAACACTTCAGCAAACTAAACGGCACCTGCTCTCGACCACTTTCGGTCAAAAATTTAGCCAAGCGAAGCTGCAAAACAGAATTCGAATCAATCGATTCATCTGCATGCTCAGAATTCAATAACCCCAACACATCTTGAAAACGGATAAAACTCGTCACCCATCCTATCAAAAGAAACGCGACCAATACCACAGCGAAAAAAACCAGAACCGACTCAACCACGCTGACCTGTGCCACCAAAATAGGAGCAATCACACTCATAAAGAGATCTCCTCAGCAGCTGAACAAACGCTAGTAGATAGCAAATTCAACGCGACGATTTTCACTCCACGCAGATTCATCATGGTTCCCATTTGCGGGTTTCTCTTCACCATAACTCCGAGTTTGGATCTGCGACGGGCTCACACCCAATTCAATTAAATACGCACGAACCGCTAATGCCCGTTGCTCTCCTAACGTCAGATTATAATCCCGACTTCCCCGCTCATCCGCATGCCCCTCGAGAATCACACCCCCACGACCCATCAAATGGCTCGCAACCGCCTCACAGATCGCCGCCTGAGCAGGATTTAACGCCGCACTATCATAAGCAAACATCACCGGGGCAAAAAGAGTTCGATCTCCATTCGTTGGCAATCCATCCAAATTATTTAAAGGAATATCTGCAATTAACGGATCTCCATATAAATTATCTGAACCATAAACACCCTCATTCACGCCTGTTGATTGGCACCCACTCATCAACAACACGCCCGCCAAGGCAAACCCCATAAACCCCATCACTGCACTCACTCTACGCATAACCCACTCCTTATCCATTAACGAGAACAAGCTGGCGAAAACCAATCTCCTGTTCCCTCCTTTAAAGCTATAGAACGTTCTTCCTGCGTGTCAAGAAGGTAGATGCTGGAACGATAGTTTACGGACCGCGACACCACGACATGTCTTCCATCCGGCATCCAACTTGGATCTTCATAATCCGCTCCATCCACAGGCACCACACGCGACACACTCGACCGCGGGTCCGCCACCACAATTCGATATCGCCCACCCTGCCTACTGCAATACGTCAGCTGTCCATTCACACCCCAATCCGGCGCCACATTCTCCGAGCCCGTCCGGCTCAACCGTTTCGGGCTCCCCCCCTTTAAAGCAAGCACATAGATATGAGGACGTCCCGAAGAATCAGAAACATATGCTAATTGCGAACCATCCGGCGACCAACACGGACTCGCCTCATTCGCGCGCCGCGTGGAAGAAACCCGCTGCAACGAACCCGAACTCACCTCTCGAATATACAATTCAGGATTTCCATCCTTCGAAAGAATCATAGCCATCCTGCGCCCATCCGGAGATACCGCCGCACTCGCATTCAATCCCCCGAATCTCGAAACGGCTTCGCGCTGTCCCGTTCGATAAATATTGGGATATCCCTGCTTATACGATGTATAAAGAATGTTTTTTCCATCCGGCATCCACGCAGGTGCCACCACAATACTCCGCTCCTGTGTCACCTGCCGAAGATTCGCTCCATCCGCATCACACACATATAACTCTTTATGGCCACTTCGATTGCCCACCATCGCCAAACGCGCCGATGCCATCCCCGGCTTACCCGAGACCGCCAACACCAACGCATCCGAAACGCGATGTGCCAACGCCCGTGTAGCCGCCTTCGTCCCTGAAAAAGCCCGACTCAATACCCGCTTCTTATCCGCCACCTGAATTGCCTGAATCTCCGCCCGAAGAACATCCGCCTTTTGAACCCGTCCCACCACAACCAGTCGCGCCGCAGACTGTTCCTCAAACCAACCCGAACGCAACAAATCTGCACGCAACACTCGAATAAACTCTTGGCCCTCTACCGATCCATCACTGATCAACCGATCTAAAGAAATGCCAATTCGACCCGCACCCGATTTGCGCACTTCCACCCGCTGCCCATATGCTACACCCGCACCACACGCCATAACACCACTTAAAAACAATCTTCGCTCTGCTCTGTTCATCTCACTCACTCGATTGTAAAAACCACTTCAACATACGAATATGGATATCCACTCGGTAACCGCGGTAACTGCGAAACCGATGCCACCGCCTTCATAACAGAATCATCGTACGCCTTTACCCCCGAACCTGCAACGAGCGTACGCTTTAAAATCTTTCCACTCGCCTGAACCTCAAAGCGCACCACCGGTGCCGACCTCTCCCCCCCCACTTGAGGCGGCGGACTCCAACGCGCATACAACAACCTCATCACCTCCGCATAATAGGAAGCAAATGGATCGCTCGAACCTGGGATCGGCTTCATCTCTGCCAATGCCTTTTCAATCGTCGATGCATCCACCTTCGGCGCAACGGGAACTGAAGTCACCCGCTTGCCTTTTCGAATCTCATCAACCGGTGTCGGCTTCCACGACGACTTCTTCTCTATCGGCTCCGGTTCTGGCGTCGGCTCTGGTGCCGGCTCTGGTGCCAATTCAGTCGGTTTCACAAGCGGATCAGGCACGCCAAACTCAATAAATGTTACAATCTCCGGCTTCGGTCTAGGCTTAAAACACCCCTTCAGAAACGAAAAAAGAAGACAGATCGTCACCACCCCAATATGCACCAACAACACCCGCCCAAACACCCTGCGCCACCAGGTATGCATCACAAAGAGTCCGCTTCCGTCACCAACGCCATGCGCGAAATTTCTGCCGCATGTAACATCCGGATTAGCTCCATTACCTTACCATAGGGCAATCCCTCATCCGCCCGCACAAAGACCGTACTATCCGGTGCCATCGATGAAATCTCCAACAAAGCCACCTCTAGCTCCGCACGCGACACCGGCACATCATCCAAATAAAGCTGATCCATTCCATTCAAACTAATCGACCGCGATACCGCCTCCGGCAACTCCCCCGCCTCCCCCTTCGGAAGCTGAATCGTTACTCCCTGCTCAATCAACGGGAACGTAATGATAAACGTAATCAAAAGGATAAACGTCAAATCCATCAGCGGCGTCATGTTAATGTCGCTAATCTGATTCAAACTCACCAAACTGGTTCGCCGCCCCATCCTTACTTCGCCTCAATCACATAACTATTCTGGATACCCGAAATAAACTCCTGTGCAAAATTATCCATCTGCACCGAAATCCGCCGAATTTCCGCCGAAAGCAAATTATATCCAATCATCGAAGGCAACGCCACAATCAGACCAATAATCGTTGTTAACAATGCCCCCGAAATCCCCGGTGCCACCGCAGAGAGCGCCGCATTTCCCGCCAACGCCATCCCCGCAAACGCATCCATCACGCCCCATACCGTCCCCAATAATCCCAGAAAAGGAGCCGCACTCACCGCCGTTGCCAGCAACCCCATCTGATCCTCCAACAACAACACCTCATCCGCCAAATTCCGATCCACCACCGATCGCACCGTCTCCAACTGATTCAACGACAAATGCCGATGCGACTCCGATGTCAAATGCCCCATTAATAAATCATCCGGATCCACACCCTGCACCTGCAACTCCGCCCCCAACGCCTTGCACCCCTCACGATACATCGTCTGCAAAGGCGTTCCCGCCATCTCTTCCCGACGCGTAAATAACACCGTCGGATCGCGCTCCGCACGAAACGCAGTCAAAAACTGCTCCGTCGACCGCCCCGCCGCACGCAACTGCATGCCCTTGGTCACCATAATCGTCCATGCCGAAGCCGAACCCAAAAAAAGCAACAAGACAATCACCTTGCCCGGCAACGTACTCTGCCAAAACGCCGAAGCCATATCTGCTACCGGTAAAACCGGCTGAAGTATTTCCACCATATACACTCATCCTTCCCTACGAAACGTACCGTATAAAAAGAGGATATTTCAGTCGCCATCAAAAGCAACTGAAAATTCTACACCGATCCCAGAAATCCACCTCAACCCAGCCAATTAACCGCCTAATCCGGATCTCTTTATAGCGAAAAAAGAAAAAGCGCACCGTGAAAACGATGCGCGAAAAAATGGCGACCCCTACGGGACTCGAACCCGTGTTGCCAGGATGAAAACCTGGAGTCCTAGGCCACTAGACGAAGGGGTCATGTATGCCAATGAGCGCGTAGATTAGCAAAGTGTTTGCCCGAGACAACTCTGAATCTTCATTTTTTTTTATCAACCCCATTCATCCATAACGCAACTTTATTTCATTCACATTGTTCGCTTTTAACGATAATCGCTTTACAGCCGGAAGCCACAGTGGCAGGTTTGTTGGCAGCCCGGGGTGCCTGTCGGTTAGCAGGCTGAGATTAGACCCGTTGAACCTGATCCGGCTGATACCGGCGAGAGGGAGTGTTTCAGTCCATCGATTCACTTCCGCAGGCAAAAAAAAGGAACGAACGATGCAGATCATCTTAAACGGCGAACCCCACCCCCTCGAAGGCGATTACACCCTTCTTGCTTTACTCGAAACCCTTGAAGTCGAAAAAGAACACACCGCACTCATGCTCAACGGGGCCGTCATCCCCGCAACCAGCTGGCACAAGCACATCCTCAAAGAGAAAGATGAAGTTGAGATCATGGTGTTTGTGGGAGGTGGATAATGAACGACCCCCTCACCTTTCAAAATGAAACTCTCCACTCACGCCTCTTAATCGGCACCGGAAAATTTGCGAATGTCGAAACCATGATCGCCGCTGTGAAAGCATCCGGCACCGATCTCGTCACCGTCGCCCTCCGGCGCTTCAACAAAGCACAAGCTGAAGACGATCTCTACGGCCCACTTGCCCAGCTAGAAAAGGTTAAACTCATGCCCAACACCTCCGGCGCCATGAATGCCAAAGAAGCCATTCGTGCCGCCATGCTTGGAAGAGAGTTAAGCAAGAGCCGCTTTATTAAACTAGAGATTCATCCGAACCCGCATCATCTATTGCCTGATCCCATTGAAACCTATGAAGCGGCTATCGAACTGGCCAAACAAGATTTTCTAGTGCTGCCTTATATTCCTGCCGACCCCGTCCTTGCCAAACGACTTGAAGATGTCGGATGCGCAGCCGTCATGCCTCTCGGCGCAGCGATCGGAACCGGCAAAGGACTCTCCACCGCTGAGATGATCCGCATCATCATTCGAGACACACAAGTTCCCGTTATTGTGGATGCTGGCTTACGCGCCCCCTCCGAAGCCGCTCAAGCCCTTGAGATGGGATGCGAAGCCGTTCTCGTCAACAGCGCCATCGCCGCCGCCGAGGATCCCGAAGCCATGGCAGCCGCCTTCAAAACCGGTGTTGAAAGTGGTCGTGCGGCATGGAAAGCGGGCTTAATGCCCACCTCCGAAGCCGCTGTTGCAAGTTCACCCCTCACCTCCTTTTTAAGCCGCGATGATTAATTCCCTCCCCAACTGGCTCGACCCCACTCCCTGGATAGAACACAGCCAATCGACCGATCTTCAAGCGATTAAAAATGCGATCTATTCTGATCATCCCGGCGAACGCGAGCTAGCCCTCATGCTCTCTCCCGCCGCCCGTCCCTTACTTGAAACCATGGCACAACGAGCCCAAGCCATCACCCGCCGCCATTTTGGCAGAACCATCGCACTCTACACGCCACTCTATCTCTCTAACTACTGCAACGGAGGCTGCCTCTATTGCGGCATTGCAGCCGACCGCCGAGCCATCCGTGCCGTTCTAAACGTGGAACAGCTCGACCGCGAACTCGACGCCATCACCCAAGCCGGACTCGACGAAGTCGTCCTCCTCACTGGTGAACGTATGCCCGAAGCCGACACGAGCTATATTCGCGAAGCCATCGAACGAGCCTCCCAACGTCTGAA
>MDTB01045426.1_pt1 | contig 23915 bp, 23 predicted proteins | sample 811161 | NCBI WGS metagenome assembly MDTB01 (sample SAMN05326650, study PRJNA326480) | marine metagenome | isolation source: seawater | place: Mediterranean Sea | collected 2009
AATTTAACTGTGCCCCCACACTATTTTAAATCAGATGATATTTTAGTCATCGGTGAAGACGGAGATGTAGCGTAATGGTCACAAAATTAATGAATTGGTTCGATGATAGATTGCCTCTAACGGCAACAATAGAAAGGCATTTAACAAAATATCCTGCACCTATAAACATGAATATCTGGTACTTAGCAGGTGTTCTGCTTGTCGTAGTTCTAGTCATACAACTTGCTTCAGGTATATGGCTATTAATGAATTACGTACCGACTGATGAAGGAGCTTTTGCTTCCATTCAGTATATTATGAGAGATGTTGAATACGGCTATATCATCCGCTATATGCACACAACAGGGGCTTCCGCCTTTTTTGCATTAATTTACCTTCATATGTTTAGAGGTATGATGTATGGATCATATCAAAAGCCACGTGAATTATTATGGGTTCTAGGCTGGATAACATATCTCTTACTTTGTATGTTAGGTTTTACAGGGTATGTATTACCTTGGGGTCAAATGTCCTTTTGGGCTGCTCAAGTCATCATGTCTCTTTTTGGATCAATACCCTATATTGGTGAAGATTTATTAACTTGGATAAGAGGAGATTACTTGATTTCTGGAATCACTCTTAATAGGTTATTTGCTTTCCATGTAGTTTTACTTCCACTAGCTTTAATAGCTGTAGTATTTGTTCATATTTTAGCTCTTCATGAAGTTGGTTCTAATAACCCTGATGGTGTTGATGTTAAGAAATTTAAGGACGAAGATGGTGTACCTTTAGATACAAAGCCATTCTTTCCCTATGATGTAATGCATGATCTCTATGCAATTGGTGTCTTTCTTATTTTCTTCGTAACTATCATGTTCTTTTATCCAGATGGTGGAGGTTATGTAATTGAGTACGTAAATTACGAGGCAGCAGATAATCTAAAAACACCTGAACATATTGTACCTTCTTGGTACTATACTCCCTTTTATGCCATGTTAAGAGCTGTAACTTTCCCCTTGTTCGGCCTATCAGCTAAATTTTTAGGATTCGTTGTTATGGCAGCAGGAATAGCTATTTTCGTTGCTCTGCCTTGGTTAGACAGGAGCCCTGTTAAATCAATTAAATACAAGGGTGTTTACAGCAAATTCTTCCTAGCATTATTTGTCGTAAGCTTTTTTGTCCTAGGATATCTTGGAACAGTGACATCGACTCCAGGAAGAACAATTGCTGCACAAATATTCACAGTGACTTATTTTGCATATTTTTTCTTGATGCCTATTTACTCAAAATATGAGAAATGTAAGCCTGTTCCAGATCGAGTTCAGTTAGGATGAAGAAAATCAATATACTAGCTGCTGTTCTGCCATTTGTGATAACTTTCTTGGTTTCTTCGAATGTTAGCTCAGCAGCTGGAGCTCCTTGTGGTAATTATCTATCTGAGGATGGTTTAACTAAAGGAGAATGTGAAGAAGCTTACGTAGATGCAAGTGATAAATCTTCACTTCAGCGTGGAGCACAAATTTATATGAACTATTGCCTCGGGTGTCATTCTCTAAAATATGCTCGCTATAAAAAAGTATCTGAAGACCTTGAAATTCCATTAGATATGTTTCAACAAAATCTGATTTTTGGTGATCAAAAAATGGGTGATTTAATCCAAGTTGGAATGGATCCTAAAGAAGCTAAAGAATGGTTCGGCAACACACCACCAGATTTAACTCTAGAAGCTGGCTTGAGAGGGCCTGATTGGATCTATACTTACCTCAAGAGTTTCTACCTAGATGAATCCAGACCGTTAGGGGTTAATAATAAAGTTTATGAAAATGTTGGTATGCCTCATGTGTTAATAGACATGCAAGGTACTCCTAGATCAGTTTGCAAAGACATGCCACTCATAGCTGATAACGGTGGAATTAAACAAGACCCCCTTTCTGGAGAATGGCGTTATAAAGAACAATGCGGTTTTTTGGCTGTTGATAGCGGAACAGGAGAACTCAATCCTGAAGAATTTAATCAAGCCATGCTGGATCTTACTAATTTCTTGGCTTATATGACAGATCCTATGAAGATTGAAAGAGAGACTATAGGTACATATGTTTTGTTATACCTATTCATCTTTACAATGCTTAGTTATCTTCTTTATAGAGAATTTAAGAAAGATCTTCACTAATTTCCCAAATAGGAGTACTTATGATTTCCCTCAGCAATAGAACATCAATGGCCCTTTTTTCTGACCCTATGGATCACTATAGTCATAGAGTAAGAATCGTAATGGAAGAGAAAGGAGTTACAAGTGAAATTATTGATTCTGATATTAATAATTTAAGTCCCGAGATACTAGAGGTCAGTCCTTATGCCGAATTACCTGTTTTAATTGATAGAGATGTTTGTTTATACGATTCATTGATATTGATGGAATATTTGGATGAAAGATTTCCTCATCCTCCTCTTTTACCTGTCTATCCAGTCTCAAGAGCCCATATTAGGCTTTTTATAAAAAGGATTGAAAAAGATTGGTGTGAAATTTTTGACGAGCTTATAAGTGGTAACTTGACTGAAGCTAAAGCTAAAAAGCTTCGTGTAGATTTGAAGTCACAAATACTTGGTATGTCTCAAATTCTTAAAGAAAAATCTTATTTTATGTCTGATGAATTTAGTCTGGTCGATTGTTGCATAGGCCCAATCTTATGGAGACTTCCTTTAATTGGAATTGAACTCCAAAAAGATGCTAAAACTAAGCCTATCTATGAGTACATGCAGAGGGTTTTTACAAAACCATGCTTCATCAATAGTCTATCCGAACTTGAAATAGATATTAGATCAAATTAATTAAGTTATAGAATTTCTAAACCTTCACCTGTAATTTTAAACACATAGGCTGACCGAAGGATTTTTTTATTCTTTAAGACAATTTTTCCTGAGAGGCCTTTATAAACAAAATTGTGTTGGTTTGATAATCCATATTTTAACAGAATAATTTCGAAGGTATCATAACCAAGTGCGTACTCTCTCGAACGTTTTTCTTTCGAAATAAATTCTGGAATCTTTATAGGCATCATTATTGGAAAGTCAGCATGTATAGATCCTTTTAGATCTTCATCTAAGGAATCGTAATTACTGTTAGTTTGCCAGCTGTTTAAAATGAAGACCTCATAATCTTTCTCTGAAATATAATCTAGAGCAGGCTTAAGGTTCCTTGCTTCTTTTAAGTCTACTGATAAGAAGAAAGCATCCAGATCTTCTCTTGCTCTTGAGTTGCCTGTAATTTTCTCAGAAATTCTTCTAGAGAGCTTTCTCATTCTCTCTTTACTTCTATTGACCATCAAAACTTCTTCAAACAAATCTTGACTGCTTGAATTTTCATCATAAGTTTTTAATTCTACAACTTCCTTTTTATTTTCTTCAAGCAACCTACTTATAGTCTCTTTATCTATAGTTTTTTTACTATCAATTACAACAAAACGATTTGAGGACTCTTCAATTGAATTAATTAATTCAGATCTTTCTTCTTTCCTTGATGCTATAAAAAAATTGCTAAATCCTAAGTTGTCATCAAAATCTGAAACGTATAGGGTTTTCCCTTTAGGCAAGCTTCTAATACACTCTTTGTAAGAAGCAGCACCAACATCATTAGAAAAATTAAATGCAATAATTAATTCCTGCTTTTCATCTTTGATATTGCATTCTCCTGCTTTTATTGGAGATAAGAATATCTCGGGTCTATAAGAGATTTTAGTATTGTAGAAATAAAAATTTTCAACAAATCCCTGAATTGCAAGCGGAAGTGAGGATGTTTCTTTGTTTTTAAAAAAATATAAATTTATTGACTTCGGTAAGGAACTAATTTTGTAGTTAAATTCAGGTTTTTGAATTAGAGTATTTAAAGTTTTATCCTGGTCATTTGTTGGGATCGAGGAACATGCACCAATAAAGAGAACGATAGGAAGTAAAAATTTATTTTTCATCTAATTTATGAACGACAACAAACAAGGTTCTCTGTATATAGTATCAACACCCATTGGTAATCTAGATGATATTACATTTAGAGCTGTAGAAGTACTCAATAAAGTTGATATTTGTGCTTCCGAAGATACTAGAGTATCTAATATCCTTTTTAGAAAATATCATATAAAGACAAAGTTAACCTCGTACCATAAATTTTCTGAAAAAAGCAAAGTAGATAAACTTGTGGGTTACATGAAATCAGGGAAAGATATCGCGCTAATTAGCGACGCAGGGACACCTCTTATATCAGATCCAGGTCATTTTTTAGTTGATGCAGCCATTAAAAATAAGATAAGAATTATTCCTATACCCGGCGCTACTTCAGTAATTTCTGCTTTGACCGTTTCAGGTTTCAGCTTAGAAAGCTTTACTTTTTACGGATTTTTTCCTAGGAAATTAAAGGACAAAAAGGATTTACTGAAAAAAATCTCATTGTCTACGAGTCCTTCGGTTTTATTTGAATCAGGAAGACGTATTGAGAAGTTATTCAACTTTTTAAAGGAAGAACTTGAAGAGAATTGTCCTATCTTGGTCGCTAGAGAGATAACTAAAATGCATGAGACATTTTACAGGGGCAATCTTCACAATATAAAGGAAATTCTTTCTGAATCTGAGTTTGGATTTAAAGGAGAATTTGTCATTGTTATCGACGGCACTTCTAAACCAAATAAAACCAATATTTCGGAAGATGATTCTAGAATACTAAATATTCTTATGGATAAATTAGAAAATAAATTAGCCTTAGAAATTGGATCAGAAATATTAAATAAAAAGAGAAATGAGTTATATAAAATAAAATTAGAAAACTAGACTATTTTTAGATCTTTTTTATGTATACAATTTCTCTGAGTCAGCTAGATAATCGCTCAATTATTGAGAGGAAAGTCCGGGCTCCATTGGACAAGACGCCAGGTAATGCCTGGGAGATGTAAATCTACGGATAGTGCAACAGAAAATATACCGCCTCTGCGAGGTAAGGGTGAAAAGGTGTGGTAAGAGCATACCGCGTATCAGGTAACTGCATATGGCACGGCAAACCCCGTCTGGAGCAAGACCAAATAGAGACCCAATTGTCAGTCCTGGCAGGGTCAGGGTAGGTTGCTTGAATTTTGCGGTGACGCAAAATCTAGATGAATGATTATCCACGACAGAACCCGGCTTATAGGCTGACTCACTCATTAAATATCTAATCTTCTTCTAATTTTATTTTAATATTAAGGCCTCAACAGCTAGTGTGTATTTCTTTTGAATTTTAACTAGCAATTTGTTTTAAAGTGTGTAAAAGTGTGCGAAAGTGTAAGAAAATGTAACACTTATACATACTTATTATTTAATAGAATGAGTTTAGGAATATACGGATCAAGTACTCTTACCCTTGATACAAAGGGTAGAATCGTTATACCTGCGAGGTATAGAGAGCTTTTGCGCAAATCTTGCGAAGGAGAGATGATTATTACTAAAGACCCTCAGTATCCATCGCTAATCATTTATCCTGGAAAGATATGGAAAGAAATAGCCCAAAAGTTTGAAGCACTAGGTGGTTTAAACCAAAAAGTCAGACCTATCCAATGGAAGATTCTAGGCAATGCTTCAGTAAATGAATTTGAGGTAGGCGAGAGAATGACTCTCCTTATACCTCAAATACTTAGAGATTTTGCTAATCTTGCCATTAAAGAACAGATATCACTAGTTGGAATGGGCTCTAAGTTCGAGCTATGGAATTTTAGTAATTGGGAAAAGAAACAGTCGGGCCTCCAAGTTTCTGGAGAGGACTTAATTGACGACCTTCCTACATCCTTAGAGGAGATACCATTTTGATCAAAACTAGCCATGAAGCTGTTATGGTAGAGGAAGTACTAGAAAACCTAGTCTTTGAACAAAATGGTAAATATATAGATTGCACATTTGGAGCAGGTGGGCATTCTTCTGAGATACTTAAAAAGATAAGTGATAGTGGAACTTTAGTCTCAATAGAAAAAGATGCGCGAGCTACTTCAAATTTATCTTCATATTTTTCTAATGATTCAAGGTTTAGATTAATAAATGACTCATTTTCCAATATAAGGAATTTTACTAGTGACAAAGAAGTTGACGGAATATTAATTGATTTAGGTATTTCTTCTACACAACTTGATGATCCTGAGAGGGGGTTTAGTTTCCAATCAAACGGACCCTTAGATATGAGAATTGATACTTCCAAAGGTCAAACTGCTGCTGAATGGATTAATAATGCCTCCAAGAAAGAAATAGAGGATGTAATTTGGATCTTAGGTCAAGAGAGAGCTTCAAGAAAGATTGCCAGTAAAATCTGTGAATCTCGAGAGAAGAGATCTATAGAAACTACCAAAGAATTGTCTGATTTGATAGTTTCTTGCGTAAACAAAAAAACAAAAAAACACCCAGCAACTAATACATTTAGGGCAATTAGAATGTATATCAATAATGAAATTCAAGAACTTCAGGATGTTATGGAGGCTGCAAGTTATGTTTTATGTTGTGGTGGAAGGTTGGCGGTTATTAGCTTTCATTCTATGGAAGATAGGATAGTCAAAAGGTTTTTTCAGGGCAAAGATAGAAAAGAGTCTGATATAAAGTTTAAGTATATCAAAGACAAGTTTCTCAAGCCCTCTGATAGAGAGGTGTCTGCAAACCCAAGAAGTAGGAGTGCAATCTTGAGGGTTGCAGAAAAGGTATGCTGAAATTAAGGTTTAAAATTATCTTTTTAACTATTCTCATGACGCTCTCCTTTTTCAGCAGTTATCAATTGGTCATGCAAACTTACGAACATAGAAGTACTTTTGCAGATTTAGAGAAACTAAAAATCGAGAATGAAGAATTATCCTTTCAGTCCAATATTCTTATTGAAGAAGTTAAATATTTTAATAATCATATTTCCCTTAGAAAGTATGCATTAGAGAACCTAGGAATGGTGACACCAGATTTGAAAAATAGAGTCTTTCTTGAGAGGAGGACCATAAGGTGAGATATTTTTTTATTATCTTTATAGCTTTCTTAGTTAACTGTTCAAATCAGAATAAAATTGAACCCAATAATTTACATTTCAAGTTCTCAAAGGAGTTTATTTCGAGCCCAGATAATACAAAGTTTGAGATTATTAATCATTTGTTAGATGAAAATCGATCCTCTGATAGCGATATATTTTCTAAGTCATGGATTTCCATGATTAAGACAACTCATTTATTTAATAAAGAATTAAATGTTGAAATTACCGAACATCAACCCATAGCTAATTTGGATAAAGGTAAATTTATGACTCAAGAAGGAAAGTTTATCTTTCCTGGAAAAGGAACTAAACAACTTGAATTAATATCAATTATTGGGCCAGATGCAGAGAGCTCTTTATTACTAGATTACGCCTTATTTCTTCAAAATTTACTGAATATGAAGGGTCATTCAGTTGTAAGTATTGAAGATAAAGGATCAGATTTCTTAGAGGTTCTGGATAGCCGAGGGACAAAATATAACTTTTCTAAAGGAGATTTCCGGGTTCAGCTCGAACGTCTCGAGCAATTTATACTGTTCGAGCTGAATTCAGGAAATACTGATCATATCAGATATATAGATCTGAGGTACAAAAATGCTATTGCTGTTTTTCAAGACAATATGGAGAAAACAATATGAGTAATGTTAGTAGAAATGAAATGCTTGTTGGGGTGGATATTGGAACATCTAAAGTTGTTGCAATAGTTGCAGAAGCAAGAGGTGAGCAATTAGAGATAATAGGACTTGGTACACATTCTTCAAAGGGCCTTAAAAATGGAGTTGTAGTCGATATAGAATCTACCACTAATGCTATAAAAAAATCTATTGAAGAAGCTGAAAGTATGGCCGGATGTCACATAGGTTCTTGTTATGTAGGAATTTCTGGAAGTCATATTAGAGGCTTAAATTCGGAGGGTGTGGTCCCTATAAGGGATGGAGAGGTTAAGTTTACAGATGTTGATAGAGTAATTGAGACTGCTCAAGCCATGGCAATACCTGCAGACCAAAGGTTGTTACATGTTCTTCCTAGAGATTACATCATAGATAAACAAGATGGTATAAAAGAACCTCTGGGAATGGCTGGCTCGAGATTAGAAGCTAAAGTACATTTAGTTACTTGCAGTGAAAATTCCTCTCAAAATATACATAAATGTATAGGAGCATCCGGATTAGATGTTGAAGCGTTTGTTCTTGAGCAACTTGCCTCTAGTTATTCTGTTCTAACTGAGGATGAGAGAAACTTAGGAGTATGTCTAATTGATATTGGTGGGGGAACAACTGATATAGCAGTGTTTGTTGATGGTTCAATTTGCTTTACTGATGTAATTCCAATAGCAGGTGATCATGTTACAAATGATATCGCACAAGCCCTTAGGACACCCCCTACCCAGGCCGAAACAATTAAACAAAGATACGGATGTGCCGTAAGTTCTATGACAAGACCAGAAGAAATTATGATGGTTCCTGGAATGGGAGGAAGGCCTGATAGAGAACTTTCAAGACAAGCTTTAGCTGATGTCTTAGAAAGAAGATATGTAGAAATATTTAGTCTGGCTCAGCAAAAACTAAGTCTCAGTGGTTTTGAAGAACTGATCCCTGCGGGTATTGTTTTAACTGGAGGAGCTTCTAAAGTTGAAGGAGCAACAGAGCTGGCAGAGGAAATATTTCACTCCCCAGTAAGAATGGGATCTCCACATTCTGTAGAAGGGTTCTCAGAAATAATTAATAACCCTATCTATGCAACTTCTGTGGGGCTGTTGTTATATGGGCAAAAGCAAATGCAAGAAGATCATTTAAATTACATTCACAGAGATAAAAATATTTTAAATCGAATTTCTAGGTGGTTTGGAGGAAATCTTTAATACTTAATTAAAAGAGAGGTTAGTTATGAGCGAATGGGAAATAATAGAAGAAGTTAAAGAGAATGCTTCAATCAAAGTTATTGGTGTCGGTGGAGGCGGAGGAAACGCGGTTCAGCATATGGTGGAATCAGGTATTGAAGGCGCTGAATTTATTTCTGTAAATACAGATAAACAAGCGTTAGATAAAAATGATGCAGGTACTAAACTAATTTTGGGCGTGAATATAACTGATGGACTTGGTGCTGGAGCTAATCCAGTTATAGGAAGAGAAGCTGCTTTAGAAGATAGAGATAAATTAAGAGATATGCTAAAGGGTACTGATATGGTATTCGTAACTGCAGGAATGGGAGGAGGAACAGGTACAGGAGCTGCTCCTATAGTTGCTCAAGTAGCAAAAGAACTTGGAATATTGACTGTTGCTGTTGTAACTAAGCCTTTTGAGTTAGAAGGCACTAAGAGGATGAAAATCGCACAAGAGGGTATTAAAGAATTAGTTGAAGAAGTTGATTCCTTGATTACTATACCAAATCAAAAACTACTTGAGGTTCTTGGTGAAGATTGCAGTATGCTCGAAGCATTTAAACAAGCAAATGACGTTCTTGGTGGAGCTGTCAGAGGTATTTCAGATATTATAATCAGACCTGGTTTAATTAATGTTGATTTTGCAGATGTGAAAACTGTTATGTCTGAAAAAGGCACTGCAATGATGGGAACAGGCACTTCTAGTGGTCCCGATAGAGCAAGGATAGCTGCCGAACAAGCTGTTGCAAGTAAACTATTAGAAGACATAAGTTTAAAAGACGCAAAAGGCGTCTTAGTTAATATTACTGCTGGTCCAGAACTATCTTTAGGGGAGATAAAAGCTGTAGGAGATTGTATAAATGACTTTGCGTCACCAGAGGCAATCATTGTTACTGGAACAGTACTTGATGAATCGGCAACAAATGATCTTACTGTTACCGTTATAGCAACTGGCTTGAACTCTTCTGTTCAAACCGCCTCAAATAAACCTCAAAATGTAAGGAATGTGAACGAACGACAGCCTCTTCCATTAAGTGATGCGGCCAAACAGTTATTAGAGAATCCTCCATCAGTAGAAAACGCTATAAAAAAAGAATCCAATGAAGATGAATATTTAGATATTCCTTCATTTGTTAGAACCCAGCTAGATTAGATAAAAGCCTATGACTGCTAGGATTCTCTATTCTTCGGGAAGAATAGTTTTAATCCAGTTACTACTGCTTCTTGGATTCTGTGCCCTTTTAGGAAGATTGGTATATCTTCAGATTTATCAAGATGTGTTTTTAGATGATCAAGTTTTTACAAGGCTTGATTCTCATTACTCTCTATTAGCCCCAAGGGGGAAGATTTTAGATAGGAATAACAATGTCTTAGCTCTTGATGTTAAGGGTTATAGTGTTGGTATAGACCTAGAAAAATTTAAGTATGAAGAAAAGGTTATTATTTTTCTTTCAGAATTATTAGAAAAGGATCCAATTATTTTATCTAAAGATCTAATAGGAAGGTCATCTGGGTATAAAGAAATAAGCAGAAATATAAATTTTCATACTAGAGAGAAACTTAAAAGAAAAAAAATTCCTGGAATTTATTATAGAGAAAACTTGAGAAGAAGTTATCCTGAAAAGGATATAACTTCTCATGTGGTTGGTCTAACAGATATTGATAGAAGGGGGATCCAAGGGGTTGAGTTAGTTTTTCATAATGAACTACTTGGAGAAGATGGAAGTTTTGAGGGTATTAAGGGCTCAAAAAATACTAAACTTGAGGGAAAGAGAGTAGAAGCTATCTCAGGTAAGGATATAAAACTTACTATTGATATTAATATACAGTCTATAGCCTATCATGAGTTAAATAAGGCTGTAAAAAAACACAACGCTAAAGCGGGATCCATAGTTATAGTAGAGCCTAAATCAGGAGATATCTTAGGATTAGTAAACTATCCTTCATTCGATCCTTCGAATAGAAAAAACTTAAGAGATATGTCTAAACTTCGAAATAGAGCAACTATAGACGTCTTTGAACCTGGTTCTGTAATGAAGCCTCTAGCTATGTCAGCAGTTCTAGAATCAAAGAAACTTCCCAACTCTGCCAAAATCAATACTTCTCCTGGATGGATAGAGTTTGAAGGTTTTAAGACAAGTGATTTTAGAGATTATGGAACTCTTAGTCTTTCTGAAATAATCTCTCTTTCCAGTAATGTAGGTATGGTCAAATTATGTGAAAACCAAGATATAGAACATTTAACCAGCTATTACAAAAAATTTGGAATTGGAAGGTACCCTACATCTATTATGCTGCCTGCCCGAGAAGGCTTTATGCCCCATTCTTCCAAATTTACATTAAGAGATAAGGTAAGTTCTTGTTACGGTTATGGAATGACATTGTCTGCATTGCAGATTGCACAGGCTTACTCTGTTTTTGCTAATCAAGGTAATTTTATTGAGTTAAATTTATTTAAGGAACATAGTTTTGATAATCTTATTAAAGAGAGAGTGATCAAAGAAGAAACAAATGAAATTGTCCTAAATATGTTAGTTCAAACGGTCAATTCAGAAAGAGGAACGGCCTCTAATGCAAGTCTTAGAGATTTCATTGTTGCAGGCAAAACTGGTACAGCTAAAGAAAGTTTAGAAGAAGAGACCACTTATACTGGGACTTTTGCTGGATTTGTTCCTTATAAAAATCCAGAGTATTTAGCAGTGGTTGTTCTTAGCGGATTATCTGGAGAGGATTATTCTGGAGGTAAAGTTTCAGCTCCAGTATTCTCCAATATAATGCAGCAAGTATTTTTACTAAGGGATCTAAAAATTTAGATGGAAACTTCAATATTCCTTTCAGAGCTTATAAAGCTAAAGAACTTTAGAAATATAGAAATAAGTAGTATCCATTCAGATAGTAGAGAGGTAAAAAAAGGTAGTATTTTCTTTGCCATCAGAGGCAATAAATTAGATGGAAATGATTTTATTTCCGTAGCCTTAGATAAAGGAGCTTCTTTAGTGGTCTCAGATACAGACCATACTGATCAGCCTAATGTCATTTATTTTAGAGAGCTTAAGCAATATATCGGTATATTTGCTTCGCGATTCTTTGATAATCCTAGTGAGAATTTAAAAACTGTTTGTGTTACTGGAACAAACGGAAAAACTACATCCGTTGAAACTTTTGCCAGTATGTGTAATTTACTAGGCTATAGATGTGCCTATATGAGTACTATCAACTTTTCTAGAGATGGTTCTTGTCTAGAAGAATCAAGTCTTACAACTCCTGATCCAATTAAAATTAATAAAAACATGGCAGAAGCTTTGGAACATAAATCTAAATTTATATCAATGGAAGCTTCTTCCCACGGATTGGAGCAAGATAGACTTAAAGGATTAAATATAGAATATGCAATATTAACCAGTTTTTCTCATGATCATCTTGATTATCATGGAGACATAGAGAGTTATCAGTCTGCCAAAGAGAAATTGTTCTATAATTTAGATCCAAAAAAGAATGTGATCTGTATAGATAGCCCGTTTGGGGAAAAGCTTTATTTAGATTTACTAAAAAACAATCCCGATACATATAGTGTTTCCATAAATAAAGATGCTGATTTTTATGCATCTTTTGAAGAATCTTCTTTAGGATTAAAAGTGCATCTTAAAGCACTAGATAAAAAACTAACTTTTGAAATTAGGACTATCTCAAGATACCTTGCTTCAAACTTAATCTGTTCAATGGCTGTTTTAATTTTAGAAAAAATAGACTTGTTTGAGATTTCTAACATCACTAAGGAAATAGAAATGCCTTTAGGAAGAATGGAAAAGATTATGAAAGAAGATCATGTTATTTATATAGATTACGCGCATACGCCTGAAGCATTGGAATCTACCTTAAAGGAAATAAAAAGTAATCATGAAGAACCATTATGGTGCCTTTTTGGTTGTGGGGGAGATAGAGACAAAGATAAAAGATCTTTAATGGGTAATGTTGCTGAGAAATATTCAGATTATATTACGCTAACAAGTGATAATCCTAGAAATGAAGTTGAGATCGATATAATAAACGACATCCTCAGTGGTGTTGAGAAAGCAGACAAAATAAGAGTAAACCTGGACAGAAAAAAGGCTATTGAATTAACTTTTGCAGAGATAAAGAAAAATATGAAGAGTGGTGTTTTATTAATCGCAGGAAAGGGTCATGAGGAATATCAAGAGATTAATGGCTTATTTCATGACTTGAGCGACAGAGATATCGTTAATTCTTTATAAGTTTTTGCAAGAAATGGATTTATTAAAATTAGCAGATATTTCAAAGGGTAGGTTATTTGGAGAATCCTTAAACATAAATGGCTTTAGTATTGATACAAGGTCCATAAAGAATAACGATCTTTTCATTGCTCTTAAAGGAGAAAATTTTGATGGCCATGAATTCATTTCTGAAGCTATAGCTAAAGGAGCCGCAGCTCTTGTGGTGAATAAATCTATCCAATCTGATGTCCCTCAGATTCTTGTTGAAAATACTTATGAATTTATTAAGCAAGTTGCATTGTTTAATAGAAAACAATTTACAGGCAAGATGATTGGAATTACTGGGACTAATGGCAAGACTACTTCTAAACAGATAACCTCTAATCTTTTAAGTCAAACCAAATTTTGTCATAAAACTATCGGGAATAAGAATAATCAAATAGGAGTGCCTTTTTCACTACTTACTTTAGAAGAATCACATGAATTTTCTGTAATAGAAATGGGAACAAGTGAACCTGGAGAAATAGCAATATTAAATGACCAAGTAAAACCAGATATTGCAGCTATAACAAATGTATCCATGGGACATCTTGATGGTTTAAGAGATACAGAGTCCATTGCAGCTGAAAAAGGAAATATTCTTGAATTTTATCCTGACAACGGAGTTGCTATTTTGCCAAGGGATTCAGAATTCTTTGATTTTTGGTGTAAACGTACAAACGCATCCAAGAAAATCAGTTTTGGTTATCATCAAGATTCTGACTTTCGGGTAACTAATATAGAGAGCGATATAATAAATAATCTGACCCATTTTGACCTATATTTGGAAGGTCAAAAAATAGATATTTCAATGAATGGTATTTGTAAACATAATGCTTTAAATGCTGCTTTGTCTCTAGCCATTGGTGTAAGTTGTGGACTAAATATAAAAACAATTAAGCATCATTTGAAACTAACAGATCTTCCTGAAAGGAGATTGGCAGTTTCAAGCTCATTAAGAGACTCAATTGTTATAGATGATTCCTATAACTCAAACCCTGCCTCATTGAAAAATGCACTAGATTTAATAGAAAAATTAACTAGAAAAAAAATTTGTGTCTTGGGAGAAATGCGAGAATTAGGATCTTCATCAGACCAAATTCATCAAGATGTTTATGAATATGCAAGTAAGCGAGTTGATAAGATTTTGTGCATTGGAGAGGCCTGGAAACTTTGCAAGCCAAGTAAAGAAACAGACTTAGTTATTTTTGAAAATCATGAAGAACTTTTTAAATACTTAGTTTCTATAATAGATGGGAACACTATAATATTAGTAAAGGGATCCAGATCTACTAGAATGGATTTAATTGCCGATAAACTAAAAATATAATGCTTCTACCTTTATTCGAATATCTTTCTGAATTTTTTGGACCATTCCGTGTTGTTGAGTTTTTGTCTACAAGAGCAATCTTGGCAACACTGACCTCACTTCTTTTTTCTTTACTTTTGGGACCAAAATTTATAAATAAAATGAAAGATATACAAGTCCAACAAGTTATTAGAGCTGAAGGGCCAGAAACTCATTTATCAAAACAAGGTACGCCAACTATGGGCGGAACTTTGATACTAAGTTCTATATTTTTGAGTGTTATTTTATGGGGTGACCTTGAAAATCGATATCTCTGGGTAGCATTTTTAACAGCCATGTCTTTTGGTATTCTAGGATGGATCGATGACCGTCTAAAAATAAAGTATAAATCCAGTGACGGACTCTCCGCCTTTAATAAAATATTATGGCAATCAATTATTGCAATAATTGCATGTTCTTATTTATATGTGACTCAAGAAAGTATAGCTGAAACAAGCTTAATAGTGCCTTTCTTTAAAGATATTTCTATTTCTCTTGGTTTAGGATTTATTCTTTTATCCTATTTAGTTGTAATTGGAACCAGTAATGCAGTTAATTTAACAGATGGCTTAGATGGCTTGGCTATATTGCCTTGTGTAATGGTGGCCGCTGGTTTAGGTATCATAGGTTACCTGTCAGGAAACGTTATATATTCGGATTTCTTAAATATTCCTTATCTTCCGGGCACAGGAGAAATGATCGTATTTTGCGGAGCTTTAGTAGGCTCTGGTATTGGTTTTCTTTGGTTCAATACCTATCCAGCTCAAGTTTTCATGGGAGACGTAGGGTCTTTATCTCTTGGAGCTGCTTTGGGCATTGTCACTGTCATAATTAGGCACGAATATGTTTTATTAGTAATGGGAGGGCTCTTTGTAATTGAAGCACTGTCTGTAATTGTGCAAGTTTCCTCGTTTAAGCTAACTGGAAAGAGAGTTTTTAATATGGCACCTCTTCACCATCATTATGAGCTTAAGGGATGGCCGGAACCTAGAGTGATTGTGAGATTTTGGATTATTACTTTTATGCTTGTGTTGCTTGGATTGGCATTGCTGAGACTTAGATAAATCTGGTGCAAAAAAAAATCCCTTTAGTTATAGGTCTTGGCATAACAGGGCAATCATTAGTCAATTATTTATCTCTTTCCCATAAAGAAATTTTTTTAATAGAGGAATGGATAGAAAATCCCTACTTAAAAGAAATTATTCAAGAGGATCTTAAGGTTCACCTTAATCCTAAAATTGATGATAAATTACTAAAAAGAGTGTCAGAAATATACCCCAGCCCTGGCATACCTAGTGACCATCTTATCTTTTCTTATGCCCTTAAACATAAAGTTAATATTTCTTCAGATATTCAATTATTTATTGAAAGAAATAGAAGTAAAAAGATTCTTATTACAGGCACAAATGGAAAAACTTCTACAAGTCTATTTCTTACATCACTTTTTCAGTCTTATTTACCTCATTTAAAGATAGCTACACTTGGTAATATTGGCAGATCAGTTCTTTCCTGCATAAATGAAGATATTGATTTGTCAATAATAGAAGTATCGAGTTTTCAACTAGAGCTTTTGGGAGACGTAGAGTTTGATATTGGACTTTTACTCAACGTCGAACAAGATCATTTAAACAGGCATCGAAATTTTGAAGATTACAAAGCTATTAAATATTCAATTCTTAAAAAATCAGACCACAAGATATCTTTTGATACATCTAATCCTTTTTCAAAGGATTTCATAAACTATAAAAATTTTAAATTGCCTGAAAATTTATCAGATTCTAAGATATTTGAATATTGGCCATCTCACGATAAAGAGAATCTCAAAGCAGCCATTACTACTTTAAATACCTATGTTAGTAATTTCACCAATCTTTCACTAGAGAACTTTAATTCATACTCAGAACTTGAGAAAGCTTTCAAAGATTTTACAAAGCCTCCTCATAGATTTGAGTTGCTAGGCCAAATAAATGGAGTTAACTATATTAATGACTCTAAGGCTACCAACATAGATGCCACCTTAAAGGCTCTTAGTGCTGTCAGTGAAATGGCTAAAGAGGGAGATATTTATTTAATTTGTGGTGGTGATCTTAAAGAACAAGATATTTCATCTTCAAATTTAGACGTTATAAGAAGAGTTAAAAAGGCTTTTATATATGGTAAGGACAAAGAATTGATAAATAAATCTATTAGTTGGTATGCAGAAAGTAAGTGTGTTTCAGATTTAGATGAGGCGGTAAAAAATTCAAAGGAAATCTCAAAAAAAGGAGATCATGTAATTTTATCTCCAGCCTGTTCAAGTTTGGATATGTTTAAAGATTACAAAGATAGAGGAAATAAGTTCAAAAGACTTATAAAAGAACTAAATTATGAATCAATTTAGTGTATTTAGTAATTTTGATTACTCAAAACTTGATTACGTTTTATTAACATTGTTTACTGTAATTAGTTTTTTTGGGTTATTGATACTTGCATCTTCTTCAATGAATTTTTCCGATTCAATATATGGGAATCCATCAGCCATTTTTAACCGACAGTTATTATATTTCATCATTGGATTATTGGGTCTGTTCGTCCTTTTTTTAGTGCCACTAGGGTTTTGGTTAATTTATGATCGGCTTTTCATAACATTGGGTTTTTTGCTTTTATTATCAGTTTTCATTCCTGGTATAGGAGTTGAAGTGAATGGTGCAAATAGATGGATTAGACTGGCGGGGTTTGGCCTTCAACCTTCAGAGGTAATGAAGTTTCTTAGCATACTCTATGTGTCTTGCTATTCAGTCAGGAGGATAAAAGAGATTCAGTCTCATTGGCTAGGTTTTGTCAGACCCGCATTAATTATTATTGGCATAATCTCTGTAATCTTAATTCAACCCGATTTAGGCTCTTCTGCTGTGATATTTGTGTCTGTCTTAGGTGTTTTATTTGTGGCGGGGGTAAAGATACAGCAATTCTTGTTAGTTGCTTTATTGGGATTGATAGCTATTGCTCTAATGATTTTATTTGTTCCGTGGAGATGGGAAAGAATAATATCCTTTATAGATCCTTGGAGTGATCCTTGGGGGAGTGGTTACCAACTGACACTTTCTTTGATGTCTATAGGAAGAGGAGACTGGTTTGGAGTGGGGCTTGGTCAAGGTCTCATGAAGATGGGATATCTCCCTGATGCTCATACAGACTTTATATTTTCTGTAATAGTTGAAGAGACAGGTATTTTGGGGGGGCTTACAATTATTTCACTCCTATTTGGGTTGTCATTTAGAATATTTTATATAGGGAGAGAATCATTAGTGAGAAAGAATTTCTTTGGATTTTATTTTTCTTATGGAGTAGCTTTACTTCTTGGCCTGCATACTTTTATTAATGTTGGAGTGGCTTGCGGTCTTCTTCCAACAAAGGGATTAACATTGCCTCTTATAAGTGCTGGAGGCACCAACCTCATAATAGTTTGTCTAATGATAGGTCTTATTTTAAGAATAGATTACGAAAATAAAAATTCTATGCCTGTTCCTCCCATTAAACGAAGAGTAGAGTTCTAATGAATATCTTAATAATTGCAGGAGGAACAGGAGGTCATGTTTATCCAGCCTTGAGCGTTGCAAAAGAATTTAAGAATCAAGAAAATTCCATAACTTGGATTGGACAAGAGGATAGTTTAGAAGACAGAATTTGCTTAGAAGAGAAATTCTTATTTTTTCCTATAAAGAGTCGAGGCTTTCTTGGAAAAGGCTTTTTTGGAAAGATTATTTCACTTTTTTTCTTTTTCATGGCAATGATCAAAAGTATATTTATATTAAACAGAATTAAGCCTGATATTATTTTTTCTACAGGGGGACATGCCTCCTTGGCACCAAGTATTGTTGGTTCCTTTTTTGGTCCTTTATTTATTCACGAACAAAATAGTATTGCTGGATTAACAAATAAAATACTACATAAATTTTCATCAGTGACTTTCGAAGCATTTCCTGGAACATTTAGTAGTCCAGAAGAGAAAGTGATTTGTGTAGGAAACCCTATCAGAAATGATATTTCAAAAATAACAATAAATAATAAAATAGACCCATCAAGATTTAAAATTCTTGTTTTGGGAGGTAGCCAAGGATCTAAGCAGATCAATGATATTTTAACTAAGATTTTAACGGATAATAAAATTCCTGCTAGTTGGTCTTTTTTGCATCAGACAGGAAAACTAGATACAAGTGAACTTAAGTTAGCATATGAAAAATCTTGTGTTGAGTTTGAGATTAAAGATTACATTAAAAAAATGGTTGAAGCATACCAGGATTGTGACATTATCATATCCCGTTCTGGGGCGATGACTATTAGTGAAATATGCTCAGCTAGAAAACCTTCCATTCTTCTTCCTCTTCCTTGGTCTTCAGATAACCATCAATATATTAATGCTAAATATTTACATGAGAGAGGTGCGGCAGAAATTATTGAGTCTTCTATTTCTAGTTCTGAGAATCTTTTTAAACTATTATGTGAATTGGAAAACGACCATAAAAGACGCGAATCCATGGTGCATTCTGCAGCTAAGGTTTTTCCTGACTCTGCAGTACAGAATATTTATAAAACCATTAATGAATCCCTCAAAATATAAACTTAATAATATCCACTTCATTGGAATAGGTGGAAGTGGTATGAGCGGCATTGCAGAAGTTTTACATAATCTTAGTTATAAGGTTACTGGTTCAGATACTGTAATATCATCCAATACTGATAGGCTTGAGAATTTAGGTATTCGTATAGATTTTGGTCATAAATCAAGCAATCTGAAAGATGTTGATATGGTAGTAAAGTCAACAGCCATAGAAGATCATAATCCTGAAGTAAAAGAGGCTAAGAAAAGGTCTATTCCTGTTTTAGCAAGAGCAGAAATGCTTTCCAGTTTGATGAATAATAAAAGAGGCGTTGCCATAGCGGGTACCCATGGCAAAACCACAACAACCAGCTTAGTTGCTTCTATAATGAGTAATGCTGATCTTGACCCTACTTTTATAAACGGAGGAATCATAAATAGTTTTAATTCCAACGCACAGTTGGGTAAAGGAGAGTACCTTATTGCAGAAGCTGACGAGAGTGATAAATCTTTTTTGCTGCTTCAACCTTCTGTATCTGTAATTACGAATATAGAACCTGATCATTTGATAAATTACGACCATAGCTTTAATAATTTAAAAGTAGCATTTTTAGAGTTTATAAAGAAACTTCCATTTAATGGTGTGTCTATTGTTTGTGGAGATGACCCGGTTATTAAAGAGCTAAAGAAAAATTTTCAAAGACCACACATAAGCTATGGATTCAATACTTCTAATGATTATGTTTTATCAGATTTTAGATCGAATGGTACACAGTCTTTTTTTAAACTGATGTCAGATTCAGAATCTATTGATTTCACATTAAATATGTTAGGAAAACATAATGTTCTTAATGCTGCAGCAGCAGCAATATTATGTTTACAAGAAGGAATATCTATTGAAATCATTCAAGATTCTTTGCTCAAATTCGAAGGTATAGATAGAAGAATGCAAATCTTGGGGGAGAGTCAAATAAATAATAATCATTGTGTTTATATAGATGATTATGGACATCATCCAACAGAGATCAAAAAAACAATTGAAGCAATTAGAGATTCTTACTCAGGTTATAAAATAAACATGGTTTTTCAGCCTCATAGATTTACTAGAACACATGATTTATTTGATGAATTTGTTGATGTCTTGGGTGCAGTAGATCATTTGCTTCTTCTAGAAATTTACTCAGCTGGAGAAAAGTCTATTGAAGGAATTAATAGTTCTAATATCAAAAAATCTTTGGTTAATTCCGGTTTTAATGATGTAAAACTGCTGGTTAATAATGAATCTGTAATCAAGGAAATAGGTCAGAGCATAAACTCTGATACGGTCTTCATATTTCAGGGTGCAGGAAATATTGCTTCGATTAGTAATGCTATAAAAAATGAAATTAGCTAGCATGGATCTAATATCACTTCTCAAAGAACAAAAGATTCTACTTTTATCTGGTGGCTGGTCTGCTGAAAGAGATATATCAATTAAATCAGGATTAGCTGTTTCAGAGGCTTTAGATAGAAAAGGAATTATTCACTCACATATTGATTTAGTTTCAGAAGAAGCAGCTAAACTTTTACCTGATGATTATGATTTAGCTTTTATAGCTTTACACGGTAGAGGTGGAGAGGATGGTTTTATTCAAGAAATTCTTGAATCAAAAAATATTAGATATACTGGTAGCGATTCGGCGTCGTGTAAGACTTCTCTTAATAAAATAGAAGCAAAAAAGATATGGAGAGACCTATTACTTCCTACCCCTGACTTTGTTGAAATTATCGATGTAGGTCAATCTGATATGAAACTAACTCCCCATCTATCTGGAGAAGACGATATAACTGCTCTAGATAAAACATATGTTGTTAAACCTGCAAATGAAGGATCTAGCTTTGGTATAACAATAGTTAGGCCAGGCAAGGGAAGTCTTGAGAGTGCTATGCTTGAGGCGTCTAATTACGATTCTTCAATACTAGTAGAAGCCTATGTTTTGGGAAGGGAGCTTACAGTTTCTATTCTTGGAGACGAGGTTTTCCATCCCATACATATAAAACCTTCAGGAGACTTCTATGATTTTAAATCTAAGTATGCTGGAGCAGGTACACAATATCTAAAGGCAGATATTGATAGCACCAGACTTGAAGAAATAAAAGACTATGCATGGCATGCATTCACTTCTCTTGGTTGTAGTAACTGGGGTAGAGTAGATTTTATAGAAGACAAAGATGGTAATTTTCAGATCATAGAAGTGAATACTGTTCCAGGCCTCACAGAAACAAGTCTTTTCCCAAAAGCTGCATCTTATGCGGGCCTTACCTTTGAAGAAGTTGTGATGAAAGTTCTTCATTTGTCTTGCAAATAACAGAACTTATAATAAAATGCCGTCCACCTTGCTCCACATGATTTGCATGGGAGCTTATAACCAAGAGGAAAAAAATGAGAAATTACGAAATTGTATTCTTAATGCACCCTGATCAATCAGATCAAACATCATCCATACTTTCAAAATTAGATAAGCTGGTTACAGATTCAGGTGGTAATGTGCATCGTTCAGAAAATATCGGCAATAGGAAACTTGCATATCCTATCCAAGATCAATTTAAAGCAAGCTACGGACTTCTTAATATTGAATGTAATCAGGAAACTATTAACGAAATAAAAAACTCTTTTAAATTTAATGACTCTATCATCAGGAATCTAGTTTTAATCGCTAATAAGGCTCACAAAGAAACGTCTGCTCTTCTTACTCAAACAAAAGAAGATAATGAAAAAGACTCTTACCAAGAAGCAAGAGAGGCTACGAATAAAGCTATAGACCAAGAAGCTAAAGCTGCTTCCAAAACTACTGAAGCACAGACAAGTGCTCCGATTAAGTCAGAAGAAGCACTTAAAAAAGAGACTGATGCAAAAGAAGATAAGGAGGAGGAAAAATAATGGCTAAGAAACAGAAGAAAAATTTCAAAAGGAAGAGTGATTTCGATAATCGACCTAAATATTGTAAATTTACTACCCTAGGAATCGAAGAGGTTGATTTTAAAGATATTAAGCTATTGAAGGAGTACATAACAGAAACAGGTAAGATAATTCCCGCCAGAATGACTGGGACATCTGCAAAATATCAACGACAATTAAACAAAGCTGTGAAAAGAGCGAGACACCTTGCTCTATTGCCATACACAGACTCACACTACAATTAAGTCATGGAAGTAATATTATTAGAGAAAGTAACCCAATTGGGTGATCCAGGAGATCTTGTTAACGTTAAGGCTGGGTACGGAAGGAATTTTCTAATCCCTACAGGGAAAGCAGTAAGAGCTGATGACGAAAATAAAGCGGAATACGAAAGACGAAAAGAAGCTCTTTTGACGGCAGAAGCTGACAGGAAAGAATCTGCGGTCCAACAGGCTCAGAAAATGGAATCCTTATCTATTGAAATTTTAGCTCAAGTCTCTGAAGAGGGCACTTTGTATGGTTCAATCGGTACGAGGGAAATAGCTGATACCTTAATGGAGAAAGGATTTGAGGTTGAAAAGAGTGCAGTCAGATTACCAGAAGGTGTACTAAAAGAAGTCGGAGAATTTTCTCTAGATATTGAACTCCATCCTGAAGTTATAGTACCTATCTCTGTTCAGATCAGCTCTTCTGAAGAAACTTAAAAAGTCACTTGTTTTAAGTATGTTCCAGTGGGAGAATTAGTGTCTTTCCTTAAAAATAGGTTATGGCATTAGAAAACTCAACAAATCGTGAATTACCGTATTCAACAGAAGCAGAAAAAGCAGTTCTGGGCGGCATAATGCTCAAAAATGAAACTTGGGATATTGTTTCCGATCTTGTTAATGAAGATGACTTTCATAAAGAAGAGCACAAACTAATCTATAGAACTATATATAACCTTCAAGATGCAGGAAAACCAGTTGATGTTATTACAGTTCAAGAGGCAATCGAAGGTAATGGAGATCTTCCAAAATTAATTAATTCAGGGGGAAAAGATTACCTGACATTATTGGCTAGGGAAACTCCCAGTGTAGCCAATATACAAAGTTATGCAGACATCATTAAGCAAAGGTCTAATTTAAGACGACTTATAATTGCTGCCGATAATATCTCTAAAATAGCCAAAGAGTCAGATGCTTCTGGAAGTGACAGAATAATCGATGAAGCTGAGGAAAGAATTCTTGGTTTACGGGATGACTTAAATAGATCGGTTGGCCCTAAAGAAGTAAAAGAACTTCTTGGTCAGGTGTATACAGATATTCAAGAATCTTCTGAAAGTGGGAACTCTTTAGTAGGAGTTAGTACAGGTTTTACAGAAATAGATGAAGTAACATTAGGTTTTCAAAAATCTGATTTAATTATCATAGCCGGAAGACCTTCAATGGGTAAGACAGCTTTTGCATTCAATATTGCTGAAAATGTAGCCCGTCAAACCGATCAGACTGTATTGTTGTTCAGTATGGAGATGTCATCCGAACAAGTGGTGAGGAGATTTATTTCAAGTATCTCAAGTATTGATCTCCAAAGACTAATGAGAGGCCAGCTAGAAGAGCATGATTGGGAAGGCATAGATAAGGCTTTATCTGTCCTTAGTCAAAAACATATTTTACTAGATGATACACCTGCCTTATCTCCCTCAGAAATAAGAGCTAGAGCAAGACGGGTAAAAAGAGAAAACGAAGACCTTGCCATGATAGTTATTGATTACCTTCAACTTATGCAAATACCTGGTCGTGGAGATAATAGAGTAGCTGAAATTAGTGAAATCAGTAGGTCCTTAAAGGCATTAGCTAAAGAACTTAATGTTCCTGTAATAGCTTTATCTCAACTTAATAGGGCAGTTGAAACTAGACCTAATAAACGACCA